>SDBV01009954.1_pt1 | contig 12540 bp, 16 predicted proteins | sample 2277081 | NCBI WGS metagenome assembly SDBV01 (sample SAMN10402039, study PRJNA504765) | marine sediment metagenome | isolation source: marine sediment core GS10_PC15, 223 cmbsf | place: Arctic Ocean: Southern Knipovich Ridge | collected 2010 | reverse complement strand
GGATGACCTGCTGACATTTGGTGCTGAAGTTGTCCCTACCCACATGGTTGTAACCTATCCGGCTACCGGAGTCGGCGGAGCTGGAGTGGCCACCCTTAACGGCGAAAGCACCGTCCTGGATGGTGGCAATGGCGACATAATTGGATTCGTCTGGGATACGGTGTCCCGTGCCGATCCCGGAGCCATAAGTCCTGGAGCTTCTGCTTATGCCAACAGCGTGACTGCCGCCGGTAGTTATGGACTTGAGACATTTAATTTGGAAGCAACTGGACTTGTTGAGCTAACTCTCTATTACTTCCGTGCTGCTGCTCGTAGTGGCCTTGGCGCATGGGGATACGGCGAGGAGCAAGAGTTCTTTATGGGTGAGTATGGTAAGGTATATCGTGGAGTGATAACGGAACTCGACCAGTCCTTAATTGCAGGCGTGGGCAAACCGACTGATGCTGTAATAGGCGATCTGTTTTTTGGCTACAGCCTGCCTGTATGGAGCGACCCCGCCAACATCGATGAGGAGCTACACTTCCAGGTGGATGTGCCAAACTGGTGGGATGGAACAAGTGATCCTATTATTCACGTTCACACAGCCACTACAGGAGATGAATCAGGCAACGCATACGAACTGAAGATACTGGCTGACTACTCTACGCCAAATGTTGTGGAAGCATTTCCCGTTGCAGGTGCTTATACGCAGACGAACACGCGCAATGTGGCCAGTGCTTTAACGTATGCCCACCATATGGATATCTTCGTTGTACCTTACGACTATCGCGCAGCAGATATCCTTTTGCGGGATGATGTTCTCAGTTTTGCAATCCGAAGAGTAGATGATGGGCAACTGGACACCCTGAACGGGGAGTTGATTGTAATAGACGATGCTGAAATCTACTTTGCCAGTACTGACGTAGTGGATATAGACGCTTTAATAGACGCTTTAATCGAGGACGGAACACTAATAGGAGGTATGAGTATGTTTCTCATCATAGGAATGTTTGGGATTATGTCCGCAGGTTTAACTTACGCCATGCACAGGACACGGGAGCGGATGCTTGGGTTCCCCGCTGCTATACTCTGGTTTATAACTGGGGGCTTTAGCTTCGGGCAATCTACAGTAGCATGGGATACTTGGTTCATCACTGGGTTCGCCTTCGTAATGTTGGGCGCATACACAGCGTTAGCCCAATTCGGTCTGCGGGAGAAGCGAGATGCTTTCGGCGATGAGGAGATGGAGCGGGGAGACGGCAGATACATTGACGAGGGGGGAAAAGGTCGCGCGGATATTGACTACCACAGCTCCGTGGAAAAGGAAGCCAACATATTCGGGGATGAGGATGAACCGAAACCAAGCGAGAGATCGCAGAAATTGAGAAAGCGGGCAGAGAAAAGGCGGTCGAAACCTGGACGGGCTACGCGCAAAGGGGAGTTTGATTATTGATGGACATTATCTGGGTAATCCTGATAAGTTACTTCACTCTAGGATTAGTTGCTATCGTCGTACTTGATTTACTCACCAAGAGAGTGCGGCGACGATTGACAACTGCTTCCTACGATACGAGAGACAAATTGGTGCTGTCTGGTTCGTATGTCGGTGTAAAGACGGCGCTGGTTATTACTATAGGAGCTTTGTGGTTATTCTGGCCTGTAGCCATCTATGCGGCTATAAGAGGCAAGGGAGAAGATAATGGGCAAAAGGGATAGGGAAAGGGTAGAGCGGTTACAGAGAGGAGAGGAAGAATCTATCTCCGTTAGAGGACTTAATAACCCCTTAGCTCGAACCGCTGTGAAACTAGCCAGTCGCAGGGGTGTCGTGAGGGAACTGACAAAAGCCACTACTGACCAGCAGATAGAGGTGCTAGGCAGTACATCACCGTCCAAAGTAGGCAGGGCTATTATGCGTAAGGCTCCGGGAGAAATGGACAGGGGTATCCGTAAGTCCCAGAACCAGAGTAGAAAGGTTACTGTTGCTGGCCTACTTACGGAAGTTCGGACCACACCCGGTTTTCTATCTATGTGCGAAAATGCCGGTGTCTCTTACGCTTGGTTTGAGCGACTGGCAAGGGAACGAATGAAGAAGCATGGTATTACGGAGGGATAAATGCACAACAAACGTAGCGAGTTCAAGGGGACAATTATCGCAGTTAGAGCGGTAGAGGACTGTATCCGGGCTACCAAGAAGTACACCGAGGGTATCAGAACAATACACAGAAAGCACCCGATACAGGGAGAGGACTTCCCTAGCCGGATGTTCTGTAAATATTACGAGGTGTATCCTGACGTGGAACTGAGCTGGGATATGCCCGCCGGTGTTGCTCTGGACTGGCTCTGGGGGGAAACGCCTTGCATTGACGTCCTGTTTAGCTACGACTACCGGGTGAACAAGGCATCGGTGATTGTGCATGACGGCCCCAAGGCGGTACAAGAGCTAACGAAAGCTATACCTGACTTTGACGGTGCACTGGCGAGAGTTACTGCGAATGGGGACGGAAGGTAAGGAACGAAGTGAGTGAGGTAAACGGATACCCCGAAACCCTTGAGGGTTGTGTTCATAAGGCATTTCACAATATAGCTGAGAAATATGGGCTAGACGTTGATGTTGTCGCGGAGGTTATCAAGGATTATGATGATTTTATGTCATCACATCTTGAGGGGAAGATTATTATAGAGGAGAACTAACTATGACAATCGTTGCTCCGATTAACTGGTCAGGGATAGGTCAGCCTGTTTCTATGGAACGAGTAGAACATGCTATGCTTCAAGCCGTATCCGATATAGATTGCGACTGTTTATCCTTCTCCGGTGGTATTGATAGTTGTCTCCTGCTCTACTTGATGCAGAAACTGGGCAAATCTGTGCGTACATTCACTATCACTTGCTCCCCAGACCATCCCGATGTAGAATATTCGCATAGAGCTATATCCTTCTTCAAAGCACTTCTCCACACCGATATACGGGAGAGTCACTGGTTTGTTCGCCCTAATCTCACTGGAGACGACCTCGTAGCATCATTCTACTCAATAATATCACAGCACACAGTCTCTATCATCACCGGCGATGGAATAGACGAACTCATGTGTGGTTATTACGACCACCAAAAAAGTCCCACCGAGGATGTCTACTTTGATCGACTACATCGACTAGTACCCGAACATCTGCAACCATTGGATAAGAACTCAGGAAGTGTTAAAGTATATCTACCTTACTTGGATGAGCGAGTTACTCGGCTCCTGTGGCAGATCCCATTATCCGAAAAGGTGGATACCAACGAACGCAAGAAACTGATGCTGAAGTTGGCTAAGGGTAAGATACCAGAGGAGATAATTGAGAGGAGGAAGTATGGTTTCGGTACGACTCCCTAAGCCAAGGGTTTTCCCCAGACCAAGGATTGCTTACGAGAGCCCTGTGGTGATCAAAGAGACTAAAATGCTGTTCCCACTGGCGATAATTTGGGCCAACGGGAAACGAGTCGTCTGCAAACAGTGTTCTTCCTGTCACGGATGTCGGTAGGAGGTTTATCATGGGACAGAAAAAATCTATCGTGGAACAGAAAATGAGACGAAGAACCCGCAAGTACGGGAATAATGTGGCGGAGTTTTTCCATAACTTTGAGCATGACCCGAAAGGATTGAACCACTGCTGTAGTGCCGGCAATCACCCCTACGAGGTTCGCCACTTGGACGGAAAGCATGTTATAACAAGTCGAGTAGCCTGTGGCCACGGTAGAGCGAGGAAACCCCAATGGTTCAAGTTTACACGGAGACTAGGAGGCGGTTGGGATTTAGCTTCTGGGGTAAAGATTGATAGACCCGTCTAAGACAAGACATAACCGCAGATGGTCGGTATTGGTGGGGACAGGCTTGGCACTGTCCCCTATCCATAATCGCTGGTTAACAGAGCTAGTTGCGCAGGACGGAGAAGTAGGGTTCTTCCTGCCTGCCTTTGGGACGGCGATATGGCTCATGGGTTCACTGATGTTTGTCGTCTGGAACTGGGAACGTGTGCAGGAGATTGGGTTAGGGGATAAGAGAGTCTGGATCCCCCTGCTGGTGATTGTCGGGGCAATAGGGTTATCGGGAATCACGGCAGATAGATGGCAGAGCAATGTATCCCCACTCTTGATGGGAACATCACTATTTGCTTTGTATTTGACAGCGAGAGTCGTCGGGAAGGACATATTCCTCCCATTGGCCATCGGTGCCGTAGTGGCCTCTCTGGGGGTTATCATATCAGGCATACACTACCCCGGGGCAATCACCGGTGGCTTGATGTTTGAATGGAACTACGACATCGTTGCTGGCTACGTGCTCTTGGGAACTGCTCTGTTCGCAGGGCGCTGGCGATTGTGGTTGATGTCCCTGTCGCTGGTGGCAATGTTCCTGAGTGGGTCACCCGAAGCAGTGTTCTCCGTCGGGGTAGTAGGCACTGTCGTGCTATTCCGAAGAGACTGGTCCAAGAGATTGATCCCCGTATTACTGCCTGTAGTTGCGGTCGCAGTTCTCTGGCTTGGTCTAGGTTACGGACAACAACTATATTCCTATACCCTTAAAGTAGCTCAGAATGAGCCTGCTATTCCACAAACCAAGGGTAACTTACGAATAGACATAGTAGATAATATACCATCGATGGTAGAGCTAGATCTCCCTGATCATGGAGCTATCGAGTACAGGCTACTTGTCCTGAAGAAGGCGATGACCAACCTAAAACCTCTTGGCGAGGGATACAATCTTACCGACTTCGGCAGGGTCGCCAATGTCCACAATGTACCGCTGGTAATTGTTCAGCAGTTGGGCTGGCCGGGGATACTGGCTGGCTTGGCCTGGTTGTGGGTCTCAATACGGTGTCTGGTTAAGACAAAGTGGAAGTATGCGTGGGTAGCCTTGCTCGCTCTGTCCGTTTGGGACCACTTTATATGGACACAGCTCGGAGTGGTCTGGTGGCTGGTTGTAGGGGCTTCTACCGCTCCTAACAATATCAAGTCGGATTTGGTGTTCAGGGATGCTTAACTTTTTGACAGGAGGTCATGGACTAGAATGGGCTACAACCCTGATTACGACGTAACATGCTTCAATTGTGGTACCCGACAAAGGTCTGCCAAGAAACACAAGTTATGGCGAAACATTGAGTTACATGATGTACCTTGCGCTCATATCTGCCCAAGGTGTCAATGCTACTTTACTGATAGCGAATTAGGTATTGAAGAACGTATCCTTATACCAGAGTACCGTAGCACATTTCGAGTAAGACCAATAACTACTAAAACAACCAGCAATGAATTATCAATGGAGGATATTGCCTACACAGCTGGTATTATTGACGGGGAAGGCTATGTAGGTATTGATAAACAATGTAATAGTCGTTGGGGAGAAGGTACACCGTACTACTACGCCCGTTTAGCCGTAGCAAATACTGGTGCTCAATTGATAAGTTGGCTTCAGTCCCATTGGAGTGGATCCGTGAATCACAGGGCACCGAGCAATCCAAGAGCGAGGGACACATGGGTATGGGTTGTTTCAACAGGTCAGTCAGCAAAGGTACTGTCGGTAGTTTTCCCATTCCTTGTACTGAAGAAAAGGCAAGCTGATACCGTTATACGCTTTAGCAGGTTATCATCAGGCGTGGTTAGGGATAAAGAGCTTATGACCAGGCAACAAGAACTATACGACGAGATCAAAATATACAATAAGAGAGGGAGATAGTGATTTGTGGACTTTCTTTTCGCTGGATAATCTATCACGAGGCTTGGCACTTTGTGTTATCCTTGTCTTTCTCGCTTGTGTTGCTCTTGGCAGTGTACTCCCTGAGTTCGGAAACCTTCTGGCTGCGAAGATTGGTATTGACGCGCACTCATTTAATATATTCTTCCTTATTCTGGGTCTCGTTGGCATTGGTGTGGCACTATATCTTGGATATGCGCATAGTAGCTGACTTGTTAAGATTCTGGTGGTGGAAACTGTAATGCCTAGAACAAAGTGCATTGTTTGTGGTACGCCCGGAAGAAGAGTCTGCTCAAAGTGCAGGAAAAGGAAGAGTTGAGAATATTACAGGTATTTGACTTCCTATCTTTGCCTCATGGTGGAGGCACGGTAGATATTGTGTACCGATTGTCTAAAGCCTTATCCGCGAGAGGACACACCGTGACCATTTGCACAGGGAACTATGAGCTGGATCAGGAGTATATAGATGCCCTGGATATCGTTGATGTTAGGATACGGCGTAGCTGGATAAACAGGCATGGAGCATATATAATGCCGAGTCTTGTAAGATTCGAGGCCAGGGCATACGATATCATACATCTTCATTGTTACCGCAGTTTTCAGAATGCAGTAATCTGTCGCAAGGCGCTAAGGTACGGCGTTCCCTACGTGATAGACGCCCACGGCTCCACGGTAGATACACCAGGATGGAAGCAACTGGTCAGAGTAGCCTACGACTTGTTATTTGGTAAGGATAGCCTGAAACATGCCAGCCGTGTCATCGCCGAGACCGAGATAGGCGTCGCCGAATACAAGAAACTAGGTACTGACGCAGAGAAAATCAGGCTGTTGCACCCTTTACTGAGCATCACCGAGTTTTCTCCATTACCCGAAACGGGTCTATTCAGGAACAGCTATTGTATCGGTTCACGATTCATCATTCTGTTCGTTGGCAGAGTGCATCAAGCGAAGGGTATTGAGACACTGGTATATGCTACCCGGCAATTAGTAAAGAGCGGGCATGATGTATGTTTGGCTGTTGTGGGTCAAGACGACGGCTTTATGTCTACGCTAACGCGATTGGCTGTATCCGAAAATATAGCTGACAGAGTACTGTTTACAGGTTTCTTGACTGGAAAGAGTAAGTTATCCGCCATGGTAGACGCCGACGTTCTGGTACAGCCTTCTAAGAATGAGGCAGGTGCTCGTCCGTCCCTTGAAGCCCTGCTGTGTGGAACTCCTGTTATAGTGACGAGAAATACCGGAGCAGGTAGAGAGATAGCCAAGATTGGCGGTGGTCTCCTGTTTGACTACGGGGATACTGACTCCCTAGTTGACGCTTTACTACGCACTTTCGCTGACCTGGATGCCACTAGAGAAAGAACCGAGTTGGCGAGGGCGTATATCAAAGCCAATCTGTCGTTGAATAAGCAGATAACAGATTACGAAAAGATGTATTATGAAATGATAAATGAGATGATAATATGACTCTCTTGGTTACAGGCGCGACCGGTCTTGTGGGTTCGCACTTGTGTACGAAGCTGGTGTCCGAAGGTTACCGGGTAATGGGTTTAGTTCACGAGAGACCTAATCCGACCATTGAGTCTTTACTCAAACACAACAACTTCAAAACCTTTACCGTGGACATTCGGAACACAAAAGCAGTCGGTGAGATTTTCCAGAACGACAAGATAAAAACTGTGTTTCACACAGCATCTCATGTACCCTATACACCCTGCATGGATAAGGATCTTCGCGGCGTTAATGTTCTAGGCACCTTTAACCTGCTAAAAGCGGCTCATCGAGGTCAAATAACTGATTTTATCTACACTTCTAGTGCGAGTGTATATTCCGACCCCCCAAGTTATTTACCCGTAGATGAACTTCATCCTACCGAACCTTCAAGTCTATATGGGATGTCAAAGCTGACTGGCGAGTTGGCCTGTGGGCCTTATGCTGAATCAATGAAAGTTACCATTTTGCGGTATGCAGGGGTGTACGGCACGAATAGTGAAAAGCACCGCGCGATAAACAACTTCATTCGCTGTGCAATAAACAATCAGCCTCTTACTGTAGACAGCGACGGGGAGCAGAGTAGTGATTTTGTGTACGTGGATGACGTTATACAGGGAACATATCTAGCTTGGGCGAAACAGGATTCATGGGCGAAGCAGAACCCAAGAGTTTACAATATCGGCAGTGGCCAAGAGACTACCCTCAAGGAGTTAGCCAAGCTAATTATAGAACTCACTAACTCGAAGTCGGAGATTGTGACGAACGGGAATAAGGTTGATCGTCCCTTTAGATTCTTCCTGGATATCGCAGCGGCAAAAAGAGATCTGGGCTATTCGCCACATTTGCTCAGAGATGGCTTACTTTCGTACATTAGAGAGGGAGGTTGGTAGTGGGCGACACGTTGGACCTGGCTACGAAGATTAGGATTGATGTGCTGAGAATGACACACAAGGCCAAATGTTCTCATGTGGGTAGTTGCCTGTCTATCGCTGATATCCTTGCCGTGTTGTACAAGAATATATTGAACATAAAACCGGAACAACCTGACTGGAGCAATCGGGACAGATTCATTCTGAGCAAGGGGCATGCTTGTGCAGCTCTTTACGCCGTACTTGCTGAGTGCGGATTCTTTGCTGTAGAACTATTGGACGAGTTCTATCAGAAGGGTTCACTCCTATCCGGCCACGTTAGTCACTATGTGCCTGGAGTAGAGGCATCGACAGGTTCGCTGGGACACGGTCTGTCTATCGGATGCGGTATGGCTCTTGCGACCAAGAGCAGGGTTTTCGTGCTTTTATCGGATGGAGACCTGAACGAAGGCTCTACGTGGGAAGCGGCTATGTTTGCTACGCAACATAAGCTGGACAACCTGATAGCTATCGTAGACTACAACCGGATGCAGGCTCTCGGCGACTCGGCATCCATCTTGGATTTGAACCCACTGGTTGATAAATGGCGGGCTTTTGGTTGGAAAGCAGGGGAAGTGGATGGCCACAGCCATTACCAGATGGAGAAATCTATCCAGAGTATGCCGACTAACCACCCGAAATGCGTTATTGCATATACTGTCAAGGGTAAGGGTGTAAGTTTTATGGAAAATCGGGTTGAGTGGCATTACAAGTATCCGAATGAAGAAGAATTAAAACAGGCGTTGGAAGAATTGTGGGATAGAGAGTTATAGGATGCCTAAATATTATTGGATGCCAACTTTAATAATTCTTTTCTTGTTCCTAGCTTACTTTGGTATACAAGCATGGCATTATCTTAATACGCCTATTGTACTGGATTACTTCTATAATCCTACTCTAAAGGTATATGAACCGATAGAGATGAGAACGCTACCAGATTATTGGTATGCGCTATTTTTACTCCCCGCTATGATAATAATATGGTGGCTTAGTCCACTCTATATCTTTATCCTATTTACCTTGTTTATGGGATGGTGTGGTTTCTTGATTATTGCCTATAGACCTTGTAGTTCGTTGAGGTGAATTAATGAGACAAGTATTTATTAATACCTTAGTTAATCTAGCAGAAAAGGATGACCGTATATATCTGCTTACTGCTGATATGGGGTTTGGTTTAGTAGAACCTTTTGCCGAGAAATACCCCGACAGATTCCTCAATATTGGGGTTGCCGAGCAGAATATGATAGGGATCGCTACCGGTCTGGCGCTGTCGGGCAAGACGGTGTTTTGCTACTCCATAGCCAACTTCCCAACTCTTCGCTGTCTGGAACAGATACGCAATGATGTCTGCTACCACAAAGTTAATGTCAATATAGTTGCCGGCGGTACAGGAATAGTTTACGGAGCCCTCGGCAGTACCCACCACGCAACCGATGACATATCCATTATGAGGTCGCTGCCTAATATGACCATAGTGACGCCTGCCGATACGATAGAGGCTTCATCAGCAACCCAGGCTATTGCTAAACTAAATAGTCCCTGTTACTTGAGACTGGGGAAGAATGACGAGTCTACCTTCCTCCCGTCCGAGTTCAAGATAGGGCGAGCGACTACCCTGCGTGAAGGCAGAGATATTACTATTGTGTCATCTGGATGGATGCTCCACGTTGCAATACAGGTCGCTGAGATGCTGACTCCAAGTATTCAGTGCCGCGTAGTCAATATGCATACTATCAAGCCACTGGATATTGGTGTGATACTGAGAGCGGCCAGAGAAACAAGTACCATCATAACTATCGAGGAACATAGCGTAATCGGTGGGCTGGGTAGTGCCGTTGCTGAAGTATTAGCTGATAACTCTGTCGTGGCTAACTTCAAAAGAATAGGCATAAAAGATACATTTTGCGTTAAAGTAGGAGATTATGAAGCGCTACTCAAGGATAACGGGTTGACAGCAAGTGATATCGCGAGGGAGGTTTGGAATGCCTTTTGGTAGAACACAAGCGATATTAAAGACTGTGCTCCCCGAAAAGACCTTTGAATCTTTGTACAACACGGCCTGCAATGCCTACGATGTTTACCAGCATATCTTGGACAGTGTTGTTTGGTTTCCGCAATATGCCTTCCATTTGATAAAAGGCGATTCCGAGACTGCAAAGGGGATTAGATATGTGCAGAAAGTGTTGCCTTACACAATGACGTCAAGAATAGGAGTATTGAAGACACATGACGTTACCCGGCAAGCCATTAACAATACGAAAGGCTCGTTGGTGGAATGCGGAGTAGCTAGAGGAGGTTGCTCCGCTTTGATGGCTTTGCTGGCAAAAGAGGAGAATAAGGGCAGAGAGACATGGCTGTTTGACTCCTTTGAAGGCTTACCTGAGCAATCGGAAGAAGACGGTATACAAAAACCTGTCAGGCACAAGGATAAGGTGAGGAATGACCTAGCGGAAGGCTATTGTCTAGGTAACTATGACGAGGTATTTTATCTGTTGTACCATAAATTAGGGCTTAGTCTAGGGAACGTGTTTATGCGAAAGGGATGGTTCCAAGACACTCTACCGAGTGCTCGATTGGAAATCGGGGATATAGCGGTTTTGCGGTTGGACAGCGATTGGTATGAGTCTACCAGATGTTGCCTTGAGAACCTGTATGACAATGTAGTAGCGGGAGGTTGGATGATTATTGATGATTACCAATTGCCTGGGTGCAAAAAGGCGGTAGATGATTACTTAGGAGATAGAAACTTACACCCTATTATGAGTATTGACGCTAACGGTCGGGCGTACTGGAGAAAAAAGTGAAGATACCTTTTCTTACTAAACAATATTCAGGCAGCTACATCGGCGGAATACTAGAGACCTACCAGCGGTCGGGTATATTTGTAAGCGCTGTTCAGTTCCTGGTAGTTATAGTCATACTTTATACCACCAGCGCCAGAGAGTTCTTCAGTATACACGCCCCTTGGTTGACTTTTCCTCTATACCTGCTCTTTGTGATATCGGGGATATTGTTACTGATGATAGTGGTTAAAGTGATAGTGATTCCATCCTCCTACACTTTTCTCAATCGTCAGATGTGGGTAAATAATAACCCAATGCGGCTTAAACTGGAAGAGATAGAGACTAACCAGAAGAAGATTATGGCCAAATTAGGACTTAGCGATGAAGAATAGCGACACCAAGATCTTCCTAATAATCTACTTGCTTGCTTTGGGCTGGATGCTCCACTACAACTTAACCCACCCCATAATCAACGACGGCGTGTACGAGTACCGTACCTACCTGCTGAACATAGAGGAAGGCTGGTTATATCGGAACAGTTCTATAAACTCCGTCCTGGTATCGATATGGTTTCCGGCTATGCTACAAAGAATCACCCACTTAGACCCACTAACTCTATTCAGGATATTCCCTCCCTTCTTCTATGCTTTGGCTCCAGCATTCGTGTATCTCATTTCGAGAAAATACCTCGACAAAAAGGATTCGTTAGTAGCTGTCTTGGTAGTCTCTCTCAGTTCTTACATCTTCTTCTTTCCCGACGTAGGTAGAATGGGAGTGGTGTTAGGCTTGCTAGCAGGAATGATATGGGCACTGTTGCACAAAAAGCTACTCATGTCCCTGATGTTTTCGGTTCTGATAGTTTTTGCCCACTATGGTACTGTCTTAATCGCTATCGGGCTTGTAATAGCGATTCTAGCCAGCAGGTTGCTGTGGGACAGAAGTTCGATAAGAGTTACCACCGCGACCCTTTGTGTACTAATAGTGTTTACGGGTGCCTGGCATTTTGGCATATCTCACTACTCTGGCGATTCCATGCTGTGGACTATGTTCCACCCCGGAGAAGCCAGAATCGTGCTTAGAGATTATCAGGGAGTTATTGTGGAAGTACCGGAGAGCGATTTCTTCAAACTAGAGTCCAGAGACCACGTTACGCGAGAAGCCTTCGGTCTAAACTTTGCCGCTAACCCTATACCGGACAAGATTGCTGTAATCATTAACTGGATCGTAGTAGGGTTTATCACGCTAGGAATGTATTTGCTCATCAGGAGGAAGAATATAGAGGCGGTACTCAAGGTTGCGTTGCTGGCTTTATACGCTCTGACTGTGTCTTCCGCCGTAATTCCTGCTGTGTCTATCTTCTACGGAACCCAGAGAGTGTACTTCACAGCGAGTATCCTGTTGGCCATCGGTTTTCCTACGAGTGTGAAGTGGATATCGGATAAGGTACGTCTGTCGCCTGTCTGGATAACGGCTCTGGTATTGACAGTCTATGGCGCATCAACGTCAGGATTGATACATACTATGTTCGGTTTAACGAAATCCATACCGGTAATGCTGGTTCTGCCTTGAGGTGGAAATGAAAACAACATTAAAATACTTGCTGTGGGCTCTGCTGCTCGGGGATACCTTTACCAGAGACCAATACAC
>SDBV01009953.1_pt1 | contig 12542 bp, 8 predicted proteins | sample 2277081 | NCBI WGS metagenome assembly SDBV01 (sample SAMN10402039, study PRJNA504765) | marine sediment metagenome | isolation source: marine sediment core GS10_PC15, 223 cmbsf | place: Arctic Ocean: Southern Knipovich Ridge | collected 2010 | reverse complement strand
AGAATTGTCATTAGAAATTTACTGTGGCTTCTAATTGACAGTCATTCAGTCACTTGCCTGCCTGTCGGCAGACAGGCTCACTTTTTGGTACCTGCCTACCGGCCAGGCAGGCTCACCATAATCCAAACTATGCCTCCCCTCCTTCACAAGTTTCGGCGGGCGGGCGTGCCAAAAATCTGGGCGAGCACCTGACTAACAGCCACTTAGAATCCTCGCTACAAAGTCTAATGACAATTCTGGGTTTAAGCTAGCGAGATTAGTTAAGAAATAACAATCCATAGACATTTTAGCTATATTTTGAAAAAAAATAACGACAGATTATTCTAATTACTTCGGTACTTACTTGGCGATATTCCGAAAGTTTCTGAAAAAACCCTGCTAAAATGTGCTTGTGTTTTAAAGCCAACCATATAAGCAACTTCACTAACATTTAGTTCTCCTAAAGAAAGTAGCTCTTTGGCTTCTTCTAATCTAATTTTACGAACGAGCTTTGATGTGGATTCCCCGGTAAGCGCAATTAATTTACGATGCAGTTGTGCACGACTCACATGAATTTCTTTACACAATTGCACAATACCAAAGTCCTCTTCTTCTATATGCTCTAAAATTATAGTCCTTATTTTTGATAAAAAGGTATTTTCAATATTAGGAAGCTCGCTTATAGGTTGATTAAAGTCAATTTCTGAATACCGCTTTTGAATTTCAGCACGTAATGTCATTAAATTCTTAAGACGAATTAATAGTTCTTTCCTATTAAAAGGCTTCTCTATATACGCATCTGCTCCATGCTGAAGGCCTTCAATTTTAGAATCTACATCCGCTTTGCCTGTAAGTAGGATTACAGGAATATGACTTGTTCTTTCGTCTTTTTTTATAGTCGCACAAAGTTCGAACCCATCTTTACCTGGCATCATAATATCACTTATGATGACATCCGGAATTAACTCAATTGCTTTTTCGATGCCTTCAATACCATCATTTGCGCTGACAGTTCTATAATTATCCTTAATACTTACGCCTATATAGTGTGAGACGTCGGCATTATCTTCTACTACCAACACCAATGGAGTATTTTGGTTCTCATTTAAATATGCTTCATCATTTTTCACCAAATTATATAGTCTTTCTGACCACTCATCAGAAATCTTATAATAGGTCGATTCAGCTAATGCTTCATTTTTTGTTATAGGTAATAACACAGTAAACTCAGTGCCTTCTGCAACTTCACTTTTTACATGTATAATTCCATTAAGCAATTTAACCAGTTCTTTTACTAAAGCTAGTCCAATGCCAGTGCCTTCTCCCTTTCTGATGTTTGTATCATCGACTTGGTAGAACCGATCGAAAATGCGCTCTATTTTATCTTCAGCTATACCAATACCAGCGTCTTTCACTTTTAACTGCAGATAAGGCTCATTGTTATCATTCAATATGCCATTTACATCAACATATATGCTGCCTCCTTTTGGGGTGAATTTTATGGCGTTAGAAACAAGGTTTCCAACTATATAAGAAACTTTATCAACATCATAATCCATCATAATTTCATCTTTATGATAACGAAAATGGATTTGAATTCCTTTCTCTTCGGCATACGATTGAAATGACTCCAAACGATACTTGAGATAATTTACAATATTGCCTTGTTGCTTATCAACCTGAAGCTTGCCAGATTCCAACTTAGAAAGCTCTAACATTTGATTTACCAGATTTAGAAGATTTTTGCCATTACGATCAATCATTTCGTTGGCATGATAAATTTTATCGATCTCGCCCTCATTGATATAATCTTTTACAGCATCATTCATGCCCAGCATAACAGTTAAGGGCGTTCTGAATTCGTGCGTTATGTTGGTATACATTTTTGTTTTAACGTTATCCAATTCTTTTATCCTTATAGCTTCTTCTTTGTTTAATTTACGGTGGAGTTGATATCTATATAGCATCCAAAAAGCAGACATTATTATCATCATATATACTGCAATTGCCCACCAACGGAAATACCAATATTGTTTCACTTCAATAGGAATTTCTATTTCATTTAAAGCTGCTATATTATCAAATCCTGTGGCTTTTACTCTAAACGTATATTTTCCGGGAGGTATTTCTACATACCTCACTTCGTTTTGATGACCATCATTAATCCAATCATTGTCCAAGCCTTCCATAAAATGAGCATATTGGTGGTTACCAACAGCATCATATTTTGTAAGCTTGTATTTAAATGAAATGGATCGTTCACCTGAGCCAACAACTATTTTGTCTGTTGTAGCATATGGCAGATTCTTAATGGTTTCATATGTATCCTCTTTTTGATTGAATTTAGAAACTTCAACCAAATTAAGGTGACCGGTTTTTTCATTAGAAATTTTAAAATCATCAGGATTAAAACCGACAATCCCATTAATTCCTCCGAAATATACGTGTCCATCTGAAGTCTTTAGATATGACCATATATTAAACTCATTATGAGGTAATCCTTGCGCTTTGTAATACGTTGCTATTTGCATATTATCCGGATCGAATTGACACAGGCCTTTATTTGTGGCTAACCAGAGATGATTTTTACTGCCAACTGTACTATAGACAATATTAGATGGCAGACCTTCTTTCCTCGTATAAGATATTCGTTCTTTTGTTTTAGGATTATAACGAATCAATCCTTTATTTGTAGAAAGCCAGAATTCGCTCTTCCATTTCAAAATGGAAGTTACTAAAACGTCATAGCTTTCGTGCTCCGAAAATATCTCAATTAATGAAGATGATTTGTTTTTACAATCAATGATATACAGGCCTCTATCATATGTACCGTAAATGACGTTTTCAGTCACATCATAGGAGGCAAATTTAAAATCAGCATTAACTGAAGATGGATTATGCTTTACATTAACAGGAATCATTTTGTTGTTAAATCTGTCAAATATATTAATTCCATCAGGATCGCACCACCACAGGTTATTCGATGCATCTTCAAATATTTTTGGCCAATACTTTTTTGAAGGATCTTCCATAGCATCTTTGGCCATTTTCGGCTTTTGAATATTAAACGATTCCACTGTACCAGTTTCAATATTCGTTTTAATCAATTTGTTGAATTGATTGGTCCATAAATAGCCATCATGACTATATACCATTGAATAAAATGGCTTACTAATCATCTCACCTGACAAAGTCATTGTTTGTCGCTTTATTTTTTGTGCTTTTTGAGTTGCTAAATCAAGAATAAAAAGATCATGTTCATTTTCTTTGACCAGTAATGTTGTTGGAGTCAATTCAAGGATTTCTCTTCCACTAAACTGATTGATATCCAAACCAATTTCTATCGCAGACTTGTTCAAGTATTTATTGAATAAGGATAAGTTTCTGGTGAATCGAACCGCCCCAAAAAAATGTCCATTCCAAAACGCACCATCTTTATCTTCGAAAAAATGATACATTAATTGAACACCTCTTGATTTTCGAAACATGGGATTAACGAATTTTTCCAGAATTTCTGTTTTGGTGTCAAAATGGAAGAGATCTCTGTCGCCATGATAAAACCAAATATTACCTAAATTATCCAATCTTATCCTCTCAATCTTGGCTACATCAACCTCCTTAGGTACTTTAAAACGTTTTAATCCGTTATGTTCATTGGGAGCAGTATATTTGCTGGAAGGATACCAGAAATAGTTACTTTTATCTATAGGAAGCGTTTCGTATAATGCTGTTTTTGAGCCAATTGATTCGACTAAAAAATGTTCGATTCTTTTACTTGAAAGATCCACCAAATAATAGCCATTACCCATTGTCCAAAGCCAAAGCTTTCCATCAGATCGTTCGGTAAAATAACTTATTTGTGCTTCTTGAGTTGTAATATCTATTAGATGCTCAAACGCATTTTTATCGTGTATGTATTTCCAAAGGGAAGATTTATCATTTTCGTGAAGCAATACAATAAAATCTCCATTACTTAGCGTGCCAAAATGACGCAGGTTTGGGGTAATATTTTTTTTAATTGAATCATTTTTAATAAAGGTAGAAATTCTATTGACATCTCCAGATTTTAAATCTAACCTATTAAACACCTTATCAATACTGTAGGCCCAAATATTACCATTATCATCGGTCGTGACTCGATGAATAGTATTATTACTTATAGAATTAGTATCGTCAACAGAATTTTGATAGGTAACAAAATCTTCACCATCGTACCTTCTAAGGCCAGTATGTGTAGCCAACCATAGAAATCCATAATCATCCTGGGTTATATCATACACCCAACGATAATTTAAACCATAATCTTTTGTATAATGATCAATATAAATGTTGCTCTGCCCATTGCCATTTACAAGACAGCCTAATAGAATAGAAAAAAAGAGAAGCACTTTTAATTTACGCACTTATAATACGTTGTTTAGTTTGTTTGCCAAATATTTGCTAACGTCTCAATAAACAACATATGGTGTTTATTTCCCTTATAAATCTAGTTTAATTGTGTTTATTCGCCAAACGGGTGTTGGATAGACTCCACTGCTGCTTTAGGATAATGGAAATTGAATATTCATTATTCATTATTTATTTACTTTTCCCTATTCTCAATATCAAGGGAAATTCTACTGTCCTGGTATCATTTTCCCTCCATTGGGTATACAGCAATTTAAAAAGATCATCCGTAGGATTATTGCCATTTTTCGCTATAAAATGTTTGACAGCAGACCACGTATTCAAAAATCCCATGAGGTGCTTTAAATCCCATTGATATTTCATTGAGAGCTTTGGATTGTTTATTTCTTCAAATGGGAATGGAATGGTCTTATACTCATCATCAATATATTTCCTTTCCTGGTCCCAAAATGGACCCACCGTGTGATGATAGAAATTGTCGATAATGTCATCCAACGATTCATCAATCTTAAATAACCCGTAACCAACAACAATAATCAACGAATTGGATCTACATGTTCGGTTGACCTCCAAATAAAATTTGTGAAAATCAAACCAGTGTATTGCCTGCCCTACCACCACCAGGTCAAAAAAATCATTTTCGAAGGTTGTCTTTTCGGCGGGTTGAACTGAATAATGAATGTTGCTGATCTTTTTTGCCTGAGAAATTTGGTCCCTGCTGATGTCTGTTGCGTAAACAGCAGCAAAATCGTTGGAAAGTTCGCTTGCGATTTGCCCATTCCCCGTGCCGCAATCCCAACAATTTTGTTTGCTCATGACCAGGGAATTGATAATTGTAAACAATTCCGTTGGGTAGGTCGGCCGGAAGTTTGAATAATCACCGGATCGTATCGAAAAGGGGTATCTCACAGATGTAAATTAGCGGTTGTAGTCAAATCTAGTCCCATTTAATCCTTAATCATCTGTCATTAGCACTTTATATATTTCTTTTTTCGGTTTTATTATACCTGTTTGTAAATAGTACTAATTCATAAATCCTCCGATAAGTTTTTTAAATTCTCCGGGTTGTTCGATATATGGAAAATGCCCACTGTTGGTAATTATTTCCAAACGAGATCCCTCAAGCACTTTGTGCATTTTTGTGGCTTCCGATTTTGATGCAGGTTCGTAGTCTCCATAAACTATCAATACCGGGAATTCAATGGATTTCAGGCTATCAAATAGATTGTAAGATGAAAGGTCCCGCCCAAGATGTTGAAGAATCTGGCTGCGTTCATAAAAGTTTTCGGGAAAAGTAAGTGTTAGCAAGCCAGCTTTCTCGGGATCGTAAAACTCCTTGCGAAAAAACACCCCGAATAGTTTTTCGTAAGCACTAGCCTGATGATTTTTGAATTCTTCCGATGCCATGATGGAGGCAAGTTCAGTACTATCACCTGGAGTTTGACGTTCAGCTAATATCTTATTTTCTTCAATGCGGTATTCCGAGTCGGGGCTCAGGGAATTGAGTAATATCATTGAATTTATATGGTCAGGGTACCTGATACCATAATACATTGCCAGCAATCCTCCCCAGGAATGTCCCATAATCGTTATTTTATCATAACCGACCATTTTCCTTATGCCATCAATGTCTTTCATAAAGCCATCAATACCAACGGACATGGTATCTACATCGATGGAAGATTTTCCGCATGCTCGCTGATCGTAGAATATAAGCTGATAGTCTCTAGCCAGAATCTCCATTTGAGGGAGCAGGTAGGAATGATCCAGGCCCGGGCCACCATGAATAATGAGGATAGGTTCACCTTCGCCAATAATTTTGTAATAAATGTCGGCACCGTTAATTTCCTGGAAACCTTCATCCAAATTGGATGTTGTATATGACGAATCAGAATCGTTACAGGCAAGAAACAAAGTAATGAACAAAATACAATTGATTGGTCTGGTCATTTTGATTGTATTAATTACAGGTTATATATAGCAAGGCAGAAAATTACAAAATCCTGGCATAACGGGAATCGATAAATAATAGATACCACATACTGGCCGTGCTCCTGCGTCGTAGCCGACTCCGGTGCAGATGCAAACAAAGTAGAGAAGGAAATCCGCTGCTTCCTGCCTGCATGCTGCCCGGAATTACAGGTGATGGTTGTGACCGTAGTTGACAATCATATTCCTGCATTCGTGGCTATCTCTGCTGGTGGTAAGTCACAATTGGGATGTCTGCCCGGTTTAATTATGCCGTGGTTACTCATTTTCCCTTTTTTAAAAAATGTTCAACACAGTGCTCAATGGCTTTTGTTATCCGTATTTCCCTTGTTTCAACCTTTTTTGCACCATTTATCCAGACAATCATTTCTCTTTTATGAGCAGTCGAGAATTTATCAAAACCGATTTTTGCTGAAGTATTCTGAGAAAGGGCGTCTTCAAGGTCCAAAGGAACAGGTAACTCCCGTGATTCAGGATCGTATTCCAGCTTAATTTCCACAAGCTCACCCGCTTTTATCCCTGCCACCTTTCTGATTTCCTGGTTTAAAAACAAAACACATTTAATACCTTTTCTTGGTATCAGCGTACCAATGTAAGGATGATTGTTTATGAAGCCCCTGACAGGGACAGAGCCCTTGCGATTGAAATAAGAAATGACATTTTCACCGGCTTCAACAAGGTAGTTAATCCCTTCTTTATAAATCCTGGATTCAAACGATACCGGCATTGTTCTTAAGATAAAGGTATAATCACAAATTTATGAAATTTGAGAAAGTGGTTTTTTTAATAAATTTAAGTAATTGGAATACTGGAATACTGGAATACTGGAATACTGGAATACTGGAATACTGTATAGGTTTAACTGTAGAAATACATTGCGACATTCTCACATTCAATCATTCTACCATTCAATCATTCTACCATTCCACTATTCCATTGAAACTGAACTGTACATTAATGAAATTAGTTCTTAATTCTGCCTTGCAGATCGTATTAAATCAGCCCGGAATTTGTCATAACGATTATACAAGCGCTCAGCTTTGATCCGAAGTAATACTTCGAAATTCTTACGCAGGGATTTGTGGGTGAAATTGTATGAACCTGTCCATACAATAGATTCATATGAACCTTTATACTCACCTTTCAGAAACATAATTTTAGTGTGAATAGCTATTTCGTCCGGATCGAAATAGATAATAGTTGCATCAAGGTCGTTCAATTTTTCAATAATTTCCCGATCAAGGTTATCATTGGTAATGATCTCTACACGGGCGCCCTCGTTGACCAACTCCTCCAGTTCATCAATAATTTTTGCTCTTTTTTTACTCCATTTTCCATGGATAAATGTAATCGTGGCTGTAGATGGTTCAGTAATATTTTTTAGGATGGATTCAATATTGTCTTTCCCAACGGACTTCCCTTTTGACCTTTTAGGGAAAAAGTATGCTGTTATTTTATCATCGTGATTACTTACTTTGAAATAGTTAAAGCCTGAGAGGTCTTTGGAAGCAGATAATTTTTGAATTTCATTCCAGTAATCGTAATACGCGGTATAGATGACCTCATCTGAGAACACTATCAGGTCCTGGATTTTTTTGCAATCCTTTTTTGTGAAATTTGAAGACGTCTGCAAAATAATATCTTCTTCCAATCCTTCACTTGTAACTACCTGGGAAAACAAGATAAATTTATTATGAATGATGGAATTTTTAGAGATATCATTTTCTATATAGTGATAGTCTTTGAATTCCTCTTTGAAATATTCATTTGTTTTTTTGTTAGGATCATCGCTGGTGTCTCCATTATTTAAAATTAACTTAATGGAGACCTTCCTGTCCCTGGCTTTATCAAGGGCCCGGATCATCGGATCATAATTAAGTTTAAAAATACAGAGTGTTATTTCAGACCCTGGAGCGGTAGCATTAATCAGATCCACTGCAGTGTTCAGAATGGAGTAGTCATGCGTATAATTACCTATTACCCCGGCATTTGTAAAGTGTACCAACGGTATCTCCTTTGAGAACGGTTGCTGAGCAAAACTGACTGCACCAACGAATAGTAACAGGAAAATCAGGGCAATCTTGCGAGGGCGAAATTGAGGTATAATTTTGTGCATTTGCTAGTTAGTTAAACCCAGATTTGTCATTGGGGTTTTGTGATGAAGGGTTAAAGTACAACCTGCCTGCCGGCAAGGCAGGGAAAATCAGGTACTTAGGTGAGCCTGCCTGCCGGCCAGGCAGGGAAACATAGCCTAAGTTATGCTGACGAACCAACTTTGTGTTAAGTGCGTGATTTTGAAGTAATTTGACCATGTAATAGAAAGTCTAATGACAATTCTGGGTTAAATCGATTACTCCACTATACCGGATACCTGTCAGGCGATGCATTTCATGATCGAAGGTAGAAAGGTCCCCGGGATTAAATTTATTTACATCATCGTATCCGCAGGCTCGTGCTATTACTTTTATCAAATCCGTAGAAGCGCTAAAATAATTGGAAAGTTGTTTCGCAGAAACCTGGATTTGTAAACGGTTTCGAAGGTGTTCTTTCTGTGTAGCAACTCCCACAGGGCAGTTGTTGGTATGACAAGCCCGCATTCCAATACAGCCGATGGCTTGCAATGCCGAATTTGCCACGGCAATGGCATCAGCGCCCAGCATCATGGCTTTGGCAAAATCCTCCGCTACTCGTAATCCCCCGGTAATGATCAGTGTAACGTCTTTCTTTCCGGAATCATCCAGGAATTTTCGTGCACGCGCAAGGGCAGGGATCGTAGGTACATTAATATTATCCCGCAACACGATAGGAGCCGCACCGGTGCCCCCACCACGCCCATCCAGGATTATGTAATCAGCACCTGCATCGAGAGCGAACTGAATATCGTCTTCAATATGGCTGGCAGCAATTTTGAAGCCTATGGGTATTCCCCCGGTTTTTTTACGTACTTTGTTAGCAAATAAAATAAAGTCATCTACTCCGTGAAAGTCCGGAAATGTGGCAGGACTAATGGCCGGTTTGCCCTCTTCCAAACCGCGTACTTTTGCAATCTCTCCTTTCACTTTTACGCCCGGGAGGTGTCCACCGGTTCCTGTTTTGGCCCCTTGCCCTCCTTTGAAATGAAAAGCCTGTACTTTTTCAAGTTTATCCCAGCTAAATCCGAATTTCGCTGATGCTAATTCATAGAAGTACCGTGAATTGCTTTGCTGCTCGTCATCCAGCATTCCTCCTTCTCCCGAACAAATACCCGTACCTGCCATTTCAGCTCCTTTCGCGAGTGATATCTTCGCTTCACGCGACAAAGCCCCAAAACTCATGTCTGAAACAAAAACAGGTAGTTCTAAAACCAGCGGTTTTTTTGCATTGGGCCCAATTACAACGGATGTTTTAACAGGATCTTCATCCAGAAGCGGACGGTTGGCCAATTGTGCCGGTAAAAATTGGATACTTTCCCATTTAGGTAGTGTATTCCTGTCAACTCCCATGGCAGCAGTAAATCCATGATGACCAATATTATTCAATCCATGACGCGCAAGTTCCTGGATATACCTGGTGTAAGGTTCCGTTTCTTCCGGATGTGTATCGGCAAAATTTCCCTGGTACTGGTTGCGCTGAAAGGGTTGTGGGTGTTTTTCCTGGAAAGCCAGAATTTCATTTCTGTCTATTTGAACAAATCCATCTTTGATGCTTGTGTTAAATTTATGTAACGCTTCTGAATTGTTATATTCACTAACACCTGAATCCAATCGATAATCCCAGTTATGAAGTCCGCAAATAAGGTTGTCCCCATCGATGTATCCATCCGCTAGTATGGCTCCACGATGAAGGCAACGTCCGTAGAACACCGACACCTCGGTGTCATATTTTATAATCACCAGGTCAATATTTTCAACCATTGCATGTGATGGTGTTCGATCCTGAAGCGTATCTGATTCAGCAATTTTGATCCATTCTTCTGTCATAATATAATGTTTTATAAACCACAAATTGTGTAGAGAGTTCCCATTGCATAATGCGGGTTAAACTTATGCAATTATTTTTTATTATGACTCTTTTATTAAAAATCCTCTGAATAAAATTCACACCTTATTTTGCAGAATCCTTTGGAAGTATCATTCATGTTTGTTTATTGGAAGGAAATATTCATCTTTGGCAGCAATGCAAAAATCCAATACCCTGGGTGAAGAACCAATAGGAAAATTATTATTAAAACAATCGGTTCCAGCCGCAGTTGGATTTCTTGTAATGTCCATCAATTCCATCATTGACACGATATTTGTTGGGCATTTCGTAGGATCTGGTGGGATTGCGGCAATTGCTGTTGTTATGCCGATCTCATTCTTTATTTCTTCCATAGGTCTTGCTATTGGGGTAGGAGGTGCTTCAATTATCTCCCGGGCCCTGGGGGCAAAAAATAATGAATATGCCAGCAGGACTTTTGGTACTCAAATATTATTAACACTTGGAACTGCCCTTTCACTATTAGCCGTTGGATATATTTTCCAGGATGAGGTACTCAATCTTTTTGGTGGGAAAGGCACGATACTGGCACCATCAAAAGTATATTTTAGTGTTGTATTGTTTGGTACACCCTTTCTTGCATGGGCCATGATGTCAAACAATGTTGTTCGTGCAGAAGGCAAACCAAAAGTTGCCATGATGGTGATGGTATTACCCGCCATTATCAATATTATTCTTGATCCCATATTGATAATCTGGATGAATATGGGCTTGTATGGCGCTGCATGGGCTACAACTATTGCATACATTATAAGTGCCGTTTATGTGATAGTATTTTTTCTAAGGGGAAAAAGTGAGTTGAAATTACTCCCCGGTTATGTGTCGATAAACCGCCGGATCTTAAAAGAAATATTTCAAATTGGAGGGGTAAGCTTAGCCCGGCAGGGTTCGGTAACCATATTAATTATTGTTCTGAATCAAACACTGTTCAAATTTGGGAGTGAAATGGCTGTGGCAACCTATGGTATTATCAGCAGGTTAATGATGTTTAGCCTATTTCCTGTGATGGGGGTTGTACAAGGATATATGCCTATTGTAGGCTACAATTATGGGGCAGGTTTGTTTAAAAGGGTAATCGAAACGGTGAGAACCGCATCAATATACGGAACGGGAATTGCATTTTTAGTCTTTTTAGGGGTCATTGGATTTCCAACATTTACCGTGAAAATTTTTACCACCGATCCGGAATTGATCGGGATTGCTCCCCATGCACTTCGTCTTGTTTTTCTTGCCATACCCCTGATAACGCTGCAATTAATTGGTTCTTCTTATTTTCAAGCCATAGGAAAACCACTGCCGGCGCTATTACTTACACTTACCAAACAAGGTTTTTTTCTAATTCCACTGGTGATCATATTGCCAGGATTTTATGGGCTCAATGGTATATGGTACTCTTTTCCGATTGCCGATGTATTAGCAACTGTTGTCACAATGATATATCTGAACTCGACACTTCAGAAACTTAATAAACTTCCGGAGCACCGGAACTAATTTATTGCCGGCTGGGTTGGTAACTCAAATAACATGGATTTATTTATCACATTCATTCTGGGGGTATTAACAGGGATAATTTCAGCAATTTCATTTGGCCCTGCATTTCTTACTATCACCGAAACAAGCATGAAACGCGGCCCGTTACAGGGTGCTTTGGTTGCTGTTGGAATATCAATGTCGGATATTATGTATGTTACATTGCTATCCATGGGGTTGATTTCACTGATTAACAATGATTTAGGGAAATCAATCATTGGACTTGCAGGAGGTTTTCTTTTATTACTTTTCGGTTTAAGTTTTTTCCGTAAACGAATAAATAGGGAACCAAAAGAAATTAATACGCAAAAGGGTTCGCTTACCAACATCATTAAGGGTTTTTTAGTTAATACCTTAAATCCATACGTTCCCGTTTACTGGGCAGGTATCGTCGCCATGGCATCGACGCGTCTTACCAATGTTGAATATCAAATTTTCTTTACGGGTGTTCTTGGCACGATGATTTTTGCGGACGTGCTTAAATCATGGCTGGCATCGAAAGCAGGTTCAATTCGCAGATTGAATTTCGGGTTAATTTATAAAGTCGTCGGTGGATTACTTTTACTATTTGGAGCCCAAATGATATTTTATGTTGTATCCTCCTTTGGATCTCTTTCTGG
>SDBV01009952.1_pt1 | contig 12542 bp, 14 predicted proteins | sample 2277081 | NCBI WGS metagenome assembly SDBV01 (sample SAMN10402039, study PRJNA504765) | marine sediment metagenome | isolation source: marine sediment core GS10_PC15, 223 cmbsf | place: Arctic Ocean: Southern Knipovich Ridge | collected 2010 | reverse complement strand
CAATAATAGAATCGGGCAGGTCTAAGTGCCATGAATCATTATCCAACGCTTCCGGGTTGTCGCGCAAGTATTCATAATTATATAAACCTTCTACGGTGGGTGTCCAGAAAAGTGGTCCAATATACATTTGCGCTGTGCTTTCTTTAAGCATTTTTAATACATCCTCAGGGTATTCCGGAGCAGTTGATAATCCTGTTTGTTCAAAACAGAAAACGCCCGCAAGCAGGCCTCGACGGATTTCTTCAGGTCGGTGTCTATGATCTACAACTGTTTAGTTATGCTTGTGGGCTTCATCCACCACTGCCTTAACCTCTTCGATTGTCATTTGGTCCTGGTCAATCAGCTTAATACAATCTACACCGGCATCGGCCAGTTTTTTGACTTTGGCTTGCGCATCTTTTACACCATTTATACCCCATCTAAAAGCTTCAGTGCCTGGATATGGCTTATGTTGGATAAACGGGCCTGACATATACATTGTAGGGCCGGGGATATCACCGCGGTTGATGGCATCACGCACTGCCAGGCTTTCTTTGAGCGGACCACCCAGATCGCGGGCACTGGTTACCCCGGCTAAAAGTAACTGATGTGCTGAAGACGGCATTATCACCTTTTCAAATAAAGGAGGATAGGTTATATCCCAGTAGGTATAATCGCTATGGCCATTGATCATAAGATGCACGTGCATATCCCAAAGGCCTGGTAATACACTCATTCCCTCAGTAGAGATTATCTCAGCATTATCCGGGATTTCAACTGTGCCCTGTTGACCTACAGCCAATATAATTTCTCCCTCAATAATTATTACACTATTGCGAATTGGTGTGCCACCAAATCCATCAATTAATGTGCCTCCTACCAGAGCCTTTACGTTTTGTGCATTTGATGAGGAAAAACTTATAGTGATGCAGAACAGGAATAATAATCTTTTCATATTTCAATTGAATTAGTAGTCGTACTAATGCTTATTTTAAATCCAGACAAAGTATGATCAATAATACTGACAAATAAGTGTTGACCATAAATGTACACAATCGATCATCAAACTGTCAATTAAATGCGTTTCCGATCTTTTTCTCGGACATCAGTTTTTTGAGATCTTTCAAAACGGTTGGATCTTCAATGGTGGACGGTGTTGTGTACGATTTACCGTCAGCAATACAGCGCATGGTAGCTCTCAATATCTTTCCTGACCGGGTCTTCGGTAATCGTTTTGCAATTACTGCCTGTTTAAAGCTTGCAACAGCACCTACTTTCTTCCGAACCATGCGGATCAATTCAGATTCCAGGTCTTCCTCTTTGATAATGGTTCCGCCTTTTAGCACCACAAATCCAACAGGTACATGACCTTTCAATTCATTTTCTATTCCAATGACTGCACATTCTGCAACGGTTTCATGCGAAGCAACCACTTCTTCCAAGTCTGAAGTGGACAATCGATGGCCTGCCACATTGATCACGTCGTCGGTTCTTCCGGTAATAAAAAAATACCCATCGTCATCCTTGTACCCGCCATCACCCGCGAGGTAGTAGCCTTCATACCGGGTAAGATAGGATTCCCTGAAAAGAGCATCATTATTCCATAACGAAGGCAGGCAGCCCGGGGGCAGGGGCAGCTTAATAACCACGGCACCTTCCACATTGTTTGGCTGGTTCTTCCCATTTTCGTCCAGGATACGAATATCAAATCCACAGACCGGAAAAGATGATGAACCCGGTTTTACAGGCAAGAAATTATAGCCTAAAGAATTGCTGATCATGGGCCACCCAGATTCACTTTGCCACCAATGATCGATTATTTCAATTCCCAGCAGGTTATGTAACCATTCATATGTTGCAACATCGCAACGCTCACCGGCAAGAAATACATTTCTCAGGCTAGAAGTGTCATAATGTTTATGCTTTAAACCATTGGGATCTTCTCTTTTTATTGCCCTGATGGCTGTGGGGGCAGTAAACAAGATGCTGACATTGTGTTGATGAATGATTCGCCAGAATATTCCTGCATCAGGTGATTTAACCGGTTTGCCTTCATACAAGACGGTAGTACATCCATGCAGCAACGGAGCATAAACAATATAAGAATGTCCAACAATCCATCCAACATCGGAAGCGGCCCAATAAACTTCACCGGGTTCCACTCCGTAGATGTACTTCATGCTGTATTTTAATGCAACAGCATGGCCGCCATTGTCGCGGACAATCCCCTTAGGTTTTCCAGTAGTTCCCGAAGTGTACAAAATGTACAAAGGATCCGTCGCATCAAGTTCTACATATCCACAAGGGGTGGCGTTTTTCAATAGAGTAGCCCAATCAAGATCCCTCCCTGCTTTCATCCCTGCCTTAACAAAAGGCCGTTGCCAGACAATCACTTTATCCACCTTGTGGTCTGCCAGATCGAGGGCCTCGTCAACTAATGGTTTATATTGAATAACCCGCGTTACCTCTACACCGCCACTTGTTGTAAGTAATATTTTGGGTTTAGCGTCGTCAATTCTTATGGCCAGTTCCCTGGATGCAAAACCTCCAAATACTACAGAATGTATAGCACCAAGGCGTGCGCAGGCCAGCATTGCAAATATTACCTGGGGGATCATGGGCATGTAAATGATCACCGTATCACCTTTAACTACACCCTGTTCTTTCAATAGTCCTGCAAGCAATTCGGTTTCATTTAACAGCTCCCTGAAGCTATATTTATTACTTTCATAGGTTACAGGTGACTCATATATCAGGGCATTTTGATCGGCTCTTCCATTATTTACATGATAATCCAGGGCCAGGTAGGAGGTATTGAGTTTGCCACCTTCAAACCATCTGTAGAAACCATTGTCATCCGTTGAAAGCCCTTGTTTTGGCGGTGCAATCCAATCAATAGCTTTGGACTGTTCCATCCAAAAGTGTTCCGGGTCCTCAAGGCTTTCCTTGTAATGTGATTTGTAATCTTGCACGGAAATTTAACTTACGATTCCATTTCAACTACAACACGCCCTTTTAATTCACCTTTCAATATCTGATCGATATATGGATCCAGTTCCTGAAGTTTGCAGATGGTAGCTATGCTTTTCAAATCCGGTTTCCACTCTCCGGCTAATTTCCCCCAGACCTGTTGTCTTTCATTCATAGGAAAATTTGCTGAATCGAGCCCCAATAGATTCACTCCGTTGATGATAAATGGAAAAACAGTAGTTGAGAGAATGGGAGAACCTACCAGACCACACGATGCAACGCTTCCACCGGGTTTGCATCCCTTCAGTAAAGTTGCGAGCGTATTTCCCCCTACTGTATCAAATGCACCCGCCCATTTGGGCTTCATTAGCGGTCTGCTCGAATCATCATTAACAAACTCCCTGTCAACAACTTCTGAGGCTCCAATACCTAGTAAATAAGGGGTAATGCTATCTTTTCCTGTTGATGCAATCACCTGGAATTCTGCTTTTTTTAGTATTCCAACCGCCATACTTCCCACACCACCGGATGCTCCACTAACCACAATGGGTCCCTGTTCCGGAATTTGTCCCATCATTAGCATTTTATAGAGTCCTATTCCTGCTGTTAAACCTGCAGTTCCAATAATCATGCTTTCTTTCAGATTGAGACCATTGGGGAGGGGAACAACCCATTCAGCTGGAACTCTCATATATTCTGCAAAAGCGCCATCAGTGTTCATGCCCAGGTCATAACTTGTGACCAATACATTGTCCCCCACTATAATTTGGGGCGCCTTGCTTTCTTCTACAATCCCCGCACCATCAATTCCAGGTGTATGAGGATAATTTCTTGTAACTCCCTTGTTGCCTGTTGATGACAGGGCATCCTTATAGTTGAGTGCCGCATAATGAACTTTGATAAGTACATCCCCATCCGGGAGGTCATCTAATTCTTGTTCAACAATGTTTCTGGTAAATTTTCCAGCTTCGTCTTCTGCTATCCTATATGCTTTAAAAGTGGTTTTGCTCATATTATTTGTACTTCAGGATCAAAATTAAATATTGGTTTGAATGCGAACGGTGCCATACCAGTTAAAATTTGTAACCTCCTGTAAACTGACAAGGTAATATTTTTCTCCCGTAAGATAAAATCCTGGGTGTAGTCCTGTGAAAGGCACGGTGCCCTTGCCAAAATAAATTAATAGAATTAAACATAATGAATTGCATCAGGAACCATATTCAAACAGCTCATGTGCGACCGCTCCTTATTGTACTTATCAATTACTTTGTCCAATAACTGAGAAGCTATTTTAACGTTACTTGTTGGGAAGTATAAATTAATATAAAGAAATAAAGCAATCCAATATTTTGGCTAAGGGTGAATACTGCTATTGTACTCCATGAGGAAAACGAAAAAATCAGCAACTTCCACCATGTCTTTACCAACAAATAGAATTGAATGTGAATCTGTCCGCTCTATGATAGAAAGATAGGCCAGGATCTGGGATGGTTGATAATTTTTAAAAGAGATCTCCAGGTTTACAGGCGACTCTGCAAGCTTATAGGGTTTAAAAATATTGATATTTTTAACTGCTTTATAGCTGGCTTCTTTGATGATTTTAGCCGCCGCTGCCGGTGTTCGGGATTTCGCTGAATGAAAGCCCATGGCTTCCTTTACTACAGCAACCTCCACATTTCCCAGGAAATCTTTAACCTCCCGGGTTGCAATATTGTCACCACTTATCATAATTACAGGAACGTTAAAATGCCCGGTAACCATAGCTGCCCACATTCCTTCAGAAACAGGAATATCATTAACCACGACTTTGGTGAGTTTTGCACTTGAGAATGTGTGTGCCCGCACACCTTCCATGTTGTGGGTAGAAGAATGATAGCCAATTAGCAGGACCCCATCAAATGATTCATCAATACCGCCAACCATTCCAAATCGCCTTGGCCAGGAACGGATCAATAAAACATCTTCAGGGAGTTTTTCAATCAACAGATTTTGACCGTTTCCGTGGGCATCAGCAACAACTATTTCCTTTGCGCCGGCTTCAATTGCACCATCAATGGCAGCCAGTGTCTCATCCGTCATGAATTTTCTGAATCGCTGGTATTCAAACCCCGATGGTCCAAGTTGTTCACCGGTTACAACACCGGCAATACCTTCCATATCGACCGAAATGAGAATTTTTTGAGCATTGCTAAAACTTGCAATAGTTACTAGGAATGATAATAACAGTGTAATTTTTTTCATAATCATTTCAATGTTTAAATTATTATTTTTGGAAGTTCTGAACTCATATGCATCAGAATGTCGTACACAGAAACACCTGCAACTTTTGAGATGTAATTTGGGTGAATCTCCTCGTGATCGGGGCCAACCAGTATTGCTGTATCGCCAACTTTAACTGTAGGTTCTTCCCCGATTTCCAGAATCGTATGGCTGGCGCTAACAGCTCCTATTACAGGATAAAGTTTGCCACCAACCAGCACTTTCACTCCTTTTACTGCATTTCTTGGATAGCCATCCGAATGCCCGATGGGCAGCGTGGCAATCCAGGTAGGTCTTTCGGCCGTATAATGACGACCATAGCTTACACTATCACCTGTTCGTAATTGCTCCACCCGAACCACACGTGTTTTAAGCCTGTAAGCCACTTCTAGTTCTCCCAAAGGTTTTTCCACATCAGGATTATCAGGATAAGCTCCATAGATGGCTATGCCCGGCCTCACCATGTCGAGGGCTGCATCAGCAAAATGATAGATTGCATGTGATGAAGCGGCATGTAATTTTCCTGTATTAATTCCTTTTGCCCTGGCATTACTTGCCAGTTCTGTAAATCTTCTCAGCTGCTCCCGGTCATATTCTTCATCTTCGGTAAAACCCATAAATGAACCTATTACATCTATAGATTTGCTTTCCGCAATATCCTGCATCCATGGTAAAGCCCTTTGGTAGGGAATGCCCATTCTGCTCATACCCGTATCAATATACTGGTGAACTTTTATAGCGCGGCCAAGCTTATTTGAAATTGGCTCAAGTACAGTGCGTATTTTATCACTGTAAATTGATAACCGGATATTATTTGCAGCCAGGTCATAAAAATCCTGGTCGGTTGCCAGGCCCATATGCAAAACCGGTTTTGTTACCCCACTTTCACGTAAGGATATACAAGCATCCGTTTTTACGGCAGCAAATCCAGCCACTTCAGGCATATTTTCCAGTATTCCTGCTATATTTTCCTGCCCAAGGCCATACCCATTATTTTTGACAACAGTCATTACAGGGCGTTTATTAGACAGGCCATGAAGGACCTTAACATTATACCTCATGGCATCGGGAATTATTTCAATCCATGGATCAAACCGGTCTTTGGTTATTTGATTCTTTGTGACAGGTTTAACCTGGGCAACAGACTTGCTGGATATAGTGGATAAAGCTGCACCCACTGCAATAGCAGAACCTGTACTTATAAATTTCCTCCTACTGGTTTTCATGTGAAACAGGTATTTATTTTAAAATTAGTAATAATGGTTTATTATAAAAAGAGATTTATACTCCGGAATGAGGATTATTGCTATGATACTGCAGAGCATTATTCACAAGTGTCTCCTGATTGGGATTACTGCGAATATTTTCCTTTATTTGAATAAATGATTGCACAAAAAACAATGCATAAATTAACTGGTATTATGAAACGAGATTTAAACCTGTTGGTAGCCGTAGCCATGGCAGCCTTATTTCTGATCGGATGTGATAATTCGAAGCAAAAGGAGCAAGATGAACAATTTATTACCCTATCTAAAGAAGTCTTAAAAGACAAAATTAAAGGGGCATGGGCTGTGCAGACTATTGGGGTAACTTATGGTGGACCTACCGAATTCCGCTATCTGCAAAAAATTATACCCGACAGCGTAGAAATTATTTGGTCAGATACTACGATGCTCTACTGGATGACAAATATTCCCGGCCTTTACGACGATGTTTATATGGATTTAACATTCGTGGAAGTGATGGAAAGAGAGGGTATTGATGCGCCGGCGTCATCGCATGGCGAGGCGTATGCAAATGCAAAATATTGGCTTTGGCATGCTAATCAGCAAGGAAGATATAACATACTCCATGGTATTCTTCCCCCCGAATCGGGTCACTGGCTGAATAATCCCCATGCCGATGACATCGATTTTCAGATAGAAGCAGATTTTGCAGGTATCATGAACCCGGGAATGCCTAATAGCGCCCTGCAAATATGCGACCGGGTAGGCCACATTATGAATTCCGGAGATGGTTATTATGGCGGAGTATTTGTAGCAGGAATGTATAGCTATGCATTCATTGATAACGATATTCCTTCGATTGTAAACAATGCCCTGGCAATGATACCACAGGAAAGCACTTTTTACCAATGTATCGCCGATGTAGTACAATGGCATCAGCAATACCCTGAAGACTGGAAGAAAAACTGGCAGTTGATAGAAGATAAGTGGGGACACGATATTGGATGCCCGGACGGGGCACACCGCGAATTCAATATTGATGCGAAAATTAATTCAGCTTACGTTGTCCTGGGACTTTTATACGGTGAAGGCGATCTAAGCAAAACCATGGAAATATCTACCCGGGCAGGACAGGATTCGGACTGCAATCCCGCTACAGCGGGAGCGATAATAGGGACAATTATCGGCTATGATCAGATTCCCGAATATTGGGGAAATGGACTTGCATCCATTGAAGACATGGATTTTCAACATACCAGCACCTCCCTGAACGATGTGTATGAAATAAGTTACAAACACGCCCTGGAACTAATAGTGAAAAATGGTGGAGAAGTCACGGATTCGGAAGTAAAGATAAAGCTGCAAGAACCGGAAGTTGCCCCATTAGAGCAAAATTTTGAAGGATATATACTTGCTGATAACATTGAGATTAACAAGCGTTTAACTGCATCTGACACACAGGAACTTGAAATAGAATTTGAGGGAATAGGTGTTGTGGTGAAGGGAAGAGCCAGGCATATAGATATTGATAATAAATACGCCCTTGAGACGCAGGAAGAAACCCTGGATGGCTATAAACTGAGCGTTGAATTCTATATAGACGGAGAGTTGTCCAAAACTATGGACTTGCCGCTATATTTTATCGAACGCGCACACGAATTATTTTTTCAGTACGAACTGCCAGAGGGAAAACATACGCTTAAGATGGTCATTACCAATCCTGATTAAAAAGTTTACCTGTACCTCAGGAACATGATTGTCTATAAAAAAAGCAATCAGAAGAAAGAAGCTGGTAGTTAGTGACCTGTTAGGCCATTTACTTCAAATTGGCAGAGAGTTAGATTAACTTATTCAGCGCTTTGGCAATTTTTGACCAATTATCATCAGTACTCAATTGAACTAATTCTTCTCTTAATACTAAAAAGGATGCATGTACTTTTGACCGATAATCTTCTTGCTTTATGATTACCTCAGTGAGGGCATCACGGGTAGCACTTCTTTTTCGCATCACTTCAATCAAATTAGCGGGCTCTTCCTGAATAACAAATAGCAAATTGGCAAGATCATCCTCAAATATTTCCAGGTCTTTTTTAACCTCTTCTATTTTTTCCGGATCAGAAAAAGCAGCCTGAATTTCACTTTCTATAGCTAAGAAGTTTTTATCCTTCTTCAGGTTACTTTTTAACTCTAGCTTTTCCTGTTTCTTGACTTTTTTGGGTTTAACATCTTCAACCTGATCTATTAAAGTTACCCATTCCTCATCAGTCATGAGATCCTGAATATTCGATCGAAACTCTATTAATTGATCCTTTACTATTCTTCTTTCCGATCTGTAATTTTTAAATAAATCCGCAATTGCCTGTGGATCAGCGAAGAAGTCTTTATTTAATTTGGTCAAAGCTTTGGCTTGCTTCTTCTTTAACTTTTGAAGCTTTTTCCAATCCTTGGAAAATGATTTCATTGCATCCATTGCTTCCTTATTACGATCAGAATCTTCAATGGCATTCTTTACTATCTTTTGTGCATTGGGTAAGATAAATGGATCTTCTGGGCTTGCTCCGAGTACTGTGAATAATATAGTGAATAGTGCGATTAACATTGATGTTAGGCGTTTATAAATTTAAAATTTTGCAATTATATATATATATCAGGTGGCTTATTCCATTGTTAGTATATATTTTCGCTGGTTATCAATGTTTTAACATATTTATGAAACGTAATAAAACCTTTAAAGTGCATTTAGATGGTTACAATATGCTACCCCACTTAACCGGAAAAGAAAAAGAAAGCCCGCGGCAGGAAATTTTCTATCTCTCTGATGATGGTGATTTAACAGCATTGCGACATGACGATTGGAAATTAATTTTTATGGAACAAAGAATGGCTGGAACTATGGGTGTATGGGGCAAACCCATTTACCCCATTAAGAGTCCCTCTAATGTTTAACCTAAGAAGAGATCCCTATGAGTTTGCAACGATTAGTTCAAATACCTATTGGGACTGGGTAATTAGGCGCACATATCTTATGGTTCCTGCACAAGATATTGTAGGACAATTTTTAATGACATTTAAAGAATACCCACCTCGTATGTCCGCCGCAAGTTTTAGTTTGGAAAAGGTGATGAAGAGTTTAACCACCCCTGGTAATAATTAGAAATTAGTGTAAAACGAATTAAATAATAATGCAAATTATGAGAAAAAATATAATTTTTATTGCAATATTGACCATCTCTGTAAGTTGTCAGCAACAAAATGAAAATGACTCTCGCCAGCTTCAAGACCGTTATCAAACACTGGCGGAATTACCCTTTGAAAATGATTATCCTACACAAGAAACAACAAGATCACTTGATGAAGAACTATATTTTCAAAGAGCAGTTCAGATTTATCAGTGGGCACTTCCCGCAGTGAACATGAATGCCATGAAGGAAGGCCAGGCAAAGACGTTCGGCGAAGGCTACAACGTATTGGCCATCTTCGAGAATCGCCTGAAGGCGCATACGATAATCACTACACCGAATTCAGACGTTATCTATGGCCTCGGATTTCTCGACCTGGGCAAGGACGGCCCCATTGTCATCGATGCACCGCCGTTGCTGCAGGCGCTGATCGATGATTTCTGGCACCGGCCCATCGAAGGTCCCGAAATTGAGGGGGTGAAGTACGCCGCTGACATCGGCCTGCCAGGTCCAGACAAGGGGAAAGGTGGAATGTACCTGGTCCTGCCTCCTGATTACGACGGGAAGGTAGACGAAAGCAAGTATTTTGTTTACCGGAGCAGGACTAACGGCGTATTCGTTTTTCTGCGTGGTTTCTTCAATGACTCGAATAATCTGCAACCTGCTGTAGACAACATGGAGAATATCAAGATCTACCCCCTGAATGGGGAGGCCAAACCGATGGATTTCAAGCACGCCACGGAAGTAGAAGCTAACTACTTATTTGCCAGCGATGCAAGCTACTTCGAAATGCTTAACCGCTTCGTTCAGAGCGACGTAGTTGACGAAGACGACCCGTACATGCAGGGGATGATGGCCAGCATCGGCATCGAGAAGGGGAGGTCTTTTAGCCCGAGTGCGCGGCAGCGTGAATTGCTCGACGCCGCAGCCAGGGCCGCCTGGAAGATGACGAAGAACATCGCCGCCAACTTTGATAGGGAGGAGTCGGCGCTCTGGTGGAGTGATCGTCAGTGGGTCGCCCACACCAAGACGGATCTTGACGACTTTTTCACCACCCACCTGGACCTCGGGTTCAATCGCCGTACAACGGGTCACACTGACATCAACGCCAAGGCGCATATGTTCATCAATTACTACTCCACTAGCCCGGGCATGATTTCCTCCATAGTGGGCATCGGTGCCAAGTACACCAGCGCGTACAAGGATAGCAACGGAGACTTCCTGACGGGTAACGAGACTTACAAGCTCACACTGCCGGCCAATGTGCCCGCGAACCTGTTCTGGTCCATCACCGTCTACGATGCAAAGACGGCGGCGGGGCTGAACAACGGTCAGGACTACCCCTCCATTGGCGACCGCGACAAGCCCGTGCAGAATGCAGCTGGATCGACGGACCTCTACTTCGGTCCGAAAGCACCCGAGGGCAAGGATCAGAATTGGATGAAAACAGTGCCCGGAAAGGGCTGGTTTGCGGTCATGCGCCTCTACGGTCCGGAGAAGGGTTGGTTCGACCGCACCTGGAAGCCGGGTGATTTTGAGAAAATTGAATAGCGTTTAACAAAAATTCGACTTCGCTTATATTGACACCTTTGTCGCTTTGAGCGAAGTCGAAATATTTATTTTTGGTGAGAATTAACCTGCTAATCCTAACAAAAAAATGAAAAACTCATTTAATTATGAAAGCTTTTGTCTCGTTCTTAGTTTTCTATTCCCTGTAAGCATATCTACTTCCTTTGCACAAAATATGGCGAAACCAAAACTGATTCTTCAAATAACTGTTGATCAGCTGAGAGCAGATTTACCGTCCACGGTTTATGATCGTTTATGATTATTTATCAGATGAGCAACTTGTAATAAGAAAAAACAGTTATAACTGGCTTCTAGTTTGTTGAACTTGTGCTAAAGAACACAAGAATTCTCAATTCTTCCTCGATCTTAACAAAGCTATGGGCTATATGTGCCTTTACAAATACTGTCGAGCCCCCTTTTACCGGAATTTCATCATCCTCCACTTTTAAAATAGCCTTACCAGAAATAATATAGTATGATTCATCAAGATCGTGAGGCTGTTGCTTATCCTCTGCATTCGCAGGAAGTTCATAAAGACCCATACTCATTGACTTTACATCAAGGAATTTTAAGTATGATCTGTTACTATTTTCCCTTTCCTCAATCAGGTCTGAGAGTTCAAAAGCCTGCCAGCTTTTTTTCATGTTTTGTCTTTGTGTTGTCATTGCAAAAATGATTAAACCCGGATTCCATCTAACTCAAAGTTAGCCTGTTGGTTTAAAGGACTGGAAGTTTCCCAACTGACAGACTCAATTTGGATACCGCCAGACTCAATTTGGGTACCGCCAGACTCAATTTGGACACTGACAGACTCAATTTGGACACTGACAGACTCAATTTGGATACCGCCAGACTCAATTTGGACACTGACAGACTCAATTTGGACACTGACAGACTCAATTTGGGTACCGACAGACTCAATTTGGACACTGACAGACTCAATTTGGATACCGCCAGACTCAATTTGGACACCGCCAGACTCAATTTGGACACTGACAGACTCAATTTGGACACCGCCAGACTCAATTTGGGTATCGCCAGACTCAATTTGGGTATCGGGAGTGCTTTCTTTAATTATGATTCCGGGCAAGACGGTCCGGTTTTTATGATGCCGTTGATAAAGGTTGGTCACAGAAGTCCTGGATAAATCGCACAGAATAGATTTTCTAATGCATGATTCCATCTAACTCAAAGTTAGCCCTGTTGGTTTTACTTCTTTAACCCGAAAAATTCACAGAAAAGCATAAAAAACAGGCATAAAATGCTTATATTGAGGTATATACAATCAAAATAAGCGTATAAATTATGCCTGAATATAAGGAGAAAAATACCGCATTTTATCGAGGAAAGCAAGCCTTTA
>SDBV01009951.1_pt1 | contig 12542 bp, 6 predicted proteins | sample 2277081 | NCBI WGS metagenome assembly SDBV01 (sample SAMN10402039, study PRJNA504765) | marine sediment metagenome | isolation source: marine sediment core GS10_PC15, 223 cmbsf | place: Arctic Ocean: Southern Knipovich Ridge | collected 2010 | reverse complement strand
GATATTGATAAAAAACTGCTTTTGCGTCTTCGCGACGAGGCACACAGATTTGCGATTCAATATTATCGTTTAAGGCATAAAAAATCATTCATTGAAAAGAGGAAATAATGAATGAATATGAATCTTTAAGAAATGAAGTTATCGCTAGAATAAAAATTTTACATCATCAAATATCTTTGGCAGTTACTTTAAGTTTTTTATTTATATTTGGTTTTCTTATTTTTTATACAAATCAAGAAGCGCTAATTATTTATCTTTTGACATTACCAGTAGTTTTTTATTTATTAACTTTTAATTATCAGGCAAATCAAATGACTATGGAAACAGTCGCGCGCTATCTAAGGACTAAACATAAATCCCAGTGGGAGAAGTTCTATGTTGAGCATAAAAAAGGCATACGGATTAGCAGTTTTTTAAAAGTTTTACCATTTTTCTTTACACCCATCTTTTGCTTAATCTATTTACCAATAGTGGCTAACCTAAGCAGGACAGAAAACATTTTTTATATTTTAGATTGGGTGTTATTAGCTCTAGTAATCTATAATTTCAAATATAAACTCAAGCGCTAAATATATTAAACCTGTTATCCAAACGCCTCAACTGGTTGAGGCGTTTAAAGTACTTCTTAAAAAAATCCTCACCTAAGCGGTAAGGATCGTTGAGCGGTTTTTGATATAAAGTAAGTTAGTTTATTCTGCTTAGAAGTGCTGGCCAATTTGTCACTTGTTCTATATCGGGATATGGGGAAGTAGTATAGGGATTAAAAAGAAAAAGATTTGCTTTTACTCCCCGTGCTTCTTCTAGTACTTTAAGGTCGTCATCAACATAATTATCAAGAAGAAGTTCTTCGATTTTTTCTTTTTTGCTGACGCGGTGACCAATACCATGGAAGTTAAGTCTGAATCCCCATTGTAAGAGTTTAGCATTAGCAACATCTAAGACAGTATCTTTTCGTGCAGTAGGGATAGAGATTTGATGTCCTGATTGGATAAGCTGCGAAAGTGCGTCAAGAGCACCAGATGTTGGTTGCATTAGCTGAATAATTTCAGGATCATCTGAATAGATAAGCCTTTGGACTGCTCTATACTGATCAAGCGTAATAGGAACTTTTCCTTCTTTTACGACATCAGAATTAAGCAGATGACCATCGATATTGAGTCCAAAAAGCTTAAAAGCAACGAGACCCTTCAAATGATCGATATCGTGTATTGGTCCATCAAAGTCTAAACCAGTATATACCCGCATCGTATTTCCTCCTCTGGGTATCGTCCATTATTTTCATATAAGCAAAAGAAAATATTTTTAGCAAGAAACTCTTATTGTCTAGGTGAGAAGAAAATGGTTAGAGTGGGGCGGTAAACCTGTTAATCAAACGCCCCGATATGCATCAGGGCGTTTGAAATACTCCTTAAGAATCCAAAATACATGTTAAAAATTGTGTTTTTATTTTTTTTAATATATGATGCCAGCAGGAAGCAGTCACAACAACACTTACTGAGGAGGTTGCAAAGAATGAAACCGAGTGATAGTTCCACATCTTTCCAAGATGAGCTGAAGTCTTTTGTCATGCAGAGTAGCGTCAGTATTGCCTGCAAAGTCGCTATCCTATTACTGATCAAGAATTCCGAAAGACTGTCTCGATCAGTAAGAATGGTGATATTTTCATCTAGTGATGATCGCAAAAATGAGTTTGTTAGGACTTATCAAAAGGTTCTAGACGAGTTTAAGGTATTTTATACTGAACTGAATGACTGGATGAGGGCTCAAGATGATAGTTGTACTGCTATGTTCGAGTGGGACTGTTATCGTGGCAGCTATATTTTCTACTTTAGCCCACAAGGGGGGCAAAAGTGGAACCAGATTGAGCAAGAAATTGCCTCTAATCTTATAGGCGAGAGTCTCACTTTTTCAGTGCGGCTTGGTTGTTTTCATTCTGAGCCCAAGAATCCCATTTCGTTTATTGAGATAGGATGCAGAGGAGTAAGCGAAACCAGTTGGCGTTTTTGCGAGAGAGCTATTGGATCGGCGTTTGCTACTCTGGTGGAGCTTCAAAAAGCTTTTCCTCGGGCTAGAGTTGAATTCTATAATGACGGCAAATGGATTGTTAACGAGATGCCCGATAATACTGCATTGATCACAGCTGTGGTTAGTACTTTGTAGGGGAGAATATCAAGCCGAAGACAAAACTATGTGCTTCGGCTTTTTCATAGTTTTCTGTTGGTCAAGATTATATACCTGTTATTCAAACGCCTCATCGCGGTGAGGCGTTTGAAGTACTCCTGTAAAATCCAAAATACCTGTGCCAGTTGAATGGAGAGGAATATATAGGTATAGTAGAGATAAGATAAAATCAGAAAATAAAGGAGTGGGATGATTAATTTTATTTTAGGACTCGTGGTTGGTGGGATAGTAGTATACATATTAATAAAATATTTTCTCAAGACTGATTCTGGTAAAAAAGAAAAGTGCAATGATTTGATTTCTGAGCAAGAAGAAGAAAAACGAGAAAATTTAGAGAAATTAAAAGCATACATTACAAAATCAGACGGCAAGATTGCTAATGACCAAGCCCAAAAATTTTTAAAAGTTTCTGATGCCACCTCAGAGCGATATCTAGATGAACTTGAAGAACAAGGTTACATTAAACAAGTAGGTAAAACTGGTGTAAGCACCTATTACGAAAAGGTTTGAAACGCCTCAACCACTTGAGGCGTTTAAGAACTGATACTGGTTGATCTGTCAATATGCCCTATCTTGTCAAAATACATTAAATAATATATCATAGAATTAGAGCAGAACAGGTATAAAAATTAAATCAAGGACTCTCATGCCGGAAAAGTTATTTTTGAGATATTGTCAGGTTAAGTCCTGCTTAGAAAATTGGCATTCAAGTCCTTCTTTTTGGAAATGTATTAGGAGAGGGCGTTTTTGGTATATCTTAATTTTTGTTCTCATTTCCTTTTATGCCTTTTTTAGTACCTCTTTTGGATCTGTTAAAGCAGAACCTCGAGAAGAAGTAAATTACTCAGAAATATATACTAGTTTAAGTGAAGAGGCAGTAGAAATTGTCTCTGATCGCACTTGGAATCAAAAGGTCTTTGATAATGGTGACGGAACTAAACAATACATAATCTCTAGCGGATACATGCATTACGAAGATGAAAACGGTGATATGCAGAACATCGATACCAACATCACTCAATCTCTAGATAACGAAGACTTTGAAATGTCAGAGTCAATTTATCAGGCCAAGTTTAAAAAAGATATTAGTAATGATAACTTCATCCACATACAAAAAGAAGGTGAAGGTGTCTCCTTATCATTAGGAGAATTAGCCTGGAAAAATACAAATGAACGACAAGTCATATCTCTTCCACAAGAAGTACAAGGCCAAACTGATAACAATACTATTACATATCCCAATGCCTATGGAGAAGGCCTAGATTTTAGTTTCCAAGCAGATGACACCAAATTAAGCAAGAAACTAACCATCCCTTCCTTAGAATCTTTACCCATTCCAAATGAAAATATTCTTAATGGCAAAGAACCCTCTTTAGAACTACAAGTTGAATTTGAACTAGATAACGATATGGATATTTTCATTGATGGCAAGCTCTGGAATAAAGAAGAAATTCAGCTAACTGGCAAAGCTTTGGAATTTAAAAAAGATGGAGAGACTATCTGGGGTTTTGCCCCGCCAAAAGCTTGGGATAGCCAAGAAAATATGGGAAATATTATCGATGGCACGACAACCATTTCTATTGATGAAAAGAAGCTAAATCTAACAATTTCCTTTCCATATTCTTGGCTTAAAACTGCTCAATACCCCGTCACGATTGACCCGGATACGTACTATGGGGAGACGACGGATGGGTTTATAACCGGACAAGATGATGACTATGGTACAGCTCGCAGTACTTCGACTTCTTTTAGTACAGATCTTACCACTTTTAAGGTAGGCCAATTCCAACCTTTGCCTTATGCCGTGATGCGTAGTTATCTTGAGTTTGACACATCGGGGATAGATGATGGGGATACTGTCACGCAGGCCAACTTATGGATGACGGTTTCCCAAGATGAAAGCGATATAGATTTCACTCTACGGGTACATAAGTACCAGTGGGCCTCGCCTATAGATGCTGGCAACCGTGAAGCAAACTATGACGGAGCCTTGGCTAGCACCTTTGGTGCCAACTGGCGCGATACCTCAGCTGGTGTAGTACTTAATACGCCTTATGAGTCATCTAATCTTGACGTAAACTGGGTGGAAAAGGGTGCTACTCTTACTCAATACGCGTTATTGTCTGACCAGGACATAGGCGCAACGTACTTAGGAGAAGCATACCTTATACTTTTCTCGCAGGAAAACGCTACTCAAGCCTACCGTCCCTACCTCTCTATCACTGTGACAAGTCCAGCCACCCGCTACTGGATTGATAATGATGGCGGGAATTGGAACGATACGGCCAACTGGTCAGACAGCTCTGGCGGAGCAGGCAGTCAAAGTGTGCCGGTGGCAGGAGATACGGCCATTTTTGACAACGCTGGCGGCACTCACAATGGGGCTCTAACAATTGATACTGCCGTTGATGTTGACACTTTAACTTTTGATACCAATTATACGGGGACAATTACCCAAGGGGCCAATACCATTACGACAACAACAGCCATGAGTCTGACAGGCCAAAGTTTGACAATGGGAGCGGATTTGACCGCCAGCGGCACGCTCACTATTGCTTCAGGAAAAACCATTGACTTAAATGGTCATAATTTAACAGTTACCAGTACTTTTACCAATAACGGCACTTTAAAGCTTCAAGGTGGTGAAACAGCCACTTTAACTAACGATTCGGCTCACGGAACTGTAGAGTATACCGGCACTTCCGGACCTTACACCCTCAAAAGCTGGGACTATTTTGCCCTCAAGATTAACGCCGCCGCCACAACTTTTAATCAACCAGCGGCTTTGACGGTCAATGGCGCTTTTAATTTAGCCGCCGGAATTTATTCTCAAGGTGCAGACCAAAACTTAACTGTCAAAGATGATTTTACGATTGCTTCTTCTGGTTCAACCTTTACCAAAGGCACCGGTACTTCTGTTCTAATTTTGGATGGCACGCCCAGCGCAGGTACCTTTACTGGTCCAGCCACAGCGCAAAACCTGGGCGCCGTTCAAATTGGCCTCTCGCCCGGCACGACCGATCTGGCGGCTGATTTTGCGGCTGATTCTCTCACTATTAATGCCGCTGATATTTTTAATACCAATGGCTACGAAGTGGACATTGGCAGCGGCGGGATTACGCTTGCTACGGGTGCGCCCGGCGGCACTCTTGATACTACTGATAATGGCGGTGCCGGCTACGAAGGCGACGGCACGATTATTACTGATGCCGGCAACTTTACCATTGGCGCCGGCGGCGTCTTTACCAAATGCGTTCAAGCCACCAGAAGAAGTTTGGTCAAAATGGACGGCGGGGCGACTAAAACTCTGACTTCTTCCAGTCAAGATATAGGCGATTTTCAAATCTCAATGGCCTCAACTCACATTGATCTGCAGGATGCTTTGAATGCCGGCTCCCTCACCATTGACGCCAACGCCACTTTTGATCCTAAGACCTATAATCTTACTGTTACCGGTGCTTTCAGTAGTACAGGTGATTTCGGTATCACAGGGATAAAACCTTCCGGAGTGCATACATTTTCAGGGAGTTGGACTAATAACACAGGCGGCACATTTTATCTTTCCAGCAATGCTACCGCGACAGTTATTACTGACAATGTGACCTGCACAGGAACTCTCAGCGCCACATCAAATGGCAGTTTAACTCTTAACGGCGCGACGATTAATTTTACGGGCGGTACCTATACAAAAGGCACCGGAACTGTTAAGTTTAGTCGAGGTGCTGCTCAGACATTAACTATAGTAAGCGGGTTAGATTTAGGCGTGGTGCAAATTTCTACTGCTTCTACCAATGTTTCAGTCAGTCCAGCTTGGACCGAACTAAAGGTAACTACTTTAACGATTGATGCTTTAACGACATTTGATATTAGTACCAACCGTATTCTGAATATAACCGGAACTGGCACCGGCGCCAGTAGGCCTTTTCAAAAAAGCGGCACTCTTGTCACTTCCAATTCTACTGTTAAATATACCGGGTCAGGCGCTGATACTGATATTGAGACAGCCAACTATAGGAATCTTACTCTCACGCCTACCTCGGCGACGACTTACAATCAGACAGCCAATTATACTGGCGCTAATAGTATTGACGGTCAATTCACAATTTCTAACACCAACGCTACCTTTGATCCCAAAACCTATGATCTTACAGTTGGAAGCGACTTCGTTTGCTATGGTAATTTTGGTATCGCTGCAGCCAAACCTTCCGGAGTACATATTTTCAATGGTAGCATTTGGCAATTTTCCAGCGGCACCTACTATCTCTCTAGCAATGCTACCCCTACAGTTATAGCTGGTAGTACAAGTACGACTGTCAGTTCGGGAAACATAGATGCTACTTCAAATGGGAGCCTTACGCTAAATGGCGCGGGGCTGGATTTTACCTATACCGGTACTTTTACTAAGGGCACCGGTACTCTTAAGTTTAATCGAGGCGCTGCTATGACATTAAATATAGGAAATGGCGCGGGGGATTTAGGCGCGGTGCAAACATCTACTGCTTCTACCAGTGTTACAGTCTATAAACAAAATGCTGGTGAGCCAAAGCTAACTAGTCTGAAGATAGATGCTTCCACGATTTTTAATATTACTAGCAGGACTCTGACTATCACCGGCACAGGAACGCCTTTGGTAAACAGTGGAACATTTACCACAACCGGCTCAACAGTTATTTATACCGGCACAACTACGGCGACCAACATTGCCACGGTCGCTTACAATAATTTAACGCTTACACCGACGGGCGCCACCACCTATACTCTGACTGGCGATCTCACAGTTGGTAACGCCATGACTGGTAACCTTACTAACAATGCAAATGCTACTTTGGATATCGTTAATGGCTCCAATTATGGTATTGAATTGGCTGGCAATTGGGCTAATAGTGGTACTTTTGAAGCTCGTTCTGGGACAGTTACTTTCAGTGCTGGTGCAGCTGGTAAAACCTTAGCCGGTACAATGACTGGCACCTCTGCTTTTAATAACTTAACCTTTAATAATGGTTCTGGCGGCTGGACTCTAAGTAATGATATTAAAGTAGGCAGTGTCTTAGATATTAATGCTGGTACTTTTAATGCTTCAAATAAGACAGTTGAACTTGCAGGCTCTGGCACGCCTTTTGTAAAAACAGGTACCTTTAATAAAGATACCTCTACTTTCAAATACACCTATGCCGGCGATATCAATGTCACGGCTGCCAATTACTTTAATTTAGAGCTGGTTGATCCGCCAGTTGGCCCAAATTCACCGGGGACAATGGCAGACGATGGTGCAATAGGAACTAAGGCTTGGAGCAATGTAGACAATGCAAAGACAAGTAATGACAGCTATGCTGCAACTGCTGCTATGACAGCATGGGACATATCTCATTATTTAAAGGCCACTAATTTTGGATTTTCTATACCAAGCGGAGCAACCATAGACGGCATACTCGTGGAAATAGAACGCAAAAAATCAGGAACTGATAACTTAGGAGATTATGAAGTAAAAATAGTGTTGGCTGATGGTTCACTTGGAACAGAAAATAAGGCGATTGCAACAAATTGGGTGACATCAGAAGCATATTACTCCTATGGTGACTCTTCTGATTTATGGAGTGAAAGTTGGAGTGCTGCAAATATCAATGATGCAGATTTTGGAGTAGTGCTTTCAGTTAAAGATGAACAGACTATACCTAGTGGTAATGATGCTACACCACAAGTTGACCACATCCGCATAACTGTTGATTATACAGAACCTCCTCCCGTCTACACCCTCTCTTCCGGCACCTTTGATATTGATGGTTATCTGACGATTGGTAATAGCGTAGATACAATGGAGGTTACAGCAGCTACCAATAATCCTGTGATTGATTTAGAAGGGGATATGACTATCACGGCTAATTCTACTTTCACAGCTTCAGGTAGTGCTGCCTTTAATGCTGCTGGTTCTTGGGCTAACTCAGGCACCTTTACTGCTGGCACAGGCACAGTTACCTTTGATGGTACAGCTGACCAGGATATAAACGGCAGCCTGACAACAGCTACAAATGGCGCGTTCTACAATCTCATATTAGCTAACGAAGGGGCTTTCGGAAGCGACGACATAATCCTCGGGGCCGACCTTGATATTACCGGCGACCTCACACTTACAGACGGTGACTTTAACCTGGGGAGTTACACTACAACTCTGGATGGCAACCTTTCTATCGCCACTGCAGCAAGTACTGCCTATGGCACCAGCACCTTTATTTTTGACGGAGTAAGTAAGACTATATCCGGAACAAGGACTTTTATACTGTTCTATGATCTCACCGTCAATCCAGGAAAATCCATAACCGTAAATGACAGCGTAGAAATATTAACCTATGATGATGTTTTGATAGACGGAACTATGGTAGATAACGTAGGAATGCATGCAGCCGGTTCTAACTTTACCGTAAACGACACTTATACACTTGGTGATGCACTAACAATGTGGATCGACCTACCTAACTGTACAATAAACGGCACTTTTACAGTTGGTGCCGGAACATTAGTTAATTTCGTCGATTCTGATCAGGTGCTTAATATTGGAGACGGCGGTGTCTTGGGAGGCACGCCTGGAGTCGATTCTATATTTCAAATGCAGGGAGACGCAGACCCGGACATAAATTTAACAGGCACGGGCAATTTTGACTCCGATCTTTATCTGCGATTCTATTTGCTTGTCGATAACTTTGCCTTACCTTCTCTAAACTACCAGGCAGGTAAGGTTGAGGTGTATGGGACATTCATAGGGGATAGCACTACCTATACTGTTACCCCAACGGCAGGCACGTTGGATATTGATGGTGATTTTAGTCTTAGTTGTGAAGGTACTATGGGCGGTGCTCCCATTATTGAGTTTGATAACAACAGTGCCAATGTCAGTATCAACATAGGCGGAAGCTTTACCCTCACAGGATCAGGCAGCGGCATTGCCAAATATACCAAAGGCACAGAAACCATCACCTTTGATGCTGGATCTGGCAGCCATACCTTTGATCCTGGTTCACTTTCAACCTTTAATGACATAGTCTTTAATGACAGCGCTGGCGGAGCGGACTGGACATTAAGCAGCACCTCACTGGACGTAAATGGTAATTTTACGATAACTTCCGGTACTTTTGATGCCAATAATCTAGCTATGAATATTACTGGCAACTGGACTAATTCCGACACCTTCACCGCTGGAAGTTCGACTGTAACCTTTAACAAAGGCGTAGGGACTCAAACACTTAACTCAGGTGGTACTGGCACTAGTAATCTTTTTAATAATCTCACTCATTCGGGTGCTGGAACATTACAGTTAGATACAAATGCTTTGGATGTTGATGGTAACTTTATAAATTCAAATGGAACATTTGATGCTAATGATTTAGATATTAATGTTGCTAACGATTGGACAATTTCAGGCGGTTCCTTTGAACCAAAATCTGGTGGTGGGGCCACCACTCAAACAGTAACATTTGATACCACCAATCCTTCAGCTGTTTCAGGTAATACAACCTTTAATAATCTCACCATGGATGCTAGTGTTGATGGGGCTAAAACAATTACTTTTACAGCCGGAAGCCGTCAAACCATTCCCACCAGCACCAAAACATGGACTCTTAATGGCAGTGCTGGTAATGTCTTAACACTAAGAAGTAGTGCTCCTGGAACTCCTTGGCTTTTTGAAATAGATGCTAATATGTCAGCTGGAGACTACATTGATGTTCAAGACAGTCAAAACACTACTACTCCATCAAGAATTACAGTTGGAGGCTTTAATTGTACTAATTCAGGCAACAACATCCCAGGCTGGATTTTTAGCGCTTTTGGTCCTGGCGGTCCAGGACCTGCTAATGTCTTAAATTTCTCTGCTGAAGCAGGAAACAAACAAGTAGTTCTTTCTTGGACTAACCCCAGTAGTTTCACCGCTGTCATTATTCAAAGATCAACAAGCACTTTTCCAGGAACAGTCTATGACGGTGATACTATCTATCATGGAAGCGGTACCAGTGACATTGATACAGATTTAACTAATGATATAACTCATTACTATACTGCTTTTGGCTACGTTAAACCCGGATCATACTCCTCTGGGGCTATTGCTCAAGCTACTCCATTTACCACCCCAGAAGATCTCATTGATGAATTAGTTGATGATCTAACTGGATATGGATACTTACCATGGTGGCTAAGAACTGGAGAAGCAGAGGAAGAACCAGAAGAAGATATTACAAAAGTTGACATTGAATTTAAAGATTTTTCCTTCTTTATTAAAAAAGACCTTGATTGGATGGAAGTCTTACCTTTAGAGGAATATCATATCTTTCCAAATGATGATTTTAAACTTGAAATTGATAAAGACATCTTCCATAAAGAGGTTGAAAGCATAACTGTCCGTTTTGGCTCAAAGACATATGAAGCCAAAGTTGTAGATGGTAAATACCAAATCCTTGGTAAAACCCCTGGTCTAAAAGGCTCCTACCAAATAATCATAGAGATTGTTTACAAAGATGGAGAAACAAAGACAATCAGTCAAGATGTTCTCATAGATCCCTATGGTTATATATTTAAAAAATCAAGAAGTTTCTGGGACTCATTATTACAAAAAGAAGAATATGAGGAAACAAGAATTCTTAATGCAAAGGTTACTCTTTATTCTTACAACCAAACCAAGAGAGATTGGCAAACATGGGATGCTCAAGAGTACAACCAGATTAATCCCCAAATTACTAATCAGTCAGGTGAATACAGCTTTATGACCCCAAAAGGAAGATACTACTTAGAGGTCGAAAAAGCAGGTTACAAAAAATACCAAACTGAAGAGTTTGAAGTAAAAGATGAGATTGTTAACAAGAACATTGAGATCCAACAGGCGACTTCAAATGGGCTCATTTACATCTTAGCCGTCTTATTCTTGGTATTAATCATCATTGTTATCATCATTTACAGAGGGAGAAGACGACCAGTAGATAATTATATGGCTAGTTCTCAATAACAGGTTAACCTGCAACGGCTCACCATGGTGAGCCGTTGAAATTATGGCCTATTTTACCTTTTTAGAACTCTATAGTATACTAAAATTAAACTAAAAAGTTAAAAGTAAAAACTCAAAACTACAGTTTAAAAGTTAAAATTAGATATTAATTGAGGATTAGGATGCGACAACATCTTGTTATTGCCAATTGGAAAATGAATACAACTTTGGCTGATGCCACAGTTTTAGCGAATTCTGTAAAAAACGCTGCTCATGATTTAGAGGTAGATATTGTTTTATGTCCTCCTTTTTTGTGGCTGGTACCTTTAGCAGAGGATTTAGAGCATGCCCCTGATAGCCTAAAGTTAGGGGCTCAAAATATGTGGTTTGCTGAAAAGGGTGCTATGACAGGCGAAATATCGCCTTTAATGCTGAAAAGTTTGGCAAAATATGTCATTTTAGGCCATAGTGAAAGACGCTCTCATTTTAGTGAATCAGATCATTTGATTAATGATAAAGTCCATGCTGCTTTAGACAATAATCTTATTCCAGTTATTTGCCTTGGTGAACTCAAGAAAATGCAGGAAAGTAAAAAAACCCGCGGCAGGCCTTCAAGGGTAGAAATAAAATCAGACGTTACATATCAACTTAAAAGTGCTCTAAAAGGCATTTCAAGTCAAAAAGCAGAAAAAATAGTAATTGCTTATGAGCCAGTTTGGGCGATTGGAACTGGCAACCCGGCAACAGGCGCCTATGCGGCGGCTGTCATTGGTAAGTTAAGAAATGTTCTTAGAGAAAAATACGGACATTTAATGGCTGAACAAATAAGAATTTTATATGGCGGTTCAGTGGATTCTGTTAATATTCACGAATTTCTATTACAGCCTGAAATTGACGGGGTTTTAGTCGGGTCTTCTTCATTGAAAGCTAAGGAATTTATTTCTATTTGCAAAAAAGCCGCCGGAAGAGAATAATTTATGTTTACAGATCCTAAAAAAATGATTCTACATGCTCAAAAGGAAGGTTATGCTGTTGGTTGTTTTAATACTTCTGATTTAGAAGTTACTAAGGCAATTATTAAGGCAGCTGAGGCTCAGCAATCACCTGTTCTTGTAGCAACGAGTGAAAAAGCAATTGAATATGCTGGCTTAGATACGATTGCCGCTATTATCAAAGAAGAAGGCAAGGATGCATCTGTGCCAGTTGGCCTTCACTTAGACCATGGCAAGAGCTTGGAAATAGTAAGAGAGTGTTTAAAAGAAGGTTATACTTCTATAATGTTTGATGGCTCATCGTTAGAATTTAGAGAAAAACTAGATAAAACCCGTCAGGCAATGGAAATGGCTCGTGCGAAAAAAACACCCTATTCAGGGGAGCTTGTGGCATCGGGAAAAGC
>SDBV01009950.1_pt1 | contig 12542 bp, 15 predicted proteins | sample 2277081 | NCBI WGS metagenome assembly SDBV01 (sample SAMN10402039, study PRJNA504765) | marine sediment metagenome | isolation source: marine sediment core GS10_PC15, 223 cmbsf | place: Arctic Ocean: Southern Knipovich Ridge | collected 2010 | reverse complement strand
GCCACCTGGTTTCGACCAGACTTCCCCTGCCGTTTGCGTTCGGTCAGCGGTATTCTTTCACACGGTCAGCCGGATCCATTAGGACCGCCCGGACTGAATTACTTAACGGTGTTCTCCTACTTAAATTTCATTTCGGTTAATGCTGTAATTTTCACCTGGATGCTATCGTGCAAAGTCTTGTTTTTCGGCTTGTCCGCTGGCTGGTCGGTCATGTAATACGGATCGCTTTGTAGCCGGGCAATTTCAACATCTATATCGGCTGGTGTCATTGTGCCGTCGTTTGCTCCCGGAAGTTCACTCTGCGGGGTTTCTTTCATAAGCTTTGCGGCGGCGGCAAACATTTGAGCGGTAAATGAATCGTGCTTCAGGCCGTCGATCAATGCTTGGGTTTCAGTGGGGTCGATCTTATCGCCTAAAGCATGGGCGAAATTAACAGCATCCGCCATTTCTCTATCGTAACCGGCTCCAAACTTTTCATGGATTTTTAAGTCCTCGGCTCTATCTTCGAGATCGTTTTGGACTTTAGTAGCGGCGGCTCGATCTGCCATGATCGCTATTTCAGCGTTAGCAAGTTCGTTGGCCTGTTTGCCACTGATACCGAGTCGATGGAATGTTTTGCCCATCTTGGCTTCGTAGTCGGTATCTCGCTCCATGCCTTCAGGCAACTTGATTTCGCCAAGCTTGTATCCCGCCGCTTCTTCCGGCATACCAAGCTTCATGTGATGGGCTTTGATGTCCTCCGGCGTGGAGTTCTCGTTTGGCAGGAAAGTATAATCATGCCCGCCGCTGAGTTTGCCTATCTGCGATTCGCCTGATACTACCTGTTTTGCCATGTCCTGTACTGACTTGATATTTGCCAACGTGGGGTTTGTCCGCATCGCGTCGCCTACGGCAAAACTGTTTGTCATCCAGTCCGGCGATAACGCTCCGTTTTCACCTACAAAACCGGAGCCTTCAATCGGATCCGCTTCGCCTTCGCCGCCACTAAAAACGTAGCCAAGGTTGGTGAATTCTTCTAATGTCATTTTTTTCATTGCTCTTTTCTCCTATGCTAATTTTCTTTGTTTAATTAAATTTCTGATACACTCTTTTGTTTTTTCCTTAATCACATTTATTGGCGTGTCAAGAGCAAAATCATAACAATATTTTTTTTTGCCATCTGTCCAGAACCCTTGTAAGCACGTTTTATAGGGGAAGCGGCTATCTATCCTGCACTCAAACCCTCGGTATTTGAATTTCATCGGCTTTATATTTCCCCTTAAACTTGCATTGCCCCAATGGCATTTCTAACATCACCCGCCGTAATAGATACGCCTCGGGTTATTAATACGGTGCTGGCATCCCTGCCCGGATCCTGTTGGATCTGAGAGAATGGCAGCAATGCCGCTTTTAGTTTTGCGATTCGCGGGTGTTCCTGCTGTGCTATCTTGTCAAGTGCCGGGTCGGCTGGTTGTCTGATCTCTCCGCCCACATTGGCGGTGTTCGACTTTTCCTGTTGCCTGACTTTGAAGTCCGCGACGTCCTTCTCTTTTCGCTCTTCTTCGCGTTTTTCGGCTATGGCTATATCTTCCGCCGACACCGGCTCTGCGTCCTGCAACTGCTTCATGCGCTTTAAGTCCACTTCCGAAGCATCCTTCTTGATCACGCCCTTTTCGGTCAGGCACTTCTTTTTAAGGCTCTGTAACTCTGTCATTTTCTAATCTCCTAATCTAAAATTTGTTCCTGATTTTCTGTTTGCTCTGGCTGTACCGCATCAGGATCGCGGACAAGCTGACATTTAATGTGCCATGCTACTTGTCTCATGCCAAGTGCAAAGCCTATATCATGCTGGTTTCCTGTTGCTACCAACATCGTGTAATCTTCATCGTAGCCGCATACTTGACTGATCGAGGCCAATACTCTCTTGCCTTCGGGGGTTGCGAATACCTTTTGGTGATCTCCGATTAGGTCTCGCTCTGCTTGTTTTGCTTCTTCTGGAGTCATTAGATCGGTTCCTTAATCACTTCGAGTATCGGCTGAAAATCGCCGCAATGTTCGCTATCTTCTATTGTTCGCGGGAACATTGTTATTTCCGGAATCTGCGCTGTCATTTGTCTCGATATTTGATTTGCCACAGGTATTATTACCGCCGAAACACTTGGCGATCTACCGCGACAAGATCCTTGCTTGTCGTCTAATCTTGTCCACCAGCCACAATCTTTACATTTCATTTCTTTTTTCCGTTCTTACCAAATATACGCTCATGGTTCCGACGATACGCTTCGTCGTTACCTGGTCTGCGATTGTCGCCTTTGCCTGCGTCGCTTTTGCTCATGTTACCCTCCTTGAATGTGAGCCGGGCCAATACTGACTTGAGAGTAATCGGTTGTCGGCACTTCGTAATTCGCTAAATAATCACATATTGTCTCGTGTTCGCGTAGCCCTTGAATAACGTGTTTGGCGGACGTAGCAAATAAAAACTCGCCATTTTCGTCTACAATCACAAGCCCCTTGCCAATCGGACACAAAACCAAATCATCTTTTATTGGACTATCGCCCATGCTACCTTATAACTCCGGTTAATTTATGCTACCATTGCCTCAAGCGGGCTTCCGGCTTCTGTTTTCTTTTGTAGTTTCGGTACTGCGTCTGCGGCTCCTGCTGCCAACTCTGCCATTTGCTGGGCTTCAATATCTGCCTGCCTAATTTCTCTTATCCGCTTTACTTCTTCGGGATCACGCATCATTTCAGGAGGATAACCGAGTCTATCCGCTATACCTCTGGCGGTTTCGTCGTCGTCGAAGTTATCGAATATCTGTGGGTTTCTTGCTCCGATACGTTCTACCATTTCGTGTGTAGCCCCAATGCTTCGAGTTTCAAGCATTCTTACCGCCAGTGCCAGTTTACTAATGTACTGTATCTGAAACGCTTTGCCGATTAACTCAGGGGGCAAGATACCCCGGAACCGTCCGGCTCTGCCGAGTACTCCTATGGACCTGACTATCGTACCGTTAAATAATTCTGTTTGAAGCCTACCTATCGGGGGCACGATCATTACGTGCTTTTCTTCGATTCGCTCTGAAATCTCGAGTATGGTTTGGGTTTGCTTTTTCTCCGCCATAATAAACAGATCATTGTAGAATCCTCTGCGGATGTTATCAACGAACCAATCTATCAATACTTTGATGTCTTTTGGCATAACACCGAGATCAAGTGGACGTATTGCGTTGGCGTTCGCAGCGAGTGAAGCCTTGTAATGCCATATCCCACCGGGAACCGCTCGGACCGGACCAACAAAACCATCATCCGGCGTAAGCATGATCGGCCTGTTTCTTAATTGTACTCCCTGTATCCAGTCTTTGATAACTGTGTTGAGGCCTTTGATCCAAGGTAAACTGAACATGCCCTGACTTCTGCCGTTGACTTCATTGGTGGCTTTTGACCACCTGGGCGTAAGCTTTGGCATTTCATAGAATCCATCTTCCTTGATTACGGCTTTGTCTGTTACACATATCACCTCTTGGGCTATTGGCCTACGATCTCCCCTTGCCGGAAAACTGTCAAACTCTTCGCGTGGTGATAGTTTTTCGATAAACCAAAACTTTTTCTCTCCACCCTTGCCGCCTGTTTCAGCAAGTGCGTCTTTAATACTCTTACTTAGGTTTTCTTCGCCGTATTCTTGTTTGGCTTGGCGAGCGGTGAACTGGAATTTATAAAATACTGTATCTACCAGCCTATCAGAGTTTTCCCGCATGTATATTTCGCCGTAATGGTATGATCTGAAATTTAACGCTGTGTCCTTGCCAGGCATTGCTTCAAGACAAGCCTGACCAGCCCAGCCTAAATTTTCCATGATCTCGCTTATCATGTTGTAGAAGTTTGACACTGCAAATTCTTCATGGAGTATATTTGTCATTTTGGCAAGTGCGCTCTTAAATCTTGGTTCGTTGACTATTTCGTCGTCGTCGAGTTTAAGAGCAAACCATTTACTATTTGCCGGCGCAAGGTGGCTTACAAGTCCTGCGGTCATCATTTGAAGTGCAAACGGGGCAGTGGCATCGAATAGCTGGGTATTCATCTGTTTTACCTTTTCGCCTTCGGTCCGCTTGGTTATCACATAACCTTTCTTCGGGATAACCCAATCTGCAACCTCTTGTACGTTGGTGTCAAGAGTAGCCCTGTCCGCTTTGGCTTGATCAAACTCTCTTATGATCCGCGTTGCCCGCTCTTGCTCTTTTACGGATGTGGATTTTTCTTCGGCTTCCGGCATTATGTGCCTCCAAGTTTCGTCTGAAGCCCGGCCTGTGCCGTCTGGGCTGGCTGGAACGCAAGCGATGGCCTTGTGACCTGTGACGTTGCCCTGCTTGTTTTACGGCGTAATGTACGGCCTTGACGCTGGCCTTGCCCCGCCTGGCCTGCTTGCTCGATGATCTGGGTTGGAGTAGCTGCTGGCGGTGGTAACGCTGGCGGTGATACGCTTTTGGGCTTGCCACCTTTATAACGCGTAAAAACATGCTCGAATATCGTATTCGTGTATATCAAGTTCATTGTTTCGCCTACGCTAAACAGTTAAAATCACAGGGTACGATTTCCTGCTGTGGTTTTCGCACGCCTTTTTCGCAAGCTATGTTCTGGGGCTTGGTACACTTGCCTAATCTATTATCCCGCCAATGGCAGCCATCGCATGCTGATAGTTCTTTTAGTACTTCTGCATCCATTCTTGGCCTTCCTGCGATCCCTCAATAGAGCAAAAAAACAGGACAGCCGGGTTTTACCCGCTATCGAACTCTCACGATTGCCCTTGCATAGGGGGCGTCGATCCAGTTCTGGCTATTGCGCCGTCCCGGTTTTAAGTTTCTTCCTATTTCATGTCATGCCCCTTTTGGTACACTAAAACTGTGTTTCATAATATTAAATTATACACTAAGTATCGGTTAAAAAAAGTGGTATTTGCTTAACAAATATCAACATATATTGCACGGGCAACTATGGACGGCTATGGTTAGCTATGGACAAAAGTTTTTTTTATTTTGTTGTTGCTGCCATTACAGTTTATCCTAAAAACAACTATAATCACTTGCCGCTACTGTCTGTTGTGGTGGCTTGTCCGCTTGCCTGATTAGTTCTTTCCATCCGTAAAACGCATAAAGTAAGCTCTGCATTGGCGGGGAGCCCCCAAAACGTACTGCGGCTGGATTCCGAAGATCCTCGGCTTTTAGTTTCAAATTCAAAAGGCTTTCGTCGCTGATCTCGATAGTACCCTTTTCTCGTTCCCGCCATATTTCCGGCAATAGCAAAAGAAAAGGTCGATCGTCATCCTGTCCATACAATATATCAGAGTGGTTGATCTGGTTTAATACCCGGTTGCACTCGGAGCTATTCCCAAAAATAAAATCGCCGCCCTGCCGATAAGAACCGCCCTTAAAATGAAACTTCACCCTTAACCATTTCAACTCCTCGGTAAGTTTGAGAGCATCTTGACTTTCAACCTCATCAAGCAACTTTATGCTGCGTTCGTTTCTCAATACTCCGAAGTATGAAACAAAGCCCGCCTGATCGCCCGCGGGTAGAGCAAAGCCAATTACAAAAGACCTGTATTTTTTCAACTCCTCAACACTGATCTTGTCTTTTTGTCTATCCATTACTTCCCCTCGATTCCATGAATTGCGTACCGTAACGAATCAATCGTGTGATCGTCGATCTTTAGCGGCATGTCTTTAGCGTCTGCGTTATCGGTTCCCTCCGCCCACCGATAACCCTGCATCGATCGGATGGTATTCTTGCAAGTATCGAATATATACAGTCTCGGCCTTCCGTCCGGTTGGACTTTCAGGCAGGTTTGAACTGATTCTATGCCTAAGTTTACATCTTTCCTGGCTGGGGTAGTCGTGATACCTAAAGAGTTTAACTCTGCACGGCCCTGTGCATCGTGGTCAGCCCACGTCATACGGTATCTATCGCCTTTGCTTATTTGGTTAATACATTCGACGTGACGCCTCAGAAGTTCTCTGGCTTGCTCGTATTCAGCGTAGACGTACCATCGCTTGTCGCCGTCCCTGGCAAGCCATAAGCATGCGAAAGGGTTATTGTAACCAAAGTCTATCGCTCTGAACCGTGACCATTCAGGAGGTATTTCAAACGGTTTAATAACGTGTGTGTCCTTTGTGAAGTCCTGATAGACCGCTCCAAGAAAAGCTGCAAAGTGTCCTTTGATCCTTGTCTCTTTTACGGAGTCCGGCCATTCAGCGATCATCAGATCGATTTCCGCGTCGTCGATGTAGCCGCCCCGGCTCTTTCGGTTGTCCTCAAGGTTTGCATAATAAACCGAATCACTTGCCGGTAAGTTTTTTATCCTATCCTCAAACCAAGCCTGGAATACAAGCGGAGTCATTGTCTGCGCTGAAAAACCGTTTTTATCTAATAGCCTCGCCTGCACTTCCTGCCAGATGCCTTGTGAGTCTGACTTGCATTGTTCGTCCCCATAAAACGCATCGATCGCTCTGCCCTGAAAGCTTCTCCGTCCCTGATCGTAGCTTTTCAGTTCAATGACATTACCGCTAATCAAGTTGATCTGCTTCGGAACATTCTCGCCCCGATTGTGCCATACTATATTGGCGATCTGGCTTTCGGGTAGATACTTGCGGATTTTTTCTTCGTATAGAATCTTGCCAACCATTGACCATGTATCGGTCGCGCACCATATCACGGCGTTCGGTGGCGTCGGCCTGTAGGGATGGATCCCCAAAGCAAAAGAACATAAGTCATAGCCGATATTGCTTTCCGACTTGCCCGATCGGTTTCCGCCAAGTAACCACCTGAACTTTGCAGGGTTCTTATGAAAAGCTTTCGGAGCGGGTAGCGGCGTATATATCAATACAGCCCTGCCGGCTTTGCGAATTGTATTGTTACTTAGCATTGTTTTTCAGTATCTCTCGAATATCTTCGCACTCATCTTCGGTAAGGGGATCGGCACTGGATATTTGCAAGGTCTCGACGGCCCTACCCTCATCCCGGTCGATAAGATACTTTGCCATGCGTTCATTGCCAACTTTTTTGCCGCTCTTAAAACCCTCCACTATTTTAATTGCGGCCTGTTGGGCTTGTTTCAGCTTCTTCTTGTTTTTCAGTTTGTTAAATTTAATGTCGTTCATATCGAGGTACAAACAAACATACCTCCACAACTGGGTTTTTGCTTTCGGTGGACCTTTGGGGTTCCCTGATTGTCCCGGCTTAAACCTTTGTCCGGTATCATTGCCTTTTGCGAAACGCCCTTTCGCGTCGAGATTATCGTTGTTGGATTCTGCCATTTTTATCTTTCTCTTATCAAAACTGATTTACTATCAGCCACTATACGTCATTTTCAACTTGTTATCACCTCTTTTTATTTTAGAGTGCCCTGTGAGTGCCTAAATCTTATTTTTACCCATAATACGCTAATGATTGTCTGTAATTACAATATAATACTAAACCTATTACAAATCATCATTTTACGCCTGTTTGACAAACGGTCCGCCTCGCTTTTGGTGGTTATGAATTGCATTTTGATCTTCTACCCCTGGTGAGTACGGTTGATTCCGAAAATGATGACTCAAAAAACTTCTCTGTAAAAGTGGCAGCTTCTTTCGGATTAAATTGTTTGCAGCTAAACAGATCAATGTAGCACTCACCAACTTTGTCCAACGTATGAATAACAATAGTGGAGGTTGTTATAAACTGGACTGCTGAGGTTCCGTCTAAATGGACAGGGGCGGCGGCTTTTTCTTCCTCATCGTCATAATCCCAGAAGTGTAAATCCGCCCGAGTCATATCAATTAACTCACATAATCCTTTTAGATATTGCTCTATGTGCATTCGAGTAAACCTTTTAACATCGCATCCATAGAGATCTAAAATTAGTTGTTTTCCGTAACTATTGTTCACGAGGACAATCTCCTGTTCCTTTCCATAAGCATTGCTCAGTACAAAGACAAGCTATCACTGGAGGGGTTTCTTTTCGCCTAAGCTCCTTTGGTAGTGTTACGAGCCATTTAACCTCTTTTCCATGCAGATCCTCCCAGACCTCAAAAGCCGCTTCAATGAAATCATCTGGCGTCGCCTTATATAAAAGCCAAAACCATAAATCAATACTTCCTGCTCTATGTTTGAGGCAATCCGTGAATTTAGCCCGTTCCGTGAAAACTCTGCCAGCAAAGTATTTTTGTATCTTGTAAGAGAGTTCTACGTTGGTATCGCTGCCTCTTACGGTATTTACCATATTCCACAAAAACTTAAATTCTTTGGCCCCTATTTTGATTTTTTACCTCAATTCTTTAACTGTCACGTTTTCAGTTTACGTCGGTCCGGTCCGGTCATTTCTCTTTCTCTCAAAATCAACCTAACAATCAGGCTTGTTTTTGCCCGTTCGGTTTTCGTTTTTAAGTTTATCACTATAATTCCTTATAAATCCTTTTCTCACTACAACTTACGCATAGGTGCTTGCGGTTTACGGGTAGAATCGATAACATCCGTGCCGGTCCCGTCGCCAAACATTAACCCATCCATAGCGTCCATTTGCTGTAAACTCTCTGATAACAGGGTTTTAGTGTAGATGCGGGTCGTCTCGATAGAGACATGGCCCAATTGCTCGGAAAGGAAAATTATATCTTTTTTATAAAGGTATAAATTTGTAGCGAATGTGTGTCTTAAAACATGACAGTGAAAGTCTGGATCACCCAGGACCCGCTTAATTCTATTAGCCCGGTACCGCAGGTCATTATAGGTGAGTGCTCGCCCATCTGATTTAGTGAACACCGGCTGCCGGCGGCCTTTACCAGACGTACACCGTTTGAGTATTGCCGCAACGTGCTTACCTATCTTAACAGTTCGCTGCTTGGCCCCTTTGCCACGCAACACGTTAATCATCCGCTTATCGCAATCACAATCAGCTACTCGCAGAGAACAAAACTCAGCGGCCCTCAGTCCGGTACTGACCAGCACATCATAAATTGTAAGCAACTCCGGCGAACCGCCCAGGGCCAGCCGATCCTGGTTTACCTGAGCGGCTGATCTAAAATCGCCGGAATTAAGTTGTGTTTTTTTAACGACCTTCTTTGATGTGCTGACCTCGCGATATTGTAATAGTTCTTGAACCGTCCGGGCCCGATACTCTTTGCCATCGGCAGACAGCACGCCCTCCGCGTTGAGCTCCTTTGCGATCTGACGGAGAGACGTAGGGTCTGCGGCGCCACGGCGGCGGCGGCGTTTCAATACGATCAGGTCCCGCGCCAATCTTCCGGCTTTACTTTCAGCGAATTTTTTGCGGCCTGGCCTTGCCATTTATTATACTACCTTACTTAAATATGAACACGTTCTGATCGAATAATAATTTTACTTTACATCTGCCCGGTCCGGTTATTTCGATTATTTCTTTTCCTTAGCGATATAAGACACGTTTTGGTGTCACGGGTGTCATAGGGAAGTTCTATATAGACCTCTACTTACATACATTATATTGCTTTTTTCAAAACTAACCCTTATAAGCAGTGTCCCTATGACACCCGTGACACCTATGGTGTTTTTAGTCATTTGCGAGATACCCCATATTATCAAGGTTAGAATTATCCAGGACGCGAAGTCCCTCATACAGGTTAACCCTATTTTTTCTGTCGCCGCCCCGTATCTTACTACACTTCAAAGTGCGGTTTACCTCTTTACCGAAGTTCGAGGAGTTCAAGGCACGGCATCCATTATCTTCACAGTATACCTTGTATGATGTATATACTTCACTGCATGGCAAACCCTTGACGCCTAAGTCAAGGGCAAAGTTATCTTGTAGGAACGCCCTGGCGGGGTTAACATCTCGCTTGTATTGCTCGATGGCGTTTTTGCATCGTACAGGTTCAGTAAACATTCCAGCGTCTTCAAGACGCCGCTGTCCTTTTAAGGCCCAATTAAAGATACCCGGTAACTCTAATGATAGTTCATTAGTCAAGTTCTTGTTCTGTTCGGATTCTTGAAATGTCTTGTCAAATGGTACAAATAACATCCTGCGCCAGATACCCTGTGACTTATCTTTGAACTTGGGCAGGGCGTTAGTTGCCAGCATAACCTTAGCCGTGGGGATAACCTCGACGGGATCTGAAAACTTGCGCTCAAAACTCATTGCATCACCGGCAGTAAAACTCTTTAGCACTGTTTCACCAAACCCGTCAATGGCACTTTCGGATTCACTACTCATATTAGCCAGTTTGCCAATAGTGGTTGCAAGAGCAAACCTGTCACCGAACCTTGCAAGTGGCACATGAGAACAATTATCCCTGCCAACCATCCTCTCCAACATATCAAATAGAACGCCCTTTCCGTTAGCCCCCTCGCCAGTGGCTAATAGAAATTTATGGTACTTTACATTATTGGACAGCAAATACCCTGCCCATTCTGTCATCAAAGTACAGCGTTCAACATCACCGTCCATCACTTCCATCAGGAACGCATACCAGCCAGGACAATCAGCATCTCGATCATACTCATAAGGCACCTGTATTAAAGTAAAGTAAAACGGTGACGGCGGCAAGAGTTCCTGCGGATCGTCGTTATGTCCGAATAGCAATAGTCCGTTTTGGAATGATATTGTTTGGAAGCCAGCTTCTCTCCCATCATGCCAGCTATTAAATGCTCTTCTGTCTGATATATCCACAGACTCCATGCCTGCAACACACTGGATTATATTGTTTATCAAGTTCGCGGTAATGCGTATTGGCTCAAAACCACCGGACATATTGAGATCATGCAGGTACCTCTTTATCAAAACTCTCATTGAGCTTGGCTTCACTTCGTAGAAGCGTCCCGAATCCCACTTATAGAACGCCGATTGATAGTACCGTAGAGTATAGGCTAACCGGCCCTTAAAATAACCCGTTCCCTCCCAAATATAGTCACAAAGAAAACCCTCGGCAAGTTTATCAGGATCGTTGATAAACTTTTTTTCCATCTTGTAGTTTTTTTTCGTCTTAAAGTTTTTTTCCGTCATATCGTTAGTTCCTGAATTGACCCGCTTGCATTTCGTCAAGACTACGGGTCAGGTTCTTTTTGATCAGATCAAAAGTGTTTCGTCGATCTTCCTCTATCCGCTCAATATCCAACATGTTTGAATCCCATGAATTAAATACATTATTTTGATTATTACAGTAGTTATCCCGTCGCCTTATTTTTTTTAGTTTCTTTGCGTACCCATTCCGCCAAACTCTCGACGCTAAATAGTCTCTTTGTACCTACATGAATGGCGGGTATATCGATACGGTGTGTGGCAAGATTCTCATAAAAAAAGGATTTTGACATTGACAACATTCGAGCGGCATCGCGGGCATTAACGAGTAACGGGTATATAGGAAGTTTAACCGGCATTACGCAACTCCTCTTCGAAAACAACAACAGTACTGAAAAAACTGGGAAGTGTGACGGATTCCAAACCGCTCCGGGCGTTACCGCTTCGGATTCCCAGTTTCGTTTTTGATATCCAACACAGAATTGATTTTGGAATTACCACAACAACCTTTCAACGCTTCATGCAAAAAAAGTGTTCATACCCTTAAAGTGTTCATCACAAACTATTACATAATATACCACAAAAACCAAAATCTGTAGTAGTACACTTAGTAGGACACTAAGTAAGTAAGAAAATAAATCGTGGTAAAGCCAAAAAAAATTATTTTTATCTTGACAAATCTTGGAAGTGTAGTATGCTGTGGATATGGAATTATTAGCAGGTCAGTTTTGTTTATCAAACAAAAACTTATGGTCGGGGAATGTCTACCCGTAAGGATGGCTCCGCACGCTAATAAGCGGCATTAACCCCCGGCCACTTTCTGTAGAAAGGGATTATTATGGAAACACAAAAAGTTAAACCGGGAACCGTCAAAAAGGATCCCAAATCTTTTAACCACGTGGGAGGAATAATTAAGGTTCATTTTTATCTCCGACATTGCGTTTTCCCATTTTGTGCTATTAATTTTCTTGAATATATAGAAGGTGCTCTTGTGGGGGATGGAAAAAGTAAACCTGACACAGAGTTGGACAGAGCTCGTGATTTTTTTCACATTATACTAAGTAACTTTTGGTGGCTGACAACATTGGCGAAGCACGTAAGATATGTCGAAAAAAAAGGACTTAAAGATCCCGAAATAAAAGCCTGCTTGCTCGTGGCCGTTTCCTATGTTGTGATCTTGGACCACTTTTATTTCGAGGCAAAAAAATACTTTGATCAAGAAGAATTTATGGAATGGATACTCTCCAAGTTATCACTAAAGAACGCTGGAGTTGTGTTTGGCTCATTTACAGAGTATAGCGCATTGTCCGTGGCTATGCGATTTGTAACAAACATTTATGGCGGCCATATAAAAACAGATATCACCAACATTTTTGGTGAAAATGTAGTTTGGGGTGACATTAGCAGGGACGATATCCGTTTAGAGGAATTATTTGATAAAATGAGGGGAGTTTTTTCGACTATTATGCCACCTGTAAAAGATTGGCCGACATGGAAATTCCGGCTGGATGCAGAAAGTTTTACCTATAAACTGTGTGCTGAA
>SDBV01009949.1_pt1 | contig 12542 bp, 12 predicted proteins | sample 2277081 | NCBI WGS metagenome assembly SDBV01 (sample SAMN10402039, study PRJNA504765) | marine sediment metagenome | isolation source: marine sediment core GS10_PC15, 223 cmbsf | place: Arctic Ocean: Southern Knipovich Ridge | collected 2010 | reverse complement strand
TCGAAGTCGCTGATGACGCCGTCTTTCAAAGGCCTGATGGCGGTGATCGAACCGGGAGTCTTACCCAACATTTCGCGCGCCACAAGACCGACGGCTTCGCCGCCGTTGAGAACTATGTTCGTTCCCTTGCGGACAGCGACAACGGAGGGCTCATTCAAGACAATGCCCTCATTGCGAACACAAACGAGGGTATTACATGTGCCCAGGTCGATTCCCATATCGATGCTGAACCAGCCCAGAATCGTGTCCAGTATCACTCTGACTCCCTTCGAACTTGGATAGGGGGCAAATATTAAGATCTCCCACGGCGACAACCTACTCGGCCGGAGGTAACAGGCTGCTAACGGGCCAACTCCATAATCTTGAATATCGTTGAGTAGTCCGTGTGACATTTGATCGCAACAAACACCGCCGTGGCAAAAACCACCCCTGTCGCAAGGGCCAGAACAGCGGTATACAGATCATTGATTGCAACTGGTTTTCGTATTGGACTCATAATCTTAAAGCTTTGTACTTACCGTATCTCCGATTCTTGGCTGGTCCAGCTTCAGATCGAGCACACCAGCCGCCTTGTTCGTATCGACATGTGTAATCACTACGTTGCAGATGAAATCATCGCCGCGTGTGACATGAAAGATCATATTCTGCTCAACGCCATCGGCCGAGCCGATTGAGACTGAAACCAGGGTCTCGCCAACTTCCGTCACGAGCCCCTTCAGGTCGGTTGTTTCCGGCATGGTGACCGCGGCTCTGGCAGAACCCTTGACGGACGTTACAACATTCTCCACGGCAGCCCGACCGCCCGCCGCCTGCTTGAGTTGCTCTTCGAGCCCGCTCTTTGCTTCGAGCAGTCGCCGCTTGTCGGCCTGCAACGTCTGCAACTGGACAATCGTCTCATAAAGCCGCGCGGTCAACTCGTTGAACTCCTTGCTCTCCTGGATGTCGTCCTTTCGGACTTTGTCCAACCCTTCCCGCGCTGCCTCGAGCGATAGCACAAGATTGCCTATTGTCTGCTCATTTCCGGCCAGAATACCCTGCCAACTGTCCGCTCTGGCCTGATACTGCAGGCTGGCCCGTTCGGCGCTGCGAAGGTCAGCCATCAGCTTGCTTTTTTCGCTCTCAAGCAATTGAATCGATTGATTAAGGTCGTTTCTAAGCTTTGCAACCTCCTGCGCACGCTCACTGTATTGTCGCTGTGCACTTGCTTTCTCAGCGGCCAGTACAGTCATCTCGCCTTGTGCCTTCTCATAGAGAGCCTTATAGCTGTTGGCATTGCCAACATAAGTCACCACCGTACCGCACAGAAAAATAGAGAATAACGACAGCAAAACAATCAAAATCTTGGTAAGAGTACTCAAAACCAAACTCCTTTCCTCGTGATTAAATTGCACCTTCACACCACACAGGCGGCTATCAGCATCTTTTGCCGCCATCTGCCCCATCCGCACATACAAATCTGCGGACACATCTTTAACCGAATTGTACGCTACTTCAGCGATAAGGTCAAGTTATTTTTGCCGCCGGCCAAAATATTGGCCCACAGACAGTTACACGCTGTTTCCCGACCGTCCCATAAAAAGTGCGAATCCTGAGGATAAAAAGGGAATAGCCAGCAAAACCACACCTGTTAATCGACAAAAACAGGCCCTGACATTAACCCACGCGGCAAAATGGCAATGTTTATTAAACCTATTGTAACACGAACCTTACACCGCTGCCATTTCCGTCTCGGGCGGGGTGAATCGATGGTTTTTGGCTCAGTTTGCCTGTTTCGTCGCGGCAAGGAGAAGCACGGATTGGGCGGCAGTAAGCCGGATTACCTTCGAGCGACTCTGCAAGAGCCGCGGTAAATATTCCACCCCGGGCGCCATAGTCATCCGTCCAAGGGCCATAGTCGCAAAAATATTGGCGACGAAGGCCTGATTTATATCAGGATGTTGTGTTTTAAAATACCCTATAACTTCCGATTCGCCTGCCAAATCCCCCATTCGCGCCAACTGCTCGGCTGCACACAGACGAATCTCCGGCACTTCATCGTCAAGCATCGTGATAATCGCATTTTTCGAATCCGTCGTATTCAGCAGACCCATACCTCGTATGCCCATCACACGGTCGTCTGCATACTTGCTGATCAGCAGCGCCCACAGCTTGTTTTTGTAAATCTGCTCATCACCCAGCCTTGCCACGGATTCAACCACCTGAAACTTCACCTTGTCGACCGAATCCGGGTCGCGCAGCACATCATATAACAAGGGCAGATTGGCCTTGTCGCCGAGTTTACCCAACAATAAAGCGGCGTTGGCGCGGACGGTCTGGTCCTCGCTCATCGCCATTTCGCGAATCTGGTCTGCATACCCGGCCCGGCCCAGCCGCGCCATCGCATAGGCGGCGGCGATCCCCGCATTCGGATTCGGATCCTCCAGCATCGGCTTGACCATGTACTCGCCCGGCGTGTACTCCATGTCCCCCACCGCGACGCCGGCAGTAAAGCGGACGCCAACATACTCGTCGGCCAGCAGTTTGAGCACCTGCGGCATCAGTTCTCGTCGCTGTGTTGTGACGATGACCTCAATGGCATGACTTCTTATCACTCCGCTCTCGTCGGCAAGCGCCTCGCGAACGATTTTGAGCGCTTTAGACTTCAGGCGTGAAACATCCGCCTTTGACTGCACGACGCCGGGCTTTATCAACGATTGATCTTCCACACAACCTGCCTGCAAAACCATCGACAACAATATCAGAACCGTCAGCATTCTCATCTTTCAGTCATCTCCAAATTCTAAGCCTATGGTATAGGAATTTCTACCGGCACTGTACGGGCACGGCATGCCGTGCCCCTGCGCCCGACGAACTCTGAACTACGAAACGGGTCAACGACCCGCCCTGCCGCTTCTTCGCCCTCGGGCGCCATCTACACAAACCGTCAAAACAGCCGCCGCAATTGCCGCTCCACACAAAAACTCCAGCCATTGGCCGTGCCGGCTGAAAAACGTTATCCGGTCGTCTATCTGTATCCGGTCAACGAACCAGCCTTCAACACCCTGTCTGTCCATGGCCTCGGCCGGAAGATTGCCGCTGATAAAGCCGTCCCTGATCCGGCCCGTCGAGTCGATCAGGCAGCTTATACCCGTGTTGACGCTGCGAATAATGCTCACCCGGTTCTCAACGGCCCGGAAAGCGGTTATCGCCGTTCTCTGGCTCAACTCGACACTGGGCAGCACCTTCTCGTTCTTGTAGCGGACATACCAGCCGTCGTTGCTGATATTGACCAGCCAGTCGGCTTTTTTCCTGCCTTCCCCCGACACCACCATCCTGCGGGTAACCTTCGGGTCGGTGTCATCGTAGCAAATCAGAACGCCAAAGCCATACTTCTTATTATCGGCTTTCATCTGGAAAGTCGTGAATTCCTTACCCTTTGTGAGGTTATAGTCGTAATCGTAAGGGCTCAAGTTAAGGATCAATTGGTAAATAAAGGGTACGCTTTCCTTAAACGGGATATATTCGCCAAACGGCACGAGATGCATCTTGTCATAGCGTTTGGGGTCCTGAAGCCCGGCCGGTGTGTACAGAAACGCCGAGTTGTATCGGTCGGTGATCGTCATATCCACGACGTCTACCTTCGCCGAATGCGCCCCCAAGAGCACATAGCCGGTGTCCTTTGTGTGGTCGGAGATGATCCGATCGTAAATCTTCGGCCTTGTGCCCTCTTCGCACAGATCGACATAGCCGCTGTTGAGGGTGGAAAGCACAATCGTCTCGGGCCAGGCGACAAACTCGGCGCCCGCGTCAAAACAGGCCTTGCTGGCGGAAAACAGATCGACCAGTATCGTATCGCCGGATTCCGACAGCTCCTTTATTTGCGAAGGAACGTTCGGTTGAACCGAACCGACCAGCGGGCCGGCGGTCACATGCTCCGGCGTTTGCGCCAACCGTCTGTACCCGTAAATCAACGTCGGCGCAATAAGACAACCCACGATACAGACCTTCACTGCATTCTGCACACGAAGGATTTTTCCGCCGGTCGCGGCAATAATCAACTCCGCGATAAGCCCGTTGACCATTGCGATCAGGAACGACACCCCCGCCGCCCCGAAAACATCGGCTATCTGAATTACCGGCAGGTTATTCCACTGGCTGTGGGCCAACAGCCGCCAGTTAAACCCCGTATATATCACCCCCTGCCACGCCTCAGCGCCCACGAACAAAATGGGGACAACTGCCAATAAACCGCCCGGCCACTTCCGCCTGACGTATCGAACACACACAACCAGCACCGGCCAATATAGCCCCTGCGATATACTGAACAACACATACCCCGGCACCGTCACCAGCCCGATCCAGTAAAGATTACCCAACCAGTAAAGAAGCGACACCACATACGATATCCACATCAGCCGCCAAAGACGCGCCTCAGGCCGGCAGACAAGAATAAACGGAACCAGACAAATCCACGCAAGAATACCCCCCCTAAACGGCACCTGAATTATGGTCAACATCAACGCAGATGCCGCAAAATACCGAAAAGCCAACAGAATACTCTCAGTTCGATTACTTGTCAAAACAACCAACTCTTACTGTCTGATCCTGGGTAGTTTTCCACTCTTGCGTACCCTTAGCAGTTCCTTCGCTACCTCCTCAGCCGTGAATTCCACGTCTCCCTCAATCAGCTTGTTCAGATTATTTGTGAAGGATGCCATCATTGTTTCGTCGGCGATGAGCCCATCTGATGGTACGTCAGTTTCCACATACAGTTTCTTCAATACGTCCGTTGACCAGCTATTCCACTTTTCCACAATTCTCCCTTTCTACGCAAGAACAAGCGTTTCTACACCTTTACTCATCGTAGCGGACCCAGCTTTGCGCTCTTTCGCAACTGTGTCAGTCTTTTCGAAATCTCCTCGGGCCTATAAGGGTCAATTCTCCTCCCTATACGATGATTGAATTTCTGAGTAAATAAGTCCAGAAGAAATTTCTCTTCCTCCAATTGCTCTGTTGAGACCTTGTTCTCATGGTAGAGCCATTTCAACTCTGAGTCGAAGTGAGAATTCCAGTCGTGTCCTACTTCTCCTTCAATAGGAGCATCCTTGGAGTCTTTAATACGCTTCCGTGCCTCTTTGACATATAGGGGTGATATCTCCAAACCTGTGTAACGTCTTTCCAACTTAGACGCAACCACGGGAGTGGTACCAGAACCACTGAATGGATCCAATACCCAGTCCCCTTGGTCACTACTGGCACGAATAATTCTTGCTAAGAGGCTTTCCGGCATTTGGCAAGGGTGCCAGTCTTCTCTTTCATCAAAGGTCCCGCAGACTCGCGGATACTCATTCCACACATCATCAGGCATCTTTCCAAGTGGATTTGCCCTCTTGTCTTTATACTTCTTTTGCCGATCAGATATTACTCGAGTGGCATCTGCATTAAACTTGAAATTCGTCTCGTCCGTCACAAAGTAGAGGATATGCGTATGCGCCCGGGCAAACTTATGTTTGGTCTGCTGTCCGAACGTGTAGTGCCAGATTATCCAGTTTCGCAGATTGAGCCCTAATTCGTCGCCGATTATGCGCACATGGGCCGCATAATCGTCCCCGATAGCGATGTAAAACGAACCGGTGGGATTGAGAACTTTCAGGCACGCAGTCATCCAGGCCCGCGTCCAGGCGATGTACTTTTCGCTCTTGACCTCGTCCTTGTATTTATCGTATTGATAACCGATGTTAAACGGCGGGTCGGCAAAGATCAAATCGGCAAAAGGCGCCTTCGCCTTGCCCAATATCTCAATGCAGTCGCCGCATATGATCTCATTGACAAGTTTTCGCATGGCGACATCTTACATACTCCCACAAAGTTTGCAAGGGCCTTTTAGCGGCAGTGATTCGTGCCTATGAAAGGGCTTTTTCCAATTGGGCTGCCAAGAGCGGCAGGTCAGTTGAAATTATCTGCCAGACGATGCCAAGGTCAACGTCGCATCTTCATTCGACATATTGCACCTCCGCCTCTTTGATGACCTTGTCTCTGAAGTACCGGCTCAGAAACTTGGGCGTGCTGAGTTCTACTTTCCGGCCGAGCATATCCGAAAGCTCATCCTGCATGTCAAAGAATGCAAAACCCGGCGTATGTCCCTCTTCGAATTCGACTAACACATCCACATCGCTGTCGGGGGCGAAATCATCCCGCAAAGCAGAGCCGAAAACCGCTAATCGCCTGATATGGCGGCGCCTGCAGAAATCAGCAACCTTGTCTTTCGGTATAACTAAATCCTTGTTCAAAGCCAACCCCTTAGCAAAAGCAATATATTGCCGCAGCACTACCGGCACCCTGACATATCATCATACTGACCGGAAGCCTGCTTGCAAGGCCATTTTTTTGGTCATGCTGAGAGATAAATCGGCACCGGCGGTGGTGTGCTATGGTTGAATCACTCGCTGTTTGCGCAGGATGTTGCCCGTGATGTAATCGGTGAAGGTGACTTTGACGGTGAGTTCATTTTCGTTGTCCCGGAGCAACTCGCTCACGTCGAACGTCAGGCGAAAATAGCTTGTCATCACCGTCGAAGACCACAGGCGCTTCAATTCTTCGGGCTTGATCCGCCACTGCGCCAGGCGCGCATTGTCCTGCGCCTCAAGGTCCCAAAGCTGCACCTCCACACTGCCGACAGCCTTTATCGCGTCGCCGGCATCGTCGATCGTTCGAACATACACAACCAGGCTCTCTTTGGTCCCGTCCTTGTCCTTGTCATACAGCCCGCTGCGGCTGGATATCTCAATGCTCTCAAGCCTGCCCAACACCTCAAGCCGAACCTCGGGTCCTAATGCCGAAAGCGTCTCCACCCGCTTTGTGAGTTCCTCATTGGCGCCCTGCAGTTTCTCGACCTGCAGTTTGAGTTCGGTCTTCTCTTCCGCTAACAGCTTGATCTGATCAAAGAGGGTTTTTTCCGTGCCGCGATCGCACCCCAACACAAGCGCACACACAGCCAAAGCTGCAACAACAAGCCGATATTTAATTGCAGATGCCGTCTTTTTCATGAAACAATCCGCAAAGGGTATCAGACGACTTCAGGCGCCTTTTGCAGAATCTTGTCTGCAAGGCCGTACTCAACCGCTTCGTCGGCCTCGAGCCACAGATTACGATCACAGTCCTTCTCCACATCCTGGGCGCTCTTGCCCGTATGCTCCGAAAGGATGCTGTAGAGCCTCGAACGCAGCCGGATAATCTCCTTGGCTTCAATCTCCAGGTCCGTTGCCGCACCGGTCAACACGCCGGAAATCATGGGCTGGTGAAGAAGTACCCTGCTGTTGGGCAGCATTGACCGTTTTTCAGCCGCTCCCGCGGCAAACAGCACCGCGCCCATACTTGCCGCCTGTCCCACACAGTAAGTCGCAACATCACAACGCAAAAACCGCATCGTGTCGTATACTGCAAGCCCGGCGGTAATTGTCCCGCCCGGCGAGTTAATATAAAAATGGATATCCGTCTTTGTGTCCTCATTGCTCAAGAACAGCATCTGGGCAATGATCAGGTTGGCGGTCTCATCGTCAATACTCCCGCCTAAGAAGATAATCCGATCCTTCAAAAGACGGGAAAAAATATCATAAGCCCGCTCTCCTCTGCCGGACTTCTCGATCACTATCGGTACAAGGTTCTGATTCAATGCCATTTTATCCCTCATGCTTTTGCCTGCGTCATGTCCAATCGTTACTTTTTGCCCTTGTCTTTTTTGCCTTTGTCATCTTTCTTTTCTTTCTGCGGCTCCTTGAGCACTTCGTCTATCAGTCCGTACTCGAGTGCCTCGGCGGCGGTCATATACTTGTCCCGCTCGGTTTCTTCGGCGATCTTCTCCATCGACAGGCCCGTATGTTTGGCTAAGATCTCATTGATCATCTTCTTGGCCTTGAGGATTTCCTCGGCCTGGATCTTGATATCCGACGCCTGTCCCGTCACCCCGCCCCAAGGCTGATGCAGCATCACCTTGGCATGAGGAAGCGCATGACGTTTGCCTTTCGTGCCCGCCGCCAGAATGACCGCCGCCCCCGACTGCGCCCTGCCGATACAGTAGGTCGCAACATCCGAGCCGATAAACCGGATCGTATCGTAAATCGCCATCGTATCGTCAACACTGCCGCCCGGCGAGTTGATATACAAACTGATCTCGATACCGCGCTTGAGGTTGTCAAGATACAGCAGCTTCATGATTACCTCGGTCGCCATACGGTAGGATATCTCACCGATCATGAAGACGATCCGATTATCAAGAAGCATATCATCGATCGTCATCTCGCGAGTACGCTGATAAGACATCCCTTGATTACGAGATTCAATGTTTCCGTCCCGGCCCTCTGAAAACGTAAAGTGCATCAATCTTTCCTTGAAAATAGTAAAAAAACAGACATATTATAGGACAATCACGCACCAGCCCAACAAAATCACATCGGCCCAATGTCGCAGCTTATAACATTTATCGGGTATTTAGCCAATATACTTTGCGTTTTTGTAACCAAAAACAACTTCGCCAACATTGAGCAAAGCAAAATCCCGAAGGGACTCTACCCCCCGAAGGAGGACCGCAGCAGGGCCGTAGGGGGAACCGCAAGAATAACGCTCAATAACGTCACTGTTCCTTGGTATTGCGTTTTCTAATTTGGTCATAGTATTGTTTTTCCAAAGGATCGCGGGTAATTCTAACAATTTTGGAATACCCAATAAGTATATCATCATTCATCAGTGTGCTATTCCATGCTTTAAGCTGAGCCCAATCTTTGTCAGTAATGTAACCTTGGGGTCTTAAGCTGTTCAACGCCGGAAGGGTAAAGTCATAGTGCAAAAACGTGGGATAGCCAAGATGTCCATATCTCCCATCCGTGTTGATACTAGAAAACCCAGATGAGAATGGTCGGAGTTCGCCGACATTTTTTGCGATATCTTCACCTAATATTTTTTCTTCCAAGAGGTGATGAGTCCATGCACCAACGAGTTGAAGGTAGTCCCAAAAATTATCCCTAAATCTTCCACTAGTATCAGCTAGCAATAGACGCCTAAATTCATTAATACAGCCAATTAGACTTTTCTTGAGTTTATCGTCTTTACGTTCCTTACAGACGACTATTCCAAGTCCTAAAATTGCAAAGAAGTTCTGTTCCCATTGTAAGCCTATAAAATTCTCATCTTTATAAAACAGAGGAAATAAGTCGTGCCAAACCTCAAAGAGTTCTTCTTCCAGTATTTCTTGATTAGAAGGTTTTTTTGCTGAGTATAATATTTGCGAGTTTGTATGTTCCTCGGATACATTAAAAGACTCTGGTAGCCCCCTAAGTATCAAATAGCTAATCTCATAAAGGGCAGTTATATATTGTTCACAACCTATTACTTTTTGTGCTAAGCAATTGACAGCCAATGTTTTTAAGAGTTGGATAATATTTCGAAGGTGTATAACAGTGGCTCTTGGCTGCCATTCTTCAGTGAATTTACGGGAGAGCGTAAGGTAAAAAATGTCTTGAAGAATAAGATTCTGATGGTTGCATTTTAAGGCTATAATGTTTGGTGTATTACTCCCGATGTTAAATGTTTGCAGTTGATCTAGCGTATATTGTTTTGCAGTCATTTGCTCTATAGATGTTACGAATGAATCATAAAGACTATGATAACCATCATCTGAAGCAACCTTAAATTCTGCAAATCCCCAAACATTTATAGTAGTGCGAAGGCAGTCAGCGGCTAGTAGATGATGATACGAACCAGGGGCTTTACAGCATTTTTCGTGAATAGATTGAACGGGAGAGAGAAAGCTAATCCTTATTGTATTGTATTTGTTCTGATCAACCGCTCGTAATGCCATGTTTTGTAACTGTGAAATTGTTTCATTGGCCGCCCTGCTATTCATCAAAGTATGTGAAAGATCAAATGCCTCAACCAAAAGGCCTGACCAGAACATTGCTAACTGATGTGACGGAAGAAATGGGCTTTGGCTGGCAGATTCCACGGGACTTCTTCTAATTTCAAGAGACATGCCCCCAATAAACCCTATAGCCTTAACAATTTCTTCTATCATATACTCATTAAGGGACTTTGAAGATGCTTTTAGCAATGCAGACATTTGATTACGAGCATAATCATACACTAAGTCGCCACTTCCGTAGTATGAAGCTCTGATCTTTGTGTATGTTTGCATAACATGTAAAATAGATATCAAGGATTCTCGCAGCAACTCTTCGTGGTTATCTTGTACAGCTTTATTTGCTGTGTTGAACAAACTTCTTAATTGTTCATTAAGAAGTCGGGTGCTGGATGGAGGAGGTTCATTTATTCTTAGTCTATCTTGGGATCGCCAATCTAATCCAAGAAAACGCATAAAGTTCCAGAAATAACTCTTCTGGCCTTCCTGGAAAGTTGAGGGCTTGAATGATCGAGTTATTCTACGTGAAAAAGATGTCCCGGCATAAGCTACTACGCGATCGGGGTGTATTCCTTTGAATAAAATTATGATTGTGAATATTAGACAACCGATCATAGAGAGGAAAAACAGTGGTGCTATTACATTTCCTGCCTTTCGAGGGAAGCCATAAATAGTTGATGCCCAGAGTAATACAATTGATATAAACGAGTATAGCAATGTTAGAATTAGAACAGGGTGTTTAATTAGTACCATTGCGATTTTAGACGAGTACTTACCTAAAAGTTGGCCAAGCAGAAATGCAAAGAGAGCGGTTTGGATGGTTAAAACGGTAAGCGAAAACGATATAAGTTGACTTATAGAATCGAGTTTTGATGCGTGGAGTTCTGAGCCCGGCCGTATCCAATCAGTTCTATTGAAAAAGGCATATATAAGACATGTAAATAATAACAAGTAAAGGAACAGCAAAATACAACCACGCTCATTATAGAAAAGATCGGCATGTTTTTTTCCTTCCCGGGCTGTTCTTAACTTATCGTAGCATTTTGTGAGAAGGTTTAGAAAGCGCAGACTTCTTTTTAAGAATTGTGAAGTAACGATCAAGAGAAAGGAAAATGTACTACCGGACCAAAAGATTACAATCCTGTAAGCAGGATATTTCGAAGAGAGAGCAAACGACATCATGATTATAGCTAAGCTTAGGACAGCAATGGTAAATTGAAATAGATAATGAGCAATGCCTAAGAACCGCTGCTGTTTTTTTTGTACTACAAGTTTTCTTACTTGCCTTATTGTGTCCCACTCAAAATCTTCGAGAAGTTTTTCAATCATTCGGTTTCCTTAGGAGGCTGGGTGTTCTGGTCGGATTGACTCGCTTCAACGGGTTCGATTTGTTTAATTATTCTAGACTTAACAAGTATATAGTGTTTCCACCACGAAGCAATTAGAATTGACAACATATATAAGAGAGTAAGAACAAAAAATGAAACTGCAATACATTCGATCTTTATATTCAGATGGGATCGAGCAACATAGTAAAACAAAACAACCGGTATGAAGACAAGAACGAGAGTAACTAACGCAGTAAAAACATCAAGTAAAGTATATACAATGACATTCTCCCAAATGCATTTTAGATGTTGAAATATAAGTGTTCCCTTCAAAGACTTTTTGCTAGCCATATTTTGTGTCCTTTCTTACTTCTCCAATAGTGTAATTAAGAGCCCAGGCCCCATTTCCTGGTACTTTCCCCAACAAAACCAATGTGTCGCGTCGAAGGCTTCGCCGTAGACGGAACAACCCATTAGCCCAAAACCATCTCTCGGGGTTCTGGGCCTGCCGAAGGGCCGCAATCGTCCCCCACCGTCCGCGGAGCAACGCGACGTCCCGAACTCGCTTCGGGGTCGTGTTAATTATACCTCCCGGTGGTTTCTGGGCAAGCCAATTCCCGGATTATTGTAGATTGTACCCCGATTAACATCGGGACGCGAGCGTATTGTAGATTGTATCGCCTCCGGCGATGTTTTTATTCTGTCTTCTGAATCCTGACCATCCTGTAAATCCTGTAAAAAAACTTCGTGCCCTTCCCTCCTGCCTAAATCCTAAATACTAACGACTAAATACTCATTTTGGCCGAAAAACCTTGCTTTTCAGCCCCAGATGTGGTATAATGCACATCAGATAGAACGCACGCCAAACGCGTGCATCCAGTAGTTAACCCCCACTTTTAGTGGGGGAAAAACAGGGGGAGTTACAAACCATGCCCACCAAAAATAAATTAAACGCACACCCAAGGTGTGCCTCAATATCATTTAGCCCCCTGCACACGCAGGGGGTTCAAACCCTGACGACCAAAAATGCGAAACGAACCCAAAAGAATCATCGCACGCCGCAGGCGTGCATCCACCTATATAACCCCCCGGTTCCACCGGCGGGGTACCCCAGCCTGCCCCGATCAACAGCCAACACCCAAAAATCCCGAAACAAACCCAATTTCCACCCTCCCCCCAACCTCCCCAGCCCCCAAATCCACGAAACGAACCCAATTCCCTCCCCCCCGGCCCCGTGGAAAACCAAAAATGCGAAACGAACCCAATCTCAACCCGGCCAATTTACGAAACGAACCCAACTTCCCCCCACCCCCACACCTATTCCA
>SDBV01009948.1_pt1 | contig 12543 bp, 16 predicted proteins | sample 2277081 | NCBI WGS metagenome assembly SDBV01 (sample SAMN10402039, study PRJNA504765) | marine sediment metagenome | isolation source: marine sediment core GS10_PC15, 223 cmbsf | place: Arctic Ocean: Southern Knipovich Ridge | collected 2010 | reverse complement strand
CTCTTTTATTTAATTGTTTTTTAAATTTATACCAATTTCTTTTTTTTTTATTTTAATACACCCAAAAGTGTTATTATTATGCAAAAATTTAACACTTTAAAGATTTTTTTGAAAGAAGATACTTATAAGAGTACAATTAATAAGACGTGAATAGAAGGGTAAGACTGACAAAAAAGCTAAAATAAACCTTTAAAGGTTTTGTCAAAAGAGCCGGAAAATTCTGTTCGAGTAGCAAATGTCAAAAATTCTAAATTGAAATTGGTTTTACTCCGCTCTCTCTAAAAATTTTATAAATTTCATTAATAGCAGTAATAGATTGTGGTTGACTATACCTTATATCACAATGTGTAAAAATATTATATTTCTTAGCTCTTGAAAGAGCCACAAAGAAATTACATAATTCTCCATGGGGATCTTGTCTATAACTGAAAAAAGCCCTATTTTCCAAGCCAATAAAAATAACAACGTCAAATTCTAATCCTTTACTCTTATGTATAGTCATAATAGGAATTATTCCCTTACCTAATAGGGATTCCAAAGCAGATATCCAATCCTTATGAAGTTGATATTGTTGAAAAAAATAGTTTAAAAATTCTTGTAAAATCTTTTTTAGATAGTTTTTATCTAAATACTGATGATATAGGGATGATAACTCTTCTATTCTAAATAATTTAATAATCATCACACAAATTCCCCATAAATCTTTCTTACTTTTAATTTTTGAAAATAAATTCTTAATTTGAGTTGTTTTATTGAAAATCATCATATTTAGATCTCGAAATCTCTTTGTATGTGTTTCTTCATTAAATCCTTTTAAATATATAAGTAAATTTTGTATGATATTCCAATCTTCGTGGGATTGATCTTTTAGAGATAATCGAATAAAGCAAATAATTAATTTAATAATCGGTTCACTTAAGAAATTTTGATAAATATCTTCAAATCTCGCGGGAATTCCAAGAATTCTAAGCTTATTCATTATCTTTTCTCGATAAATATCTTTTGATTGAAAAATATATTTTCTCCGATATAAAATACAAATATCTTCAATTTGAATTCCTTTTTCAATATACTTTTGTATCTCTGATGCAATAATGTCAGCTTCTCTATCAGAGTCCCGAAAATGTAAGATCTGGCAATTACCGTCTTGATTATCTTTATATTCTGTTTTTATTTCAACGTTTTCATCTAATTTTTTAGCGAAAAAGCTTTGAATATATTGTAGTTTTTTTGTTGAACGATAATTTATTAATAATGGTATTCTGGTCGCCGTAAAGTCTTTCTCATACTCTGAGAATATTCTTTTTTTAGCACCTGCAAATACCATTATTGATTGTTTAATATCTCCTACAGCAGTTAATACTGAACTTGAATTTTCAAAGGAAAGTTTTATTAATTGATATTGTGTAGATGTTGTGTCTTGAAATTCATCAAGTAAAACGAATCTATATGTTTGTCTTATTGCAGTTTTAACATGTTTATTATTTTTAATTATTTGAATTGCAAATTTTCGAATACAGGGAAAATCTAAATACTCCTTATTATCGACTTGATCTGAATTGTTTGGGATAATATAATTTTGAATAGGTCTAATTTCTTCTGATAAAGCAAGACGAAATCGATCAAGGATACTTTTCGCAAAAGCATCTATTGTATAAGAGTCAAACCTGCTAGCTAACTCGACACCACACCGTTTTAGTGCTCTTTGTTCTAAGTTAGTAGCTGAATCACGTTTAAATGATAACGCCAATATACGAAATGGAAAAGGACACATACCTGTTTGTAATAGAAAGGCTATTCTTTGTGCTAATAATTCGGTTTTACCAGAACCAGGACCTGCTAGTACACTAATATTTTCATTACTTTTTACTACTTCTAATGCTTCAGGTACCAAGATAATATTATCCAAAGGTATCCAAGCTTCTTTATTTCTACTCGTTTTAAATCCCTAAAATGCTATTTATTTTTTGAATAATTCTATTGAAAATTGAGGGTAAGTTTTGTAGTAGTTCATCATCTGTTATATCGCTTAGGAAGAGATAATGTATTAATGGTTTTTTATTTATGAAAAGATATTTGTGCCATGCTAATAATTCACCATTCCCAGAAAACACACTATTATTCAGAGTAAAATTTTCTTCAAATGGTGTTTTGATATATTCTTCTAGTTTTTCTTCATAATCTGGATCATCTTGATGTTTTAAGATATTAGGCCCTCTGCCTTTTTTAGCTTTATATTTCTCTAAATATGACTGAATCATAAGATAATCAAAATCTAAAGGATAAGAGAAAAAAATATTAAATTCCTCTAATTCATTACGGAAATTCTCATCATCCAATTCAATTGCATCTAAAGTTTCATCTAAATTTGAAGAGTTTATTACTATATCACCAAATGTTAGCTCCGGACTTATTTTCAATCGTTCTGTACATACATACTTTAAAGGATTTTGAATCTTTTTATTCATATCAAAATCAAGTAGAGTGATATGAGGAATTTTTAAATCATTAAGTAATTTCCAAAAATAGTTTACAAATTTTCCTCCTAAAGGTATAATTGAAATGTAGGAACTATCATAGGTAATATTATTGACTTTAAGAATTCGAGGAAAAACTATTCTCTCACTATCTCCTTCAACAAGAATTACCAGTTTGGAGAAGTAAACCTCAGGGTAAAATATTACACCCTGCTTGATATAGTTAAAAGCTTCTCCTGATTCAGAAGGTAATAGTATCTTTTTAATTATTGAATGGTTATGTATTAAATCAATTCTAAAATATCTAATCGTTTCAGGAGAAATTCTTTTAAGAATAGATGATGAATGAGAAGTTATCATTACTTGAGCTATTTCAAGTTTTGAAATGTTAAGTAAATTTTCAACAGTTTTTCCTAATAAATGAGGTGCCAGGTGATTTTCAGGTTCTTCAATTGCTAAAAGATACAAATATGCTGGTGAAAAATTATTATCTGAAAAAAGTACCTCTTGTTCATTTAAAATCTTGCTTTCAAATTCTAATTGAGAACATACTAATGAGATGTAGAATAGAGATTTTAAACCATCACTAATTTGCTCTATGTCGTAATTAATTTCATCAGGACTTGGATTGAACGAGAGCTCAACTTTTTTTAAAATATCTTCAATATTATTTGAAGTGAAGGAGAATTTTGCATTTGAAAAAAATTTAATATCATTAAATTTCTCCCAACTAAGGTTTATTATCTCTTCTATCTTGCCAATTCCTTGATTTTCTACAATTTTGCTATTTAATATATTTATTTCACTGGAAACATTATTTTTCAATTCATCATTCCATTTTAAATACCGAAATAATCTCCAGATTATAGTTCCTGCTGAATTCTTAATTTGTTTTGAAGGATCCCTTAAAGCAGGTACATAAATCATCTGGATAATACCTAATTCTTTTTGCTTAACATAGTTTTTTTTTTCAATTTCTTCCATCTCAGGCGTTTGAATATAATAATATTCTGTTGTAATATTTCCTTCGATATTATTATTTCGTTCCCATATTGCATTTAATCGAATTCGAAAGTAAGGAGGTGTTTCTTCATCACGAATAATAATTTGTTTGAAATAAGCCGCTTTTGCTTTAATATGGGATGTTTCTGAATCAATTTCAGGAAATTCAATAAAAACCTCTATACTTAATTCTAATTCTTTATAATCCTTGAAAGATTTTCCTTTAGGGATATGGAAATCAGATTTATATATTTGTCTAGCAGATTGTGTCTGACCAAAGATTTTTTGCAAAGCCTTCAGCATCGCCGTCTTCCCGGAATTATTATTCCCAACAAAAACAGTTAGGTTTTCAAAGTCGCATATTTCACCTTCTGGCCCAAAACTTTGAAAATTCTTTAAAATTACTTTTGTTAATCTCATAGTTTCATTTCAGACTCTTAAATTTTCATCCTTATTTTTAACTTTAAAACTTTTCTTAAAATTTTTTTGCCTATTTTCTTTATTTAGAAATTAGATGATTTTAATATAATTATCCTTCATCAATAATCTTATTTTTAAAGTAAAGGCAGTTCTGCTTTTAAAATCCAAATAAGTTAAGCTATTCTAATATTTTTATAAGGAGTTCCTTTCTTTGATCTACTGCGAAGAATTTTTCCTGTTTTTCTATCTTTCACAACAAACCTTTTTGTTTTAGGATTATATACTTGAACCCTATCTTTAATAGAACCTTTATTCTTTCTTTTAGTGTCTAGCTTTGAGGAATGATTTATTAAATTATTTGCAGCTGATTTTATAGGATTTTTCATATAATTTTTTGTATTTATATATTTCTTAATACTCAACGCCAATTTCTTAATTACTTTTCTAGATTTCTTGGGATATCTGTATTTCATTATTCTCCTCATACAAAATTAAGCTTATAAATGTATTGTAAATTAGAAATCTAGTTATCTCCAAAATTTAATATTGAATTTCACCGACAAAAACAAATTATCTCCTTCTTCAAAATTTTCATGAAGTTCCTAGTTGAATTTATCTAATATAAATCTGAAGGGACTTAGAATTTTGAATTTTTTATCTGAATTTGACATTAATCTAGAAAGTCATGCCCCACATAATACTATTTTAATATTTCTAGATGAAACAGGGGATCAATTATTTTCTGATAAAAAATTTCCAATATTTGGTCTTGGTGGCTGTATAATACAAGTTAAGCATTTCAATAATCAAATTGCAATTCCTTGGAATAGGATGAAAGAGAAATATTTTAGTGGAGCGAGAAAGGATTTGCATGCAGCGGATCTTAGAGATCCTTCAGGTAAACAAATAAATGCTCTGAATAATTTCTTCTCAAAATATGAATTTGGAAGAATCGCATCCCTAACAGGAGAGAAATCCCTATTTCCTAAGGATTTAAAACCATATTTAATGGTTTCACGATCTTTATATGGGAAAGAATTGCTCATGTTATAAAATGGATACCTTGTAGCCAAATTTTCATAATATTTGAATATTCTATTCAAGGGAGGGAACTGCGAAATTATTTTGCTTCCTATAAAATAAAGTACGGGAATAATCTAAAACCGATTACATACGGACTAATGGATAAAACTAGTAAGAATGCAGGTTTAGAAGTCGCAGATTTTATAATTTCCTCCGAGTAATGCTATTGTCTAAATATATAAAGATTTTTGTATTAATTTTAGATAACTTCCTGATCTTTCAATAAGAACATCGATGAATATTAAAAATATCTCCGGCTTTTGAAAAATATATAATTCTTTTTCAATAAAATCTTTTATCATTAATAAATTCCTTCGAATCAATTTATTTATAGCAACAGCTAGCCATTTTTTATCCCTCAGTTGAAAAGAAATACCCACTCTTACTATTTAAACATTCTTACGAAATCTCGACAGCTTTGTATTCCTATCATGCTATCTCTTAAAATTCATGTGAACCAAGATCTCATCATTATTATACGTTGTTCTAGACTTTCAGGATAGAGACCTCTGTCAAACTCTTCCAGATATGTAAGAATCTGGTTTATTTTATATTCAGCATTCATATCTTTTAATCTGTTCGCCATCCACCGAATAAGTATACCTATATGATGTTCACGATATCCCCAATCCAAATATTTTGAATAGATATATTCTGCTTCTCCCCCATTATTAACATCATAATGATTAAAACCTTCTAAAAAGCATAAATTCCGATATTCTTTAGAAAACCTTTCATGCAATTTATCCCATGGATTATTCCTAGGATTACTTATATCATATATATACTCTTCACGCTCTTTTTTAAGCACAGATTTAATATAATGCGGTTCAAACCATTTCGATACGGTTGATTCTGGCATATCAATATGATTTCGAATATGGTATCTTGTTTGAACATAAATTAGATTGTGCATTCCCCCACCCTTATCACTTAAAGCCACATTTATTTTTAGGTTTTTCTCAAAACTTTTTGTAGGATAATTACCACTCTTTTCAAGGTAAATTTTGAAGAGAGTGTCCAATTCATTAACCCAAGTATAGGCCAACCCTAAAAATCTCCCAATACTTAAGTGAATAAAGAACTCACTATAATAAAGATTTTGAATATTTGCATTAAGCGAAGAACCATCTAGATTTCTGCAATAATTAAGGAACCAATAAATAGAACGATCTAAACACTGAAGACTTTCATTTAGAAAAATTCTGTTAAAACTTCTTATTATTTCGGGGTCAAAAATCTCTTTTAGTAGATTTTTTTTTAAATGCTTTTTATAATCCTTTATTAAATTTCTACGGTCTTCAAAATAACTAGTCTCTTCTAAATCGGTAATATATTGAAATTTAAATAATTCACTAAAATTACTCTCATTTGTAGAACTCTCATCTGCTACTCTAGAAAGTGTTCTATTAATATATTTTTTGAAAAACGCTCTTTTACGTATCGAATAATTAAAATCCTTATATAACTCAGTATAATGCGTTATCAATTCTTGCATTTTTATCTTCAAAGTTAATCACTCCAATTAATGTTATTGTCTAATTATTATATTTGATAAGTGACCTTAAAAAATTGGGATTAACCCTTCTAATAAATATATAAGGTCTGAATGTATATTAACCAATAAAATTAAATGTGAAATATATGGGTAAAACTAAAAGTTCAAATAATAACAGGTCAAATGCTAAAAATCCGAATAATCAAGCACATAAAGCAACCAGGAATAATAGAACAAATCAATTAAATCCAAATAATCCAAGATCTCAAGGTAAATCGAAAAAGAAATAAAAGTTTATAATTCATTGAAATGTAATTAGGTTATTCTCTCACCACAATCAGTGCATGAAGGATCAATAGCCCATCTGTCTTCTTTGCGGATAGGTTTAAATTCTTCCTTGATATTATCGGGTGTATCTCTATTGTCTATGTATCTATTATAACACCTTAAACAAATTTCTTAATCTTCAAACATATTTTTTTTCTAATTTGCATACACCATAATTTCATAGATTAATGCAAAATGCAAATCCCATTCTGGTTGATTAGAACAATAAACGGTAAATGATCCTTCTATTAGGTAATCAAACATTTGTTGGTGAATTTTTTATGGTTTTTGATAATCGAAATTATTATCCAATACAACGGAAACAACCCATTGAAATGACTCCTGAATGTAAATTTGTATATGGGGTTATTGACGGTTTAGTCAATGTAATACTCTCACGGGGATTACAATTTGTTGTGGAAAAATTATCGAATTTATATTCCGAATAGAGGATTAAATTTCAACAATGGTTACGGAATAATTGGAATTGGTAAATAAGAGATATTTAAATTTAATTCTTACTATTAGAATTAGATGCTTCTGATTGAATTCCCAATAAATTCTCAATTTCATTTAGTATCTCAAGCATCCAGCCTTTGTTCTACTGATGAAGATTCGAGTATTTGTAAGTTATCGGAATCTATTGCATGAGATCCGTATAATCCCTCTAAAAGAATTTATAGCTCAAGCTCAAGATTTCTCACAATCGAATGAAAATTTACAAAATATTGCGTTTATTACATTTATAATAGATTTATTAAAAAAAGATAATATGACTCATGATAATTTTCAGAAAATATACGATAAAACTCAAAATAATAAGTGAAAGTTAAATATAATAAATTTCATATTATAATATTGATTTTATGAGCGACAAAAATATAGAATTAGCGATTAAGATATTACAGCAAGATATTAATGTGTGTGAAGATTTGTTTGATAAAAACAATTTTTCCCTCATTAATATTGTAGCTAACCGATATTTAGAAAACTGCCTTATATTTGATGAATACAAATTATGTCTTCCAGGAGTCTTTATTAAAGATATTGTTAACGATTATTTTGGTATTATTAATAATCCTAATAAATTAAAGAATTTAAATTCTGCAAAAGTATTTGGGGGGGAATTTCTCTCAAAAATTCGAGTTTTTTTTAAAAATAAAGATGAAGAAAGCCTTTGGAATGATTTCTATAAATATAATCTTAATATGACTACAGTTTTAAGAAATGAGGTAGATGTGCATTACCTTAAAAATCTTAGTCATTCTTCACGATCATTTAAATTTTTGTTAAACTATGTTAAAAATCATGAGGAATATTTATATATAATTAATAACAAGTTTCTCGAAGGTATTCTTGACATTATGGTAAGAGTTATTAGAAATCACTCTTTTAATCTTCCCGAATTAATGATTTATATTTACGTAAAATATCTTGGTTTTTTATACCAGTATTTTTATTATGAAAATTTTAGAAATAATCAATTAAATATGGACCTACTAAAAAAAGATTTATCAATTTATCTTAAATACGTTATTTCTTTAAAAGAAAGGGAGGAAACTGACATTAAAGATTTTAACAAAAACCTATGGAATGTAGTAAAGAAATGGCGAGAAATGTATATATTTTATAAAGGTCTTCCAATGAAAAGAGATGTACTTATTCCTTTAGAATTAAAAAAAAAAAAAATTAATGAATAAAAATAATATTTCAAATTAAAAATATGAGTAATGAGATAAGTTATCAAGGTACTTACATAGGAGCAACAGTAAAAGAAAGGTTATTAAATAATTCATCTATATATGAAAATTATGATCTCCCTGCAAACAGCTCTATAACTGTTCCAATACTAAAAGAAGAAAATTCTTCATCTCAAAAACACTTACTAGGTGAATCTGTTGAATCCTCTAAGGATGATTTCACTGTAATTCTAAAAGGTACACCCAAAATCCAATTTGATGAGAATATAAAGAAAAAAATGCTTAAAAGTGATTCATTTCAGAGATTTATTAGTGAAATCGAAAATAGAATTTTTTCCTTTAAGGAAAATTATAAATTATCTCTCAGTGCTAAAGTGCAGTTAAAGAAAGATTGGGAAATTGAAGAATTTAGAAATATTATTCTTCTCATCAGGTTTGACAGTATTCCTTTTAAAGAGGAGCTAAAGCTGTGGAAAACGTTTACTTTTTTTGTAAGAGAAGGATTTAAAATATTAGAAGACAACATGAATTCTAAAGAATTGGTTAAAGATTTTATTAAATATAACAATACTTTTTACATTAAACTTGATTTAACATAGGTGAAATCCTTGAATAATAGTTTTAATCCTTCTGAATTCTTAAATATTGCAAGGAGAATATTGCTTATCAATGATATAGACGAAACAGGAAAATTTAGGACTTCAATAGGAAGAGCTTATTATTCTGCTTTTCTCTTAACTCGAAGAAGATTAGAGAGAGGGAGAAAAAAGTTCGACAGTGAGGGTCAACATAAGAAAGTTAGAGATTTTTTAAAATCTATTAATAAGGATCACATGGCTGATCAATTATTAGTTTTATTTGATTATAGAGTAGATGCCGATTATGAACTAAGTTATTCAAAAAACAGATCAATAGATAGATCGCTCTGCGATAAATGTATTTCAATAGCAGAACAAATAATTGAAGAGATAGAAGATATAAAAATTAAATAGAATAAAGTGTATTAAGGAAGTGAATGATATTGGTATGTCCTGCTTGTGATTATGACCCAGAAGAAAATGACGAACAATGGATAGAAATTGAAGGGACTTCTTTATCTAAGAGAATCATTCAAGGTGTTAGAAGTGTCAATTTAGTTGGATGTCCAAAGTGCAAAAATATTTTTATGGAATAATTTTTACAATTATATTTTTGTGTCAATTGACACAAATATCGAATGATAAGGGATTTTGCAAAGTATGGCTATGATACAAAAGAAGAAATTGCTGAATTAATATTAAAAACAATCCATGAAAATGATTATTATATGTATCTTGGAAGACATACTTATAGAATTGAGACTAAATCAGGTGAAACTATATATTTAGGAATTATTATATCATCAAATGGATATATAATTAATGCCCATCCTTGGGATCGGGATCAAGATGATATTGATAATTTAAATAAAATCTTTCAGGAGATTGATGATTATTTCAATTTTAAATTATTTAATAATTGGTGAACATTTTAATGAAAGTTTTCTTAGAAAAAGTAAATATTGGGACTGAATCAGAGGGAGTAATATATGAATTCCTAATTCATGGTCGATTAAATAGTAATCAAATTATATATATTCATGATGACGCTGCGAAATTTGATCTTCGAAATTTTGAGAATCAGGTAGTTGAAATTCTTTTAGTAGCGCATAACATTTCCCTTAAAACCACTCCAAGGAGACCTGATACTCAATTAATAGATAGGGAACTTAGAGTTATTAAAGGCAACTATCTTGGAAGATATGTTCTCCCTAATGAATGGCATGATTCTAAATATTTTCATAATGAGAGATCCTATAAGTATTGGCATCATCTTGATCTTCATGCGGTTAAAACGGAAAATGGAATATTTTTAATTACGAATGAGAATGCTGAAAAGTTACCCATTGAAAAAGGAGAAAAAAGCTATTTCTATGTTGATAGTTTTTATATGATTGCATGGCATCCAATTGAATAATTTTTACTCTATTTTTTATTTAACATGTTGATGTATTATGATTTTTTGCCATACTATGTTGTTTTAGAAATACTTTTCTTTTTCTGTATGTATAGGATACTAATTTCATTGTTCCTCAGACAGTTATTGATAAATGGGATTTAGATTGGAATCGTAAGGATAATTGGCAGGATATTAATATGTTTATCCCACTTTACTTACTCGCAGATAATGACCATATTCAAGGCAATAGTGCTCTTAGAGACTTATTTACAAGCAGATTTGGAGTGGTTATAGAAAACCTTGTTAAAACAGCTTGATTATGACAATAAGTTTTTTTCATTTCGTTAATTTTAGTTTTTGTAAGCAATTAAGTGATGATGGTATCTGTAGTTGATTGTTTTCTCTCAAATCTAGGAATTTTAACTTGTTTAGTTTTAATATTACCTCCGGTATCTCCCTAATGTCATTTTTTGCTAAGTTAAGTGATTCTAGAGATTGTATACCACACAATGCTCTTGGAAATTTATCAAACCTATTATCTCTTAAATTTAGAGTTTTTAAGTTAGAGATTTTTTCGATTTCATAGAGGATTTCGTTAAGTTCATTTCCTGCCAGATTAAGTGATTCTAGAGATTGTATACCACACAATGCTCTTGGAAATTTATCAAACCTATTATCTCTTAAATTTAGAGTTTTTAAGTTAGAGATTTTTTCGATTCCATCCGGGATTTCGCTAAGTTTATTTCTTGCTAAATTAAAAGATTCAAGGGAGTTATTATTAATAGAAGGGATTTTAGTTAGGAGATTCCCACCCAGATCAAGAGATTTCAGATTCTTTAGTTTGTCTAATCTTACAGATATTTGCTCGAGTTGATTCCTAGACAGATTCACAATTTCAAGATTTGTTAAACTTTGTATAGCTAAAGGAAATTCGATGAAAGAATTATTCTCGAAATCAAGACTCTTTAATTTTTTCAAGTTTTTGAATGATTCAGGCAGTTTGGAGATTTTATTTGCAGGAGCAAAAAGATGTTCTAAACTTGCCAAACTACCAAAAGAAATAGGAAGTTCCATCAAATTCTGACTATAAATAATTAAAATTCTGAGCGATTTCAGACCACCAATTAACGGGAGTACTTCATTAATATCTACCATATCAGTATAAATTGACATTTCTACAATACGCTTATCCTTAATAACGATATTATTGTATTCAGGATCATATTCTTTTTCAAAATCAAATTCATGTCCTATTATCTCTTCCATTCCTAGTAAAAATTTAATCTCGTTTTGACCCTGCTCATCTTGTCCTAGCAAACTAACTAAAAGCTCTTCGCGATTTAAATAAGATGTAAACTTTCCTTTAATTAAATATTCAATTACGGGCCAATACCCACTTTCTAACTTTTTCGCGATCTCTTCCTTAAACACTCTATTCGCGACGGGATCGCCTACTTCTGCTAACTTCTTTAATAAGGGAAACGCTAAATTAGAATGGAGCAATTTTGTGTCATAATTCTATTCTGTCCACACTTGTAGGTTAGAACAATGAGCCCAAAACTCGATTTCCGGAGGGATTCGAAATTCCCGAGTATCTCTCCTCTCCATATCTCTGCTTAGTTTCTCTGAAGCTTCGTCAATAGATTCAAACTCATCAAAAGAGCTAACTTCCTTTATCGGGATATTCAGCAATAGAAATTTGCACTGACGGAACAGTTCCCCTCCTGCATAAATGTTAACCTTCTCATCTTCAAGTTTTAAGGTGAGATGATTATTTACAACAAATTCGAGCATTTGTCTTTAACAAGTTATTATGTATAATAAATAAAATGAATCAATTATATAAATATGTGGAGACATCAATGAAAACTAATCTGATGTGAGATTTTTCTTAATACATTAAAAATGTTTTTTTTTCAATGCGGTATTAACGGTATCTACTACGAAAGATGTAAGATTGGGATTGATATTTTTAGACTGTAGGCGAACCTGTGAAAAAATAGCCAAATTGATATAATTCTATTCCCTCTTAATATTTTCTCCTTTAAAGAATCTTAAA
>SDBV01009947.1_pt1 | contig 12545 bp, 13 predicted proteins | sample 2277081 | NCBI WGS metagenome assembly SDBV01 (sample SAMN10402039, study PRJNA504765) | marine sediment metagenome | isolation source: marine sediment core GS10_PC15, 223 cmbsf | place: Arctic Ocean: Southern Knipovich Ridge | collected 2010 | reverse complement strand
GGCGACAAGAAGTTCCCCAATGTGACCGTGTCGGTGGTTGTCCCGAAAGCTATGAGGAAAGGGGAATTCTACGGCGAAGACTTCAACCCGTCCGATGTGCCGGATACAACATACATTGAGGTTAGTACCCCGATTAGTTCGGCGCTGGACAAGACGCAACAGATAATCTTCTCGCGGCAGGCCCTTGAGGAACCGCAACTGCTCTCCCGGGAGACCTTGTGGGACAACATCTTGGAAGTTCAGGATGCCGAACAGGAGAAGGTAAGGATTGCCCAAGACCGCCTTGAACGAGACCCCCTGATGGAGCAACTGGCTATCCTGGAGGCAATGCAGAACAAGGCCGACCAACTGCGCCAGGCCGGTATGGAGAATAAGGCAAAGATTGTCGAGCAGAGGATTCAGCAGATTGAACTCAACCTCGGTTTACGGCAGGGGATTCTTCAGACGCCGGCAGCCGGCGGCGTGCCGCCCAACGTGTTGCCCCCCGAGATGAGCAGCGCCCCTGACCTCGGCCTCGTCGGGCCTACGGGCGCACCGGCCCAAGAGTCGATTGGCCGTCGCGGCGTAGTCGCGGGGGGTCTGTAATGGGAGATAGACGTGGGCCAGTAACCCGAGAGCAACCTACTGGACCGATAACCGGTGTCGTCGGCGCACTCCCGGTTTCAATCAATCTGCCGGGCGTTGGAGTCGTAGAGGTCGACTGGATAATCGTCGGTCAGGCGATAGACGCCGACAACAGGAGCGTCTTGGTTCTGGCACCGACCCCGGCCTTTGCCCAACTCACTCCCGAACTTTCGGCGCTGCTGTTCAATGCCATACAGGCGGTCGACCAGCAAACGGGTGATGTTCTCGACCCGGTTGCGGCGCGTGGCGTTATCGCCGGGGCATCTTCGATTTCAACGGGCAGAGGACTGACACCGGATGACGTCTTCCAGCAGATTTCCAACCGGGCGTTTGTCGATACGTTGATTGACGCCGGTCTTGATGAGAGGCTGCTTGGGTTTGACCGGACTCAGGAATTGCTCGCCTTGGCGTCTGCGGCGCTGGCAAGAGGAGAGGTTATCCCGCCTCAACGAATCGCCATCGAGATTCAGAAAGCGGCCGAAGACCCGAACTTCAGGAGTCCGATATTCGAAGGCGGTCAACCACTACCCGGAGAGGCAGGGGCGGTTCCGAGTGCAGCCGATGCACAGGTGGAGCAGACCCAGATGCAACTCGATATTGCCCGCGCCCTTCAGGACTTGCAGGGAAGACAGTTCGGCACGGAACAAGAACGAATCCAAGCGACGATTGATGTCTTGAACCCGCTTGTCGGAGGTATTCGGGAAAGTGCGCCCCCAGCCCCGACGGGAACCAGGCTTGGCGCAGGCCGCGTGGGAATTGAAGAGGTGCCCCAAAGAAGTGCCAGAGAAACCGAGAGGCTAGAACAGGCCACCGGCGAACTTCTGGCGGCGCAAACCGGCGGTGAATTGAGACTCACCGGAGCGCCCGGAGGCCCATCGGTCCGGGGCGCGCAAGACGTAGGCAGAACTCAGGAGGCCGGGGCGCTTGCCCGGGCTGAGAGAAGTCGCCAGCAGCAGGACTTTGAGGCATTGGCAAGACGGTCGAGGGCCACAGCGCAGCGGAGGGCCGCTATATGATGTTTCCCCGGACACCACTTCAGCAGGGTGCCGACCTTGCGGTTGACCGCATAATTCAGGACGGCACTCTAGACCAGATAGAAGGGGCACCGGAGCCGATAACTCAGGTGCCTCCTGCCGATGCTTTGCGTTTTGCCGGGTTTGCTGGGAAGTTCCTCGTCCCCGATGTCTTCCAGCGTAGGCCACGGCAGCGAGCCCCTGCTCCTGTCGCTGCTGCCGCGCCGGTAATGGAGAGACCGGGAGTGGCCCCGCCGGGGGAGATTATCCGGCAGCAACTCGCCGCAGCCGCACCCGCGCAGACGTTTGAGGATATCGGCTTGCCGCCCGGTTTTGGCTTTGAAGACTTAACGCCCCCGGAACTCGCCTTCATACAAAAGGGCCAGCGGGAAGGTCGGGGTAATGCTCTGCAACTCACCCGGGAACTGAGAAACATCAGAGGTCAGGGTTTCACCGTCACCGAAGATGGTTTGGAGAAGGAAGTCGAGACCGACACCGGGACGGCAACGCTTCTCATTGGCGATGATGGCCGCGTTTTTCTCAATGACCGACGGATTGGAGATGTCGATGCTTCGGGGCAGTTCCAAGAGTTCGAGCTTTCCGATGAAGAGAGGAAGGAACTTGAGGGGCGGCTGAGAGAGGAACGGCGCGGTCTAAAGGAAAGAGTCAGCGCGGTCACTCGCGGCGAGGAACCCCCGCCAACAGAAGGTGCGGCCGGCGCGGCGTTCGAAGCAATCACTGAAGAAGAGAGAAGGGAACTCAGACCCGTTCCAGAAGGACTGATAGAAAAGTTCCTACCCTTGGAACTTAGACTCCGAGCGGCGGGTGTTGGGAATCAGGCAAGACGCGACCGGATAATCAACGAGGTGGCGTTGGGTGTCGCCTTGGCGGCTGTGCCTATTCCGGGCTTGGGTCAAATCAGTGCGGGAGCGGCTAGACTAGCGGAACGTGGAGGCTTTCTTGGCCTCCTTGGTAGAGGGGCCGTTACCGGTCTCAAGCCCGTTGAGGCGACCGTCAGGACAATACAGAAGGCCGTCACCGCGCCCGTGAGAGGGGCAACGAGGTTATTCCAGAGGACGGCAGCGACAGGAAACGAGGCGGTGCTTACACGCGTCACAAAAGTGATGGGGGAAGCGCTCGAAGGTAAACCTGTGTCTGGGCGTGATTTGAAATTCATTCGCCGACAGAATCCCGGCTTGGCTGATGATGTAGTCAAAAGGATAGCCGAGATTGAGAGCAAACCTTCACGCATGGCCGTCCCGGCGAAACCGGCGACTGAAACTGAACAGATTGCTCTCGCCAAGAACAAACTCAAGACTGTAATGGATGAGTTTGCCAAAGTCGAACGCGAGGTTGTTAAACCAGCCAAGAAGGCAGGCCGCATCCGTCAGACCCAATCCGCCGAAGAAGCGGTGGCCGGGATTGAAACCGTCGCCGACATCGAGAGGGCCAAGTCCGTCAGGGCCGGAAGGATTATCCCCGACGTGGATTTACCCAAGGCGCAACTGACGCCGGTTGAGGACTCACTGCTCATCCAGTCAATCCACGAATCACCGGCCTTCCAAGAACTCCTGCCGAATCAAAGATTGAACACCTTTGTCGCTTTCAACAAGATGTTGTCCGGTGAGCGGATTGTGCCTTCTGAGAGGGCGTTGCTGGAATCTGTCTTCGGTTTCAAAATTCCAGTTGTTAAAACGGGGGCACAGCGAGTTTTTGAGATTGCTCGGGACATCGTCACCTTCCCCCAGAGGTTGCTCGCCTCGATGGACAATTCCTTTCCTCTGAGGCAGGCGCTCGTGCCGACACTGAATGAACCACGGCAGGCTATCAGAGCGTTTGCGGCCCAGAATAGAATCGTCTGGGGTGCTATCAAGAAACGTAGGGTCGGAGGATTGCGTGAACAATCTGCGGCGATAAGGCGGGAACTCGCCAATTCCGAGTTTGCTGCCGAGGCGGGAGAGGCCGGACTGTTTCTCAGCCGTCCCGGAAACCCGGAAGAGCAGTTTCTAAGTAAGCTAATCCAGAGGATTCCGGTCGTGCGAAAGATTCTTGGTCCAGCACTTGAGGTCTCGGAGGAACTGGCGCAGACCTACATCAGCGTTCTCCGCATGGGCATCTTCGACAAGTGGGCAAGGGCGAACGCGAAGACGTGGGGGCCGCAGCAATATGGGCAGCTGGCGAGGCTAATCAACATTGCCACTGGTCGGGGTGTCATTCCTGCCAAACCAGAGGTAATCGACTTGCTCAACGGTGTCTTCTTTGCCCCTCGCCTCGTGGCCTCGCGTATCCAGATGCCGTTCACGCCATTCTTCAACCAGCCGAAGGAACTCAGAGTGTTGGCTAGCCGGTGGATTGTGGGCACTGTCGGCACTATTTTCTCTTTGATGAAGATACTTGAGGTCGGCGGCGTCATCGACAAGATAGAGACCGACCCGCGCTCGACTGACTTTATGAAGATGCGTGTAGGTAATACCAGAATCGACCCTTGGGGCGGTTACCAGCAGTGGGTCACCTTTTTCGCCCGGTTACTGACGGGGGAACGAAAAACCCAAGTTGGAGAGATTGTTCCTACCAGCGCAGCGGACGTCACTGGCAGAATTGTGCGTTCGAAACTCTCTCCGGCAGCAGCGGCGGCAGTGGATATTTTGACCGGAAAGACTTTTATCGGAGAAGAACTCTCGACAGATGGAGAGACTATCCAGCGCGAGGCATTCAACCGGTTCGTGCCGCTGTTCATCCAGGATGTTACGGAGGCAATGGAGGAAGACGGCTGGATGGGTGGCGTCGCTGCGTCGCCAGGGTTCTTTGGCTGGGGCATTACCGCCTACCCGTCGCGCCAGTTTGTCGAATGGACTGACGCTGCCATGATTGCCACCGGCAGGGAATTCACCCGAGATGAGGCGATAAACTTCCGGGGTGAATTCGAAGAGGTCATGCAGTCGTGGGAAGAGTTCTGGACGACTCCGCGAGGCAGACCACGCGAGGCATTTAGGCGGCAGAATCCTGAGGTAGACGCATCGCTCCATTTCTGGGGCGAAACCTCCGATGTGAAGACGCCCGAAGCGGCCGCGATTGTCCAACAGCTTCTCGACAAGTTCAATATGCCCGAGGAACTGTTGCCCATTCAGGAAGAAGAGGAACCGTTCGAGGAATCGGGCCAGACCCAAGATGAGGTATTCTTCTCATTTGTGGAAGCCGTCCCGGGGTTCTTCGCTGATTTCGTGCTGGAGAATAGAGACCAGTTCGACCAAGCCGGGTTGCCTGAAAGGATACGGACGGCGCAGGTGGAATTCACCAAGTTGCGCCGGCTGCGGAGCCGGTACCGGACTACCACCAAGGGCTTTGCCAGCAGAGAGAGAGAACAGTTCAGGGCTGAGAACCCCGATGTCGACGCGGCGCTTGTCTTGCTCGGCGATGTCAGCACCTTCCAGAGTAGCGAAGCTCGCAGGTCGGCTATCCGGCAGGCAGAGCAATTGGGTATTCCACAAGAGATTATTCCGGCGTTCCAGCCGACCGGCGGCGGTAGGGTTCGTGGTGTTGGCGGCGGTCGTGCCCCACGCCCTGCGCCGACTCCATTCCAACTCTCGCCGAAGTTCCAGTCCAGATAGTAGTTGACATAACGCTTGACAGAACTCTCCAATGTCTGCTACCGTCTAATGTTAGAAGTAAACAAGGAGGACTCATGGCTGACCTAGACGATGCGGCCAAAGAAGCCGAGGCATCAAAACCCAAAGAGAAGATGGTGCCGTTGAACGACTTGATAGCGGTAAAGAACCAACTCAAGACGTCAAAGGAACGGGAGAAGGAAGCCACCTCCAGAGCAACTACCGCCGAAACCAGAACCAAGATTGCCGAGACGCGAGCCGAAGATGGCGACGACGACGCAGTCAAGGTCGTGAAAGGGGAGTTGCTGGCTCGTGACACAGAACTTACCACACGCGAGCAGAAAGCCACCGAACGGGAGACTTCACAAGACGAGAGGGAAAAGGAGTTGACCGTCACCGCGCTGGTGTCGCAGCACGCGGCACGGGGCTTAGAGTTGAACAAGGAAGAACTCTTGGCTCAGGATGACCCTGCCAGTTTCGCATCTGACAAGCTCATCGAGCATCTTGAGGCAGAGAACAAGAAACCCCGGGAAGAGGAGCCGAGTAAGTCCCCGATTATCGAGACAGGTAGCCGGGGGAAGGCGCCACTCAGTATCCGGGATATGTCGAATGAAGATTTCGACAAACACTGGAACAAAGAGAAAGACGCGGCTCTGCGGAGGTAGTCCCTCTCAAGAGGAGGTTCTAGATGGTTACAGAAACCATTGGCGTAGCTGGCATGACCAGTGAACTGAAGCAGACTTTCGACAGACGGTTGCTCCAGGTCGCAGAGGTCAACATCGTTTACATGAAGTGGGGCGTCAAGCGTCCCATTCCGGCCCGGGGTGGCAAGTCGATTGAGTTCCGCCGCTTCGAACGAATCACCATCACCGCCGGTTCCTACACCTTGCAGGAAGGAACCGCGCCGCTGACCACGCAGGCGACTGTCACCGCCGTTGCCGGGACCATCTCGCAGTTCGGTCAGTTCTCCGAGGTCTCCGACCTGCTTGAAGTGCAGGGCTTTGACCCCATCATCGCCGAGTTCACCGAGAAGTACGGCCTGGCGATGGCCGAAGGTCTGGATGTCGTTGTCCGTAACGACCTGTCCTCGGCGACGACCATCCAGTTCGCCGACGCGCAGATTCAGGTCGGCACGTCCGGTACCGGGGCCGTCGGCAGCGGCGGGTTCCTCGATGCCGCCGAACTCCTTGAGGTCAAGCGAACCCTGCGGAGAAACGGTGCCCGCGCCGTGGTGGATGGCCGGTACATCTGCTTCCTCCATCCCGACAATACAAAGGACCTGATGGAAGACCCCGACATCTCGGAGAACTTCCAGCAGGCGATGCCGCGTGACCCCAACAACCCGCTGTTCACCGGCGTTCTCGGTGACTGGATGGGCATTCGCTTCGTCGAGACGAACAACCTTCGCATCCGGGCGTCGTTTGGTATGAGCGGCGCTGACATCTACGAGGTGCTGGTCTTCGGCGACGAGTTCTACGGCGTGACCGAACTTGATGCCCTGTCGGCCCGCATCATCATCCACCCGCGCGGCACCGGCGGCCACACCGACCCGCTGGAGCAGAAGTCCACAATCGGCTGGAAGGCCGCTCTGGCAACGACCATCTTGAACAATGACTTTGGTGTTCTCATCAACGTCGCGTCGAGCCGGTCAAACTCAGCCTAAATTGCGAGGCTGAACAAATAACGTAAGTGAGCGGGGAGGGGCTTCGGCCTCTCCCCCCACACCAGGAGGCTGAAATGCCCGGAAGACCTACTAAACCGTTTTGGAACTCGACCTCTCAGCGTTGGGAAATGCGTGGCAAGCAAGGACTTGTCTTTTCGTATGGTGACGGCGGCATCACGACCGCTCTCACTGCCTCGCTCGCAAACCTCAGCGCCGTCGTCGCCACCATTGCGAACCTTCAGGTCGGCAGTACGCTGATTCTCGAAAGCCTTGAAGTCACCGGTGTCGGCACCATCGAAGACCTGAACGTCGGCACGCTTGCTATTATTCAGGCTATTGACGTGGCCGGGATAGGGTCCATCGGTGTTCTGGATGTCGGAGGGGATGCGGCTGTCGGTTCATTGGTATCAGGCAACACCTTGAACATTACCGGCGTCGGGTCAATGGGAGCAGCCAGACTCGCGCAACTACAGGTCGGCGCTGGTGGTGTATTCACACGCTCATTCGTCGTCGTCGGCAGTTCGGCAGCTATCACGTCGGTCGGTAGCGGGGATGGCGCTGTCGCCAGTATTGCAATAGCAGATGTCGCTGTCGGTGATGCTGTCACCGCCGTTCCGGTTTCAGTTCTGCCCCACGCACAGGTGGTGATAGGGCAGGCTTATGTCTCTGGCGGCGGTAACGTGAGTGTTCCAGTTCACCAAGACGCCACTACCGAGGGAAGTTTCGCTGCCCGTGGATGGACAGTCAAGGGATTCAGATAGGAGGAACCATGTCTGAGGAAAAAGCCGTCGAGGAAGCGCCTCTATACGTGTCCGACAAGGATGCACCCGAGGCAGAAGCCGCCCCTGAACCGAAGGTTCGCAAGAAGGCGACTCCGAAGCGGCCAAAGGCAAGCAAGCGGCAGGTAATCGCAAGCAGGAAACTGAAGAAGGCAGTCCGCCGGGCGGGCGGTGCTGCGGAACGGCGCGAGGTTGTTGAAGACCTGCTTGAAGACCTCGAAGACCAAGAGGTCGAAGAGTCCGAGGACAACCGCCCCGGTCGAAAGATAAGGGGTTCCAAGGTGTCTTGGACTGAACAGGACATCAAGGACCGCTGGCCGATAATCTCCTTCATTCCGGAATGGACAGGGCCACTCAACTTCCAAGGGGTGCGCTATCAGGCCATCGCCGGTCGGGAGATGCACGTCCCTTCAGTCATCAAGCGCATCTACGACAACCGAATCCGGGAGAAGATGGACCACCCGAATGCCATGCCGCGAGACACAGGTTTCGAGACAGTTGTTCAAATTGGTGCCGGGGCGTTAGGCCCCGACACCTCCATATCCCAGTAAACGCCCAAAGGTAGCAATAAGGAGGTTGCTATGGCCGCGAAGACAAGAGGCGGTCTGCCGCGAGCAGGCGTTGAGACCGCCCAATCGTTTACCTTGCATCCAGTCGCCGGACTCGTGGCGACCGACGGAGTCCAGAGGACTGCCGTCGCCACATTCGGCACAACTCCCGTAGCCATCTTCGACGAGATAATCAACCCTGGCTACAACATGCAACTCACCGAACTTGAGACCGTATTGGAGGCTACCTTCGTTGGTCTCGATGCGGCTTTCGTCGGCTCCATCAACTTCCAGTGGGAAATGGGAGCCGTCTTCGAGAATCCCGCCGGCACGCTAATCAGCGAACCTCTTGTCAGTGTCACCGGGACGATTGAGGACGCCACCGGGACACAGGCCACTATCAACCGGTCGTTCGAGGGCTATGTTCCAGTGGGTAGCGTCCCCCATGGCCCTATACGTCTTGTCCTGACCGCCGCTGGCATAAGGGCCAATGCGGCCACTGGGCAAGTCCTCAACACCTCATACCTGAGAATGGTGGGCAACCATATTCCGGGCTCATAGGGGGCTGAAATGGTAGATAGAATTTCAGACCTCGTCAGCGAAATAGGCCCAATCCACCTGAAGCGCATTCTGAGAACTCTGGGAGCGGGTGAGTTTTTGGGTCTCACTACTCCGGCCCCAGCGACTATTGCCTCCGGCGCTATCACAGCGACCCAAACTCGTATGTCGATTGTTGTCGAAGGTGGCGCTGGCGGGGGTAACGACCAACTGGATACGGCGGTCGGAGCTGTGGATGGGCGATTGCTCATTCTGCAACCGGCCACGTCGGGCGGTAGCGATACCGTGACCGTCGCAGATGGCACCGGAACGGACGCCTTCATTCTGGCTGGCGGCGCGAACTTTGTCATGGACTCCATCGATGACCGTCTCACCCTCATGGGGAACGGCACCGAATGGGTAGAACAGACTAGAAGCGCGAACAGTTAGATGGTGCTGAATCCGGGTGACCCCGTCCTTCAAGGCGACGCCGCTTTACAGTTGACCGAAGCAGCGACGCCTGCTGCCATTGCCGGTAGCGGTAAACTCTTTACCACGGACGCCAACGAACTCTTCTTTCAAGATGGTGCAGGTGGCGTTCACCTAGTTCACGGAGATGCCTTCTCGGGCCTTTGGTTTCACGCTCCGGCGGTTGTTGAAGTGACCATTGGAACCGAAGACTTAATGACGCTCATCAATACGTTTTTAGTCGTTGGGCCTGAAGATGACTTGGGTAACATGGTTGGCGACTTCTCGGCTGATACACTCACGGTTGGGGCCAACGGTGCAGGCGTTTATCGAGTCGAGTGGCATTGTTCTCTGACAGTCGCCGGTGGAGCCAACAAGGAAATGATTATGGCTGCCGGCAGGGTGCTCAATACAGCCCTCGTGATTAGCGATGTTACCGATAACGGTGTCTCTCCGATAGTTGTGACAAGTGTAGCCCATGGCCTTAATGATGGCGATATGGTGGAGATAACCGGGGTTGGTGGCAATACCGATGCTAATGGCTCATTCATTGTTACCGCGAAGGCAGACGATACCTTTGAGTTAGTGGCATTAGATGGTTCCGCTACCTCGGGCAATGCCAATTACACATCGGGCGGGACAGTTACTATCGTCTACCCGGGCGACTTGCTCTCTCATAGGATTGTCTCGGGCACGGACCTCGGAGTCATGGGCCAAGGTGGTGACGTAAGACTGGTAGCCGGGGATGCCATATCCTTATTCGTAGCTAATCTAGTCGGAACTCAGAACCTATCTTTGGCTCAAGTTGCTATAGATGCCCGACGACTCGGGGATTGACAAGCGTGCTATACTGAACATGGTGAGTTGGGTGGTGGTGGACATGAGGTAAACATGGCCCGAGTGGGTCGCCAGTCGAAAGAAGGAATGCGCCGTGGTCGCCAAGCGTCTGCGGCGCTTTCTATTGTATGAAACAGCGAGTCAGCAACGACACCTATCTGATTATGGACGAAGAAGGCGACGAGGTCGTTTTGTCTTGGACTCAACTGCATCCCATGAAATCCACGACAGGTCATGCCCACCCCCACGAGGAGATTTATTCCTTCACAGCGGGACATGGCACCCTTGAACTCGACCATGTACCTCGGGGCGTCTTCCCAGGATTGTCAACGGTGATAGCACCGAATGTGCACCATAGAGTATTCAACACGACCGAAGAGGAGTTGGACTTTGTCTGCTGTTGGAAGCGTTAGGGGGGTAATTGCCGGTGGTTTCGATTTGGTCCACCTCGGGCACCTTGACCACATCAAGAAGGCCCGGGCACTCTGCGACCACCTTATCGTCATCACCCATCCTGACGAGGTTCTGGTGAGGACTCACGGCTACTGCGTCCGGCCTCTTGAGGTGAGGATAGCAGACTTGCTTTCACGGTCGGAAGTTAGCGACGTGGTGTGGACCGCAGATGACGGAGATGGCACGGTGGCAGATGCCTTGGCGATATTGAAGCCCGACCAGTTCTACAAAGGCGGCGACAGGACGAAGACCCGAATGCCTCCCAGTGAACTAGAGGTCTGCAAGAAGCATGGCATCGAGATAGTCTACGGCGTAGGTGACCTCCTTGGGTCGGGCAGTGAGATGGCAAGGAAGGCAGGGATATTGTGAGAATTCTTGTCGTTTCGCCGCTCGGTTACGCCGTGCACAGCGGTCTTCGATATGCGGGTATCGAAAGACTCGCGGAGGCATATTCGAGCGCATTGTCAGCCCGCCATCAGGTTACTGTCATGGGCCGGCCAGACAGCAAATACCACCCTGATGTGGCAACGCTCACCTACCTTCCTGAGGAAGGTCAGGACATCTACCGGGACGCCGAACTGGCGATGTACCAACGGTTCCAGTCGACGCTGAAACTCTTTGACGTCATCCACGACTTCTCTCACCAGCACTTCGCTTCCCGGTATAACAAACTCCCATCGCTGAACAACATCTGGCACGCTCCAGCAGTGGCGAACTACTCGAAGTCACCGTACAATATCATCTGCCCTTCCCAGTGGGCGGTTGGTGAATTCCGCAGACACTATCGCCAGGACGCCCGTTTCATGCCGACGATAGTGTTGGACACGTCCATCTACAAGCCCGGCACCAAGAAGAGGAATGACCGGATGCTGTCGCTGGGGATGATTACGCCTCGAAAGGGTCACTTGGAAGCGGCCAAGTTGTGCATTGAGGCCGGTGTTCCACTCGACATCGCCGGCCGTAAGGGCGGGGAAGCCCCTGACTATGAAGCGGCGATTGACGAGATATGCGAACATCCTTTGGTAGACTATCTTGGCGAGGTGTCCGACGAAGAGAAGGTTGAACTACTCCAGACCAACAAGGCCATGGTCTTCTACAACAACGAGGAAGAGGTGACCAGTCACAAACTTCAAGAGGCAATGCTGTGTGGCCAGATGGTGTTGGCTCCGGCTATCGGTGCGCTCCCTGAGATAATTACGGATGGCGTCAACGGCGTTCTTTGCCATGACCGGGTGGAATATCTCAAGGCAATCAAGAACACGCCGCCGTTCCAGATGGACTCCTACGAGGCCCTGCGGAAGACCTACGACATTGACGAGGTGGTGTCCCAGTGGGAGCCGCTTTACGAGCAAGTGGCCGGCGGTCTGCGATGGCAGTAGAATACGAGAAGGATTACTTTGAGAACGGCAACGAGATGGGTGGATATTCCGGCTATCAAGACTATGCCGCTCACAGTGGAAGGGCAGCGAAACTCATCAAAATAGCCCAACCGCTCAGTGTTCTCGATGTTGGCTGCGCCTATGGCTACATGGTCCGGCAGTTCTTGTGGCGTGGCGTTCCCGCTATGGGTTGTGACATCTCCCAATACTGCGAAGAGAAGGCGTGGGAGATAATCCCCGGGCACTTCAAGCTCTGTCCGGCGTGGGACTTGGATTTCGGCGACAAGGAATTCGACCTTATCTACTGCGAAGGGGTCTTGGAACATCTGCCGGAAGACAGGATAATGCAAGTCTTCGCTGAATTCGAGAGGGTAGCGGACAGATGCTATCTTCAGGTTAGTTTCGAAGGCGACGAGAACGCCAAAGAAACCGAAGGACATCTGTGTATGCACGATGAGAGTTGGTGGTTTGCAAGGATGCCTGACTATACGTGGCTGCATGGCGGGGCGTCCGGTACTGAAGGTGACAATAGGTGGTTTTACAAAGGATGAAGATTCTAGCATTTAGCCCGATTGAACTACCTTGGGTCAGAGGGGCGCGTTACACCGGCCTCGAACGCCTTGCTGTCCAGCACGCCTC
>SDBV01009946.1_pt1 | contig 12546 bp, 12 predicted proteins | sample 2277081 | NCBI WGS metagenome assembly SDBV01 (sample SAMN10402039, study PRJNA504765) | marine sediment metagenome | isolation source: marine sediment core GS10_PC15, 223 cmbsf | place: Arctic Ocean: Southern Knipovich Ridge | collected 2010 | reverse complement strand
TGCAGCGGGTCCTTGCGCCAACATCATCATCGTACGGTATTGGAATGCGCAGATGCCTGAAAAGCGTCAGACGATCATAGACGTAGGAGCGGCGATTGATCGACGCGTTCACGGAAAAATAACTCGGGCTTACAACATGAAGCAGAGGCATTTGTGTTCATGGGATTCATGGCATCCGTTTGCGCCGGTTTCTAACAAACAGCACAAGCAGCAAGAAGCGCATAAACGTGCGCAGGCAGCATTTACCCGCGGTCAAACTAGGGTCGAGCAAGGACGTCCCATGAAGTCGGATCGGCGCATAGAGCTTTGGAAATCGGATCGAAAGACAAGGAAGTCAAAGAAACGTGTCCGCACGAAGTAGTACGCTCATCACGGTGTTAACAGGTGCACGTTCTTCGTTATTGGAACGTACGCTGTTTTCGTTCAGACAGAATGCACCGGAGTTAGCTAAAGAGGCGACGTGGTTGACGCTCGTCAACGGTGGAGATCAAGCGAGTCGTCTACTCGTGCCTCGTGGTGAAGTTCTCGTCACTGAGTCCATTTTGGGTATAGGTGACGCTGTTAGCCTCTTGATGAAGACGGCTTTGCGTGAGCCGAGCAAGTACTCGTACTTGCTGCATCTCGAAGATGATTGGTCGTGTTGTGGCGGGGAGCAGTGGTTCGATCAAGCTGTTGAACATCTCAAAGATGAACGCGTGGGTCAGGTTCGTCTTCGACATCATAACGAACAGGTAATGCCGGTCAACGCACTTTCACATCAACGAATACAGTGGAAAGCGACAGCCAGTTCACGTAGAGCTTCGAATGCGCATTATACGTTCAACCCGTCTCTCGTTCGCATCGCCGATGCGCGTAAAGTTTTTCCTTGTTCATCAGAGTTACGTGCGATGGAGAAGTTCGCTCTTCTCAGATTCGACGTAGTTCAATTGGTTCCGGGTGCCTTCGTTCACATCGGAACAGACAGTTTGCGAGAACGTATGAACACCAAGCGACCTAAAAAGACGTCACCGAGATCTACGCACACTTCAGTAACGATCCGTAAGAAAGGTGTATCGAGTGACCTCGTTATCAGGCCATCACGCGGAAAACGGAAACGACAACGCAGTGTCGTCGTGGTGTCTGGGCCGGTAAAACGGAAAAAACGTTCGCAACAGAAACGACTACAACAGAGCATGGTGTCGGGTGTTACGCCCACGCGGTCATTAGTGGGGTCGTTACACCCACTCTTGGCTGATGACGAAGATCATCGCGTGACTGTTTCAGTTGTACTTGGAACCTATAATCGACTCGTATATCTGCGTCGTTGTGTTAATTCTATTCGAGCTGCTTGCTCGGACATCACCTATGAAATCGTCGTGGGTGACGGAGGGTCAACAGATGGGTCTAAAGAGTGGCTGTTGCAGCAAGATGACGTTAAGTACGTCGAGGGGGGTTTAGACGGAGCAGTGAAAGCCTTCAACGCGTGCTTTGAACGAGTTGAAGGTCAGTACACGTTGACGTTGAATGACGATGTCGTACTGCATGCAGATGCTGTGAAAAACGGCTTGGCTCGGTTTGGAGATCCGTTTGTAGGACAAGTTGCGTTTGCGTTCAACACACCGAACGACAAACAGTATCGAATTCAACATGAACTCGGACATCCGTATGCCAATTACGGACTCGTTCGTACTAACGTTGCACGTGCAGTGAAGACGATATGTGGTGGATTGTGGGCTCCTTGCTACCACACGTATGGCGGGGACAACGAACTCTCTTTGTGGGTTCTACGTCTTGGTTATCGCATTGCGGAAGCTCATGATGCGAAGGTGAACGATCTTCATGCGGTGGATGAGCTTCGTCGACGTTCCAACGACCACAACACGAGAACGCAGTCAGGGAAAGCATTTTCATCTCGATGGTCAGGGAAGGATGTAATCTCTTTTCGCGGACCTCCTCCAGCGATTGAGGAACCGGCGATACAACGTCTTCGTGTCGTTGAAGCGGGTGAGCTGCCTCAACAACGCTGGTCTCGATTAGATGTAGTGGAACCCACTCTTGGCCTGTGGCCGCGACGTTCGCCATTGAAATCAGAACGCGTTTTGCTGGTTTACATCAAGACAGCTGAAGATCCACAACAGTCGATGGTGGAAGCGTTTTCACGTTTGGGGTCTGGTGGATTTCGTGCGGTTGATTGGCTAGGGTTGTCGAAAGAACAGCGAACACGAGCTATCTCTGATGCCATACAGCAGCTCGATCCAACGTTGGTATTCATGCAGCTTCAGGGTCCCGATGCCGTGGATATCAGTTTGCTTCAGTCGTTGCGTACTGAAGTACGAGACCCATCGAGAGTCGTAGCTCTTTGGTCTGGAGATGTCGGTGAGGTCAATGGCCCGTGGGCAGGTTTCAGAGACGGGTGGTCACACGAGTATGCACAGTTCGTAGATGTCATGCTCTACACCGGCACGGGTCAAGCAAGCATGCAGCGTGCGCGTGGGATGCCGAATGCCGCATACCTGCAGATAGGCTTCGACGAGGCAAGATATTCTCTGGGTCCCGAAGAGGGCTATGGAAGTTCGCACGACGTCGTCTTCCTAGGACAGAACTACGGGTCTCAGTGGAACGTCATCCCGGACAACGATGCACAACTTCGTCGAGACGTCGTGAACGCGTTTCAGAAGAGTCTTCCACGTTTTGCTGTGTTTGGTCCTGGTTGGTCCAAAGCGCAGGTCCTACATCAAACCAAAGCTGGTGACGTGTACCGGAAGTCGTTGATGGCCTTGAACGTGTCGTTGACGAGTAAGCTTGGACGCTACTCATCTGACCGTGTGTTTCGAGCCATGGCTTGTGGGACTGTAGCGCTTGTGAAGCGTTTTGAAGACATGGAGGGTCTAGGTCTCATTCACGGAAAAACTGCGTTGATATGGAACACGGTAGAGGAGGCTTTGAGTCTCGCTAAAACGTGGTCGTCTCTGAATCGACGAAATGAGTTGCGGGGGGTCGGGAGAGCGGGAGCCGTTTTAGCGAAAGAGCACCATACTTGGAATGTCCGCATGGAAGAGCTGTCTGCGATACTCAAAGCACTGCGAGGTCAACGATGAAAAAATTCGACACTGATACGTTATTTCTGTTTGAGAGCTTTTATGCCGCTAACGAAGACGCATTCACTGATGGGCCTCTCTTGATCGTTGGAGTGAAATCCTCCCGAGAAGTTGACGTTTCTGAACGATTCCGTGATCGAGGTCATGATGTGGTGATCGCAGAACCGTGGCCGCCCAACGTCGAGATCGCTAAGAACTTTCATCCACATGCTGAAGTTGTCGGTGAAACTGCGCAAGCTACGGCGGGTCTTCATCGCTTTCGAACGATCGTGTGGCTTCAAGGTGTAGAGCACGTGCAGACACCTGTCGTAAAGCCGTTGATACGTAACTTCATGCAGAACGCCTCGTTGATTGTTCTCGAAATGCCTCACGGTATTCATCTTCAAGGACCGGACGGTGGAAACGTTCATGAAAAACACGTTTCACATTGGTTCTTGAGAGACTTTTCTGACATGGGCGAGGGGTGGTCTTTGTCTTCTAGTCACGACGGTAAAACATGTAACGAAGCGAATGAGTCTCGACATTTGCTTGCAGTTTGGGGGAGGTCGTGAGAGTCGCCTACTATGCTTTGCATTACGGAAAGGAGTATCTCGCTCATTCCATTCGATCAATTCAGGATGCAGTGGACGAGATCTATTTTTTCTATGCCGCAACACCTAGCTACGGTTTTAAAAGTCCGCTTCCGTGTCCTGATTCGAAAGAAGCTTTGAGGGCTGAAGTGGATCGTTTCACGACCAAACCGTTTTATTGGATAGATGGAGCGTGGCCGAATGAAGGAGCCCATAGGAAAGCTGCCATCGATCACGCTAGAAGTCGTGGTGCCAAGCTCGTGTTGGTTGTCGACGCTGATGAAGTTTGGGCTCTTGGAGCAGCTCAACGAGCCTTCGACCACGTATGGCATCAAAATCGTGCGGGTCGTTGGATGGCACGCTTCACGAATTTTTGGCGTTCGTTTGACTGGGTTGTGAAGGACCACTTCATGCCCGTTCGCGTGGTGGATGTGCGTCATAGCCTCAATACTGATGCTTACTTAGCTGATGACATCGAGCCTGTTTTGCATTTCGGCTACGCTCAACGTGAAGAGCTGATGAACTACAAGTGGACGTGTCACGGACATCAACGCGAGCTTCGTCCAGGGTGGTTTGAGAAATTCCGTACGTGGGTTCCTGAGTCGGTTGATTTACATCCGTGCGTGAACAACTTGTGGGCCAAGGCAGAATCTACTTCTGACGAGACGAAACGTGTTCTCGAAAACGTGTTGCGCGATCACCCGTACTACGGCGTGGAGCTGATTCGGTAGTTGCTTTTGCATATGCCGACTGATATAGGAAAATCATGCGAATCCTAGTAACCGGAGCTTGTGGTTTCATCGGCCATCACGTAGTTGAGGCTTTGTTGGATGCGGGTTACGAAGTCGTGAGTCTCGACCGGATCGACCAGACAAGTACGCAGCTTCGGCTTGAAGGTTTGAATGTCGTATCGGTTTGGCACGATCTTCGTTCTCCGATCAACGAACTCGTAGCGAAGATGATTGGTCCGGTAGAAGCTGTTTTCCACTTGGCTGCTTCAACGCACGTTGATCGTTCCATCACGAATTCGATTCAGTTCGTGATGGATAACGTTTTGGGTACGGCCCATTTGCTGGAGTATGCAAAAGGTTTGTCGGGGTTGAAGTTGTTCTTGAACTTCAGCACAGACGAAGTTTTCGGACCCGCTCCACCAGGTGTGGCGTATGCCGAGTTTGATCGTTACGACGCCCGAAATCCGTACTCAGCTACGAAGGCCGGTGCGGAAGAGCTAGCGCATGCTTACGCCAACACCTACGGGCTTCCCGTAGTCACCACGCATTGCATGAACGTTTTTGGGGAGAAGCAGCATCCTGAGAAGTTTCTACCGCTGGTCGTGAGATCAGTACTCAAAGGCGAGACGCTGTCCGTTCATGCTGATAGCGATCGAAAAACACCAGGTAGTCGATTCTACATCTACGTAAAAAACGTAGGGCTATTGATGCCGCAGATTCTAGATGCCGTGCTTGATGGACGTATGTCGATACCCGACAAGTTGAACATTCCTGGGACGTGCGAGTTAGACAACTTGGAAATGGCACAAAAGATTGCAGAAGTCATCGGAAAGCCGCTGCATTACGAGCTAGTCGATTTTCATTCAAGTCGGCCTGGTCACGACCTGCGATACGCACTTGATGATACGAAGCTCAAATCCCTCGGACTCATTTTGCCTGCGAACTTCGATTCCGCGTTGAAAACCAGCGTCGAGTGGTATCTCGCTAACGAGAAGTGGTTGTTGATGTGATCGTCTTTGCTAAAACCAGACATCACTACGATTCGTACATCGATTTTTGGAATCTCGTTACCCTTTCGGGGTTTTCGTGGTGCTACGTAGACGAGATCGATCTCTCCAAAGAAGTCTTCTACGTAGTGACACCGATAAACGGCGAGGTTTTTCCGCATCTTCGTTCGCAGTCAGACAAAGAACGCAAGGCTAGGTTGGCATGGTGGTGTCTTGAACGTTTCGATGCGATGGAGCGACCGATAGCAGAGGTTGTGGAAGAAGCTTCCGAGTTTTTTGACGTCGTGTGGACCAGTGATCGGTGGCTGTCGACTTTGCATCCCAAGCTCCAGTTTGTCGTCTTTGGAAGTCATCCCGATTTTGGGACGCTTCCTACCCCTCCCCCGAATTACCACTTCACTCATCAGAGTTATGCTTGGGGTCGGCGTGCAGATCTGTATGCGCGACTCAAGAAGATGGGATTGAAAGAAGGTCCAAGTGCTTGGGGCGTTGAACGCGATGCTGTTTTACGGAAGAGTCGATTCTTGTTAAATCTGCAGCAGTACCAAGATCCTGTAACTGCTCCTATCCGTTTTGCGATGGGGGCGGCCTACCATTTGCCGATCATTTCAGAAACGATTCGAGACCCGTATCCTCTCGAAGGATTGTTGTCGACAACACATTACGCCGACATTCCACGGTTGATGAAGCTCGTGCTCGAAGTCCCTCAAGGTGAGTTTGCTGAACAGATTCATCAACGTCTGTGCCACGAATGGACGTTCAAGAAAGGTGTAGAGGCTGCAGTATGATTCCGTTGTTCAAAGTTTTCATGGCCGACGATGCACACGAAGCCGTCGCTAAAGTGTTGTCGTCGGGTCAAGTTGCGCAAGGACCCGTCGTAGACGAGTTTGAGTCAAAGCTTCAGGAGCGTTTTGGTGTGCCTGTCGTTACTGTGAACTCAGGTACGTCTGCTATCGAATTGGCGTTGCATTTGTGCGGCGTCGGACCGGGTGATGAAGTCATCACGACGGCACAGACCTGCATCGCTACGAACGTCGGCATCGTGCGTCGTGGTGCTGTTCCTGTTTTCGTAGATGTTCACGGGGATTCCGGACTCATCGATTCTGCAGATGTGCGTCGCAACCTGACTACGAAAACGAAGGCTATCGTTGCAGTGGATTGGGCTGGTCACCCTTGTGACTACGATGCATTGAAATTGTTCGGGCCTCCAGTTATAGAGGATGCAGCTCATGCCGTCGGAACTCAATACCGCGGTCGACATGTTGCAGCATCGGGAGGGGATTATGTCTGCTTCTCTTTTCAGGCTATCAAGCATCTGACTACTGGTGACGGCGGGGCCCTCGTCGTTCCACCTGAACAACTCGATCGAGCGCGGCGGCTTCGTTGGTTTGGTCTGGATAGGCATACGAAGGCTCGATTTCGGTTCGAGCAAGATGTTCCTGAGGCCGGGTACAAATATCAACCCAACGACATCGCAGCGGCTATTGGGTTGAGCAACTTGGTGCATCTCGACACAGTGCTCATGAAGCATCGAGAAAACGCTGCGTTCCTGCATGCACATCTAGGCAACGTACGAGGAGTCGAACTTCCGCCTTGGAGCGATGACAGTAGTTGGTGGTTGTTTACGATACGCGTGCAGCAGCCCTACGACTTCATCGAAAAAATGGCTGAACGTGGGGTTGCCGTTTCACCTGTTCATGCGCGTAATGACATGATCACCGCATGTGCACGAGTAGGTAGAAATTCGACGACGTTGAGTGGGCTCGATAATTTCTCGTCTCACCAGATTTCTATTCCTGTGGGGTGGTGGTTGACCGATGAAAACAAACAGCAGATCCTCAGAGCAGTTCTCGAATGCGTCTAATTCGTCCCGCGACGTCTCTCCGAGATGCCATGGTGATGCGTCGAGTACGTAACGAGTGTCGGTCGTTCATGACGCACAATCAGAACGAAATCTCTTACTTCGGACAACTGTGGTGGTGGCTCTTTCTTGATCATGAGAAATACAAGCCCTATGTCGTAGGTGAGGATTTCGGCTACGCGTTGATCTTCGTCCAGTCCCCGAAAGCTTGGTTGACTGCGGGTCTCGTTGAAAATCATCGAGGCCGAGGCTTAGGATTTCGAGTCTTTCAGGAGTTGATCGACAACGCTATTTCATTAGGGCTTGAACCGTGGTTGGAAGTACGTAAAGACAACCATGGAGCGCGCCGTGTGTACGACAAACTCGGCTTTGTCATAGTCAACGAGCATGATGACGTCGTGGTCATGAGACGATGACGAAACACCCGCAGACAGGGTTTCGATATTTCATGGCACTTCCGCGTGGCGGATCGTACATCGAGTTGTGGCAGATCTACGCACGAGCAGCTCGACGCTTACCGTGGCTCAATGTCATCGACCGAGACATATTGAACCAATGGAACACTGATTCATCGTTCTTCAACGATTCCGATAACTTCGTTGTGTGTTGGGACTTCGCTTCTGTACTTCCGCCGAAGAGGGAACGTCAGGCTTCTTATTTCTCTGTTTTCTTTGAAGCGTTCGATGAGGACTTTCAGAAGCTAGACGTGCTGCATCGAGAACATTGGGCTCGTTGTGTAGCTTTGGCTTCTTCGTTTGATGGACTGTTCTGCCACACACCGTGGATGGCTGAGAGTGTAAGTGCAGCGATGGGGTTACCGGGATACGTGTTGCCCATTGGGTGGGAAGAAGGTTTTCATGACCTGACGTCACGTTCTTGGAAATATTTCTATGCAGGTTCGTTTATCGGAAAACGGACTTGGGCTGTTCCTCAACTATCTGCTTATTTGCGGGACGAGCTTCTTCACATCACATCTATTTATGGCGAAGAGTTTCGGAACGAGTTGTCAAAGAGCTTGGGTTTCTTGAACGTATTCCACTCGGACGTCCGTTCCTTCAGCACATGGCGTATTTGGCAGGCGCTTTCGACGGGTTGTGTTTTAGTCTCGGAGCCCGGCGATTCGTGGCCGTTAGTTTCTGAAGACCACTACTTGAAGTTACCTACTTTGATCCCTGAAAACGTCGATGACGTTGGACGGATTCTGAAGGAAACGTCTAGAGAGATCCTGATTCAAAAAGCTGAAGCAGCACGAGAAGGTCTGCAGGACTACACGGTAGATAAGTGCATTGAAAACTTTCTTGTTCCAGCTAGCTTGGAGTGTCGTTAGCCACTGTGCTATTGTCTGCGTGAATTTTATGTCACCAAAGGCTCTAATCTTTGGCATCACGGGACAGGATGGTTCGTACTTAGCGGAACTCTTGCTCGACAAAGGCTACGAGGTTCACGGCACGATTCGTCGTTCGTCCAGTTTCAACACAGGTCGAATCGACCATCTATACCAAGACCCTTATGAATTCCCCGATACGCGATTGCACCTTCATTTTTGCGACGTCACGGACGGGGCTTCTATCCGCAGCGTGTTTGATGCGGTCAACCCCATGGAGATCTACAATCTCGCAGCTCAGTCACACGTACGCGTAAGCTTCGACCAACCCGAGTACACCGCAGATGTCATAGCTCTCGGTACCATGCGTATCCTCGAAGCTCTACGTTGTCATGGCAAAGACGTTCGATACTACCAAGCCTCTACCTCGGAGATGTTCGGCTCGAATCCACCACCACATGGACTAGATACGCCATTCCACCCAAGATCGCCGTACGCCTGCGCCAAGGTTTTTGCGTTCCACCAAACTGTCAACTACCGAGAAGCCTATGGACTGTTTGCCTGCAACGGAATCCTACACAACCACGAGAGCCCGAGACGTGGAGAGACGTTCGTTACGCGAAAAATCACCCGTGCTGCGACTCGGATTAGCGTAGGCCTTCAGAAGAAGCTTTTCTTAGGCAACCTCAAGGCCAAACGGGACTGGGGTCATGCTCGTGATTACGTCAAGGCGATGTGGATGATGTTGCAGCAAGACGAGCCCCGAGACTATGTCGTCGCTACGGGCGAAACGCGAAGCGTGCAAGATTTCCTCGATCTCGTATTCAGCAAGCTCAACTTATCTGTACCCGAACACGTAGAAATAAGCCCGCGCTACTTTCGACCAACAGAAGTCGAAGTTCTGTGCGGGGACCCGTCATCCAGTTTTTCCATAGGCTGGAAGCCAGAGACGTCGTTTGAACAGCTCGTAGAAGAAATGGTCGATGAGGACCTCCGAATCGCCACAAACGAAAAGTTGATTCATGATAGCGGACTCCGATAGCGTCCTCGTTCTCGGTAGCACAGGGCTCGTAGGAAGCGCCGTACGGCGGTTGCTGACGGTGGAGGGCATCTCGCACATGACGACCCGCGTGGACCTCAGAGACCCCTCAGCTTGTCGTACGCTATTTGATGACGTCCGCCCCGACTACGTATTTCACTGCGCTGCCCGCGTGGGCGGCATCCAGGCCAACGATACGCGGCGCGTAGACTTCTTGGCCGACAATCTTCAGATAGGCCTCAACGTCCTCCAGTGCGCTCACGAGTTTGATGTAGGGAAGCTTTTGAACCTTGGCAGTTCGTGCATCTACCCTCGTGACGCCGAACAACCCATGGCAGAAGAAGCGCTACTGACGGGATCTCTCGAACCCACAAATCGACCCTATGCGCTAGCGAAGATCTCCATCATTGAATTGTGCAAGGCCTACCACGCGCAATACGGAAGAAACTTCATCAGCGCGATGCCTTGCAATCTCTACGGACCTGAAGACAACTTCATGCTCGGAGAAAGTCATGTCTTGCCGGCGTTGATACGACGATTCATCATGGCTAAAAACGAAGGCACTAAAACCGTTACGCTGTGGGGAGACGGTTCTCCCCGTCGTGAATTTCTTCATGTCGACGATTTAGCCTCAGCTTGCCTATTCCTAATCGACAATTGGAATAGCCCTGAACAAGTCAACGTGGGTGCGGGAGTTGATTGCACGATCACCGAACTTGCGGAACAGATTGCTCAGATCGTCGGTTACTCGGGAGACGTCATCTACGACACGAACAAGCCCAACGGCACACCGCGGAAATTGCTCGACGTGTCCAAGATGAATCAGCTTGGTTGGCGACCAACGTTTAACTTACACGACGGGTTAGTACACACGATTCGATGGGTCTGTGATCAACTGGAGAGAGATCTCCCTCTTCGTGGATGGCGATGACACGTCGTGTCAATTACGTAATCGCTTGCTGGATGGGTCCTCGATCGTACGAAGATCCTCGACAAGTCAACGACCGTAGTTTCTTCCTGCGTACACATCTGAAACGTCTGCGGGAACTCGATCACGGGGTCGACCAGGTGACGATAGTAATGGCGACGGGAGGAGATTCCGAAGCTGAGAGTTATGTTCGAACGTTGACTGAAGCAGAAGGCGCTCCGTTCATCGTTCTTGCGCGTGAGAACTATGGCTACTCCTATGCATCGTGGAACTATAGTTACGAGATGTGTGGTGACTCATTCAGCCACTACGTGTTTGTCGAGGATGACTACATGCCTTGTCGAGACGGGTTTGTTGACGTTTTGCTCGAAGCTGCAGATCGTAAAGCTACCTACGTGTGTAGTCTCGCAGGTAGAGAAGGAACGCATGCAGCGATCAGCAACGCCATCGTGTCGTCGTCTATTTTGAAAAAAGTTCTTCCTGCGCCGACAGGGCCTACTGGGCACATCGCACAAACTGAATGGTCTAAGTATTTCTCAGTCTGCGGTTATCCTGTTGAAGATTGGACTGACACGCACTCGTCTCCGTTTTGGGCCGGTACGAAAGTTAGGTGGTACGGACATCCTGACCTTCCACCTATGTTCCTGCCTATCCAGAGCGTTGGTGCTCCTATCGAAATTATCGACGGAAGACTCACGAGTATCGTGGCTGGCATTACGCCTGATGGTCGCGTCCAACCGTGTTCTGAACGTGACGTGACAAGTTGGAGTAGGTTGTCGAAGACTGATTCAGCAGACGATCGATGGATATTTGAAGATCCTGAACAAGGTCGTTTCTAGTGGTCTGTGGTCTGTGGTCTAGTGGTCTAGTGATGGATTTTCCCTCGGTCGATCGTCGCTTGCATCGAAGCAATGAATTTCTCACGGCCTAGCGCTGGATGGAGCACTGGTTCGAGCCGGGTATAACAGCCGTCGAGATCGTTTAGATCCTCAGGGAACTGAAAGAACACATGCTGGATCTGGCACGAGTGCAGTGTGTCCATGAGTTGGCCGTACGCAAACGCCATCCATGCCGGTGTCGATACTTGGTGGAAATCTGTGGCGGACGACGAAGTGAGATCGCTTCGGTGTGGTTGAGAGATTTTCACGAAACTCGCTCGGGCAGCATCGAGCCTCCGGTGGCAGACGATTACTGTGATGTCCTGCCGTGCCTTCCACCAAACGTCTAGCGTGCAGCATAGGTCGGTCTGCTTCAGTGCTACGTTATTAATTTCTCGGATGCCAGTCTCGGCTGTTGGGTCGGGATAGTCTGGTCCCCAGGTGAAGATGCCACGGTACTTCATTATGGCGCGGTTGATGTTGATCGCCGCGAGGTGTTCGGCGTAACCGTCGCTCATGGGGCCCATCTCTACGCCAGCATGTTGGAGTGCTTTCGCTAGCAGGGTAGTTCCACTTCTGCCGGTGCCAGTGATGATGATCATGCGTAAGCCTAGCGACCGGGTGTGTGGCCGGTCAAGTGTGCTGTCAGATGCACGTTTCCATGAACGGCCCGTACATCGTCTCTAGCGTGACGCACTCCATACCAGCCGGACAGAGTAAGTCACCAATACAAGAAAGAGAGCATGAGAGCACACCACCGTAATAGGAGCACCGAGGAACAGCGGTAGCGTCTGCAGGAGCTGGTGGGCAGTCGCTAGCGTTCATCCAGTCCGTGCACCCGGCGGAGCAGAAACCATCTTCGACTTCCTCGATTGTGCCGTGGATGCAATACTCCGCAGCTCCCGTGCAGTTCGCTACGTCGAACTCGGTGCATGAGGCGTAGACACCTGCTTCTGGTTGTCCGTCGCCATCACCGTCACCGTCCCCGTCACCGTCCCCGTCCCCATCCCCGTCCCCATCGCCATCACCGTCGCCATCACCGTCGCCATCGCCGTCACCATCGCCGTCACCATCGCCATCGCCATCCCCGACTTCAGAAGAACCTTCTTCCGAGGACGTGTCTTCATCGACA
>SDBV01009945.1_pt1 | contig 12547 bp, 17 predicted proteins | sample 2277081 | NCBI WGS metagenome assembly SDBV01 (sample SAMN10402039, study PRJNA504765) | marine sediment metagenome | isolation source: marine sediment core GS10_PC15, 223 cmbsf | place: Arctic Ocean: Southern Knipovich Ridge | collected 2010 | reverse complement strand
GCAATTTACCTTGGACAAGCTGTGGGTGTGGTACTGTTCAAGAACATTGGTCTAAAACAAAATGTTATGTTTGTAAACAAACACCTTGTTTCCCTTGGTCAGATAAACACGAAAAAGATTTTGAAGAGGAGTTGATTTCGCATAGCTAAAGGTATACGCAATAGTAGAATATATAAATGGGCAACAAAAAAAGATTATACGTTTAATCAAAGCCCCATTGATAATTTATTAATGGCTTGGGGTGTAATAATATTTGCGATTCTTGTTATAATGCCATTTATATTAATTGCATGGTTAATTGAGGTGTATGTCGTATAGCGAAGGATAAACGCAAAGTTTATGTTGTTACTGTTTTATCTGTTTCAGGCAGTGAAACCGATCATAATTGGCTAAGTGATGTTAGAGTATTTACTAATGAAGACGAGGCAAACAAATTTGAAGCAAGTCAAAGTGAATACTGGGGAACTGATGCAGAAGTACATGAATGTATAATTAATTTAAATGACCATTAATCACTTTCTTTATCTCTAAAAAATGCTCAATGCATTTCTCTCTTAATTCTGTTGGACACATAGCAGCATCTAATAATTTCTCAATCTCCTCCCTGAATGCTTCTTGATTCTTATTGACATGAGGTAGGAAGAGTGTAACATCATTCTTTATGTTCTCAATCTCATCCTTCAGTTTATCTATCTCTGAGTTAGTTATGGGTAATGTATCGGTTGGATTAATTTTTTCTACTGCTGTCTTAACTACAGGTGCACCTAACACCATAGTCATGATTTCATTGACTATCATACCAGTCACATCTTTTGTGAATTGTACCACTGATGCAACTGACATCATACTTGGTTTTTCTGGTTGTGGATTCTCTATTTTTGTACGTTCAGTCTTACCCTGATTTACTATTCTAACTATCATTCCTACGAATGCACCCATTAACATTACTGCTGCTAATAGGTTCTCTATTTCTATTGTTACCATTTTAATTTCATTCTCCTTTATCCTAGCAACCCTGTTGCTTGTAGGTCTGCAATCAATGCAGCTAATACATTGTTATTATTTATAGTAGTGGCTGAACCACTAGCTAATAATGTTCTATCTTCTACTATAGTAGCATTTCTAGTATATGCTGCTGCTTGTGCCACAGGTGCAGTATTATAAAATCCCACATTACCTGTAATTTTTAAAGTCCCATTTAATATTGTCGCTATTAAATCAGCAGCTTGTCCTATATCAAACGTCCTAGCCGTATTATCTAATTGTAATAAAACTACGTTACTATCATCTTTATCCCTTACTATTAATTTTGCTTGAAGTCTAACATCATTATTAGCTAAAATAGTTATGGCTGTTATATTATTAGTAAAAAAACTTAATGAATGATTAGTTGTGCTTCCTAATGAGATCGCAGTATCTCTTGCGTCCATAACTAATATTACAGTATTTGTTGTATCTCTAATTGTTAAACTTGGGCTTGATGCGTGTCTAATTTCTTGGTTTTGGGTGAAACTATTTGCATTTCCCTCTACTGCTACTATTGCATCCACATCTGAATACCCTCCTGATATAGTGGACCCCGAAATAGATGCAGGAGTAATCCCTCGTAAATCATCTATCTGATGAACTACCCAAGCACTCGCTGCTTTTCTTATTGTCATTCTACATATCAAGGTAGCTACTCCTTTGAATTCAAGAGGAATAGTATAATCATCAAATTTATCTTTGTCTTCGGTTGCATTAGCTAAAGTATTGTATGACCCATTAGGCGTATTAATCATTACGTAATCTGTTTCTTTACTAGCAATGGCAATACATACAAGATTGAAATATTTGTTGTTAATTGTGCCTCCTACACTATCGTTAACAATATCATAAATATTATTTATATCATTCCAATTAGTACCGCTGAAATTTCTGACCAGTACTACACTACTTGCAGAAGTATCAACAGCATTGAAAGCATGATCATGCATCTGCATGATGACTCCTGCATCCATCTTGAATCTTACCGTAGTACCTCCAGATACGTCTAGATATTCACCACTACCTGCTGCACCTGCTAAACCACTTTCATAAGTTGCACCTATTGATTCTCTTATCTTGTGACCTAGATGAACTAACATACCTGACAAATCTCCTGCAACAAACTTATTCATATTGTTTATATTCTGATTAGAATATACATTCTTGGTCTGAATAAAAGCAGCAGATGGAACATTGCTCTTATCTACCTTGATATGTTCTGCACTAGGCCAGGCTAGAGCTTCTGTTATAATTGTTGGTGCTGATTGAAGAATATAATAATATCTTAATACTGGTGTTGTGTCTGTGCCTGCTGTCATTGTCACAGTAAGAGCAGGAGTACAATCTAAAACAACATGAGCGGTGTCAAATTGCATTGTAAGATCACCTGTTCCTGTTTTCTCTAATGATCCTGTTATAACCGTTCCATTAGAAGTAATCTTAAAATCAAATTGTTGTGCGAAAGTAGAATTAAAGAAATCAAGATTATTCTTCTCATCTTCAGATAGATGTATTGACCCATTGCCTTGCACCCCTTCTAAAGCAGCATGAGAATTACTAGCTGATTCTCCAAATGAACCCGTAGCAACTAGACTAGTAGAAGTATTTAAGATCTTATTAATACTAGCTTTCAGTTTTAATATGTCTTGATCAGCCTTATTCAATCTATTAATTAAATCTCTGGTTTGTTTATCAATTACTAAACTCATTATGAATACCTCTTTTGTAATGTTATGGTTGCGTGTTCATTATCCCCTGTACTTTCATTTCTATTAAGATCAATCGCCATGATCAATAGAGTATCATTAAATATGCTTGTGTCTGCTGTTGTTGGTAATTTTAAAACTACTGTATTGCCTACTTTAATTGTAGTATAATTTTGATTAGGATTAGAATAATCTAGGGTTAATCTCACTAGTACCTCATTGCCTTCCTTCCTAGGAGTTAAAGCATCAGCAAGATTAGATGCCTGTAATAGGGTCTGTATAGTACTATCATCTATTATTTCTGTCTCATCTCCCAGATCAAAAGGATCTAGAGCAGGAGATAGGGTCTTGATAAAATTAACATTATCACCTAAAATTCTAACCTTATTCTTCTGTGGTTTGGCATCATAAGAAATAGACCAATTACTTTCATCATAATTATATAGATCTGCTTTAGTCAGAGTTAATCCTGAAGCGATATGATTACCCGCACTAGATATTAATACTGTGTTGGTAGTAGCATAGTTTGCCCAGAACGTTGAATTGCTTAATTCACTTATGTGTTGCATAAGAGCAAAAAATGATTTATAGGTATGATCCTCTAATACTCCGATCGTTGTAGAGTTGGCAATATTAATAGTTAATGCCCCCAGATCAGTAACAATAGGAGAAGCATCCCAACTATCTTGTAAATAATCTTCAACGTTCTTTACTATGCGTATAATATCACCTACTCCGAAACCGTCTTTTTCAGGCAAGTTAATTCCACTGGTTGCGTCTAGTGTTATGGTGGTTGCGGTCACTGCGTTAATAGTAGCAGTTGAATACTCAGGTTCATTATCTTCATCGAAGGTAGCTCTTACACTAAAATCCCAAACCCATATACCTTTAGATCGTATATTTCCTTGTCCTGTAGGCGTTCTTATGATAGGAATGATATTTAATTTACTAAATATCGCTGCACTTCCTGCGGTTGATTCATAATTAATAAAATCATATACTGTTCTCTGCCATTTATTACCTGGTGGTTCTTGTCCACTAGATGGGGTTCCATCAATATAAGTATATAATACATCTTCATTGATTGCTCTGTCTCCACTACTATAAGTCGTGCCAATTAACCATTCAGAGTTATCACTTTTTAACTCTTGTATTATATCAATAACTATATCTCTAGGATCATAATAATATGTATTAGCAGAAGCACCCGTACTAGTTAGTGTTTTATCACCTTTTAATTCTGTTTTCCCATAAGCTATTATTTTCTCAAAAACAAGTGTATGATAGTTATATACATAATATACATATCTACCATCATCCCCTGATCCTGTTGACCAATCAGCATTATCGGTTGAATCCTCTCGATAAGCACTAATAGTACTAATAATTTCTAATTTGTTTAGTTTAGTCAAATTATTGAATTTCTCGTATAGATCAACAGGATATTTTACTGCAAACCATTGTAGGTCATCAGCAGCATGTATCATAATATGGGCTTTATCTGTATCCACATTATCCCATTTATCTTTATAATACATTTCTTCATCCTTTCCATTATTGATAGTATCGGGAACTAAAGGAGTAGCTAGATCTTCATCAACTATACCAAATGCGTCTCTTGTTGCTCTACCAGTATATACTTTGGTATCTGCTTTTTCAAATGCTACTATGTGAGATGTGGTTACACCTCTAGAAACAAATCCCCCGTCCTTGTCTTCTATTACTAAACCAGTCCATTGTCTTAAGAAAGTAGAGAATATTATAGGAGAAGCCAAGACTTCTACACCCATTGTTTTTCTTATCATCTCTGCTATTTCATATGTTGCCATCTGATAACCTATATCTAAGGTAGTTGTTTCTCCTTGCCATTGCTTAACTCCAAAAACATTAGTATAAGTCATAGACTTCTTTAGTTGTGCTTTTAATGTGGTTGCACTGACTTCAAAGAATGGATTAGGTATTATTATAACCCCATTGCCACCTGCATTAAGAGCAGTACGTAATACATATGAATTAATAGGAATAGATGTATCTAAACCAACTATTGCACCAGTGAACAAGGTTTCTGATGTCTCAGCGTGAACTACAAACAAACTGGCGATATTAGAACCAGGAGTTGAAGGACCCGTAACGTTATCGTTTTCACCAAAAACATAAAGATCAGTGATCCAATTACCTTTACCACTGGTAACAGTGAAAAAAGGATCTGCACCGAATTGAGTATAATTAGGTGATACTGGAGGATAAACCTTACCTACTGAAGTATTATCAGCCCACTCAAATTTAAAGCGTCTATCATTTCCGTTTATGGTACTAGTTATTCTTAACCAATTAAATTCTGCCCAAGGGAAGGGAGGTGAAGTTTGTCCATTACCACATTTAGTATATGAGCCAAAGAGAGTAGTATATTTAAATTGCCACTGATTAATTCTACCTGTAATATCCATAACATCTCCATTATCAAATATTAATCTGATACCAAAAGTATCATCATCACCCATATTGGAATTAATTTGAACAGCTCCAATCTCTATTATCCAACCTATATTTTTTAACGGATACCCATTGAAATTATTTAATCTTCCTAATCCCCACCCTGCCACAGATGTTCCATCAGCTAATATACCAATTCTACTATCTGCAGTTGCTATTTCTAATTGATTAGCAATTTTTGATTGACTAAGTGTCACACCAACTAATTTGTCAATCGGTGCTGAATAATCAAAATCATAAGTAACCATTATTACCAACCCTCTTCTACTGCTTTTAGCATTAAGTAAAAAAACAGATATTGTACTAGTACAAACCCCATAAATCCAAATAATATTTTGTTCTTATTCATATTAACTCACTCCATAGAATGATTTAGTAGTTATTCCATCTTTAATTACCGGTGCTACTAGTCTTACCTTAGCTTGTAATTGATATGTAGGAATATCTCCACCTTCTCTAAATGCATCATTCATTGATAAATCAGTTATTCCAATATCAGTAAATCCTAATTGAATATATTTGGAATTAGCATTTCCTATTTTAAAATTAATGTTCTTAAAATCATCTGCGGGTACTGCACTAGTACCTGCTTGACTCATATAATCATCAAATATACTTGTATCATTCCTGGCTTCAAACTCTGCTGTTATTACCATTACTCTTCCACCTGTTTGATTCCAATTGGGGAAATGTGTACCAGATTTATATATTAATCTATTAGCATTATTAACAGTAAAAGCCATGGACCTAAGAGCTGTTTTTAATTCTACACTATCACTTTCTGTATCCCATGTGAATAATGAATTAGCTGAATTATCCCAATAGAATAATGTCTCTTTACTATCAGGTTGTTGTAAAGTATAATCATCTGTACTTGCTGCTACTGCTTGCACTTTCTGACCCATAAAACTCTCTGTCTGTGCTAATGGTAACTTTTCAACAGTAGTATTATCTAGACTTAAAGTATATTGTAATGTCTGACATAGAGGAATTGATTTTTGTATGTTTGCAGTGTCGATATTCTTTCTATGATATCTTGTAGTATAAGATTGTAATTCTCCTGAAGCAATAGGAGTAATAGTATAAATCTCTGTGCTTGCGGGGTCCGCTACCCCTCCATCATATACTCCTGCACTACTTTCTTTTCTACATAGAGAATTATATAAACCTAATCCGTTAGTTACTACTGAAGCTATATTACCAGTAACATGAGTTTTACCCACATTAAAAGAATTTGGATCATATGCTGTTCCTGTTCTACTCTCTGTTATCTCTGATACTAATTGAGGAAACTTACCGAATGATCTGTTAAGAAATCCATAATTATAGAATGTTTCTGCTCCATTAACTATAGGGTCCGTTCCTCTGGTATCCTCTAGCTTCCTACCAATCTCTGATACGTATTGTAATTCATTTGTCATATATAAGTTCCCATCCTTAGTAATTGTACTGCCGCTGTAGTCTGTTGTGCAGCACTTGTTTGTTTACTTCTTATCTGCTTAATCAATAATAACATTGCCACTATCTGTCCTATTTGAAATACCTGTGTAAGACCAAAAGTACTGCCCGCAATTGCCACAGTTAATTCTATTCCTACTAAAAGGGTCTCTACAAATAAACTCAATATTTGATCTATTGCCACTCCTGCTACTTGTAATACTAATATCCCTGCTTGAGCTGTTTGTCGTATGGCTGTGATCATAGCTAGGTTTGCTTGTCTAGTATCTTCTGTTGCACCTTCTACTGCAATACTAACATTAGTAGTATCTGCACCTATAATTAATTCACTCATGAGATTGCAGTCACTCCATACTGTGTTACTTCTATAGTGAAGCTATACATCGCAAGAGATGGATCTTGATTATAGCCTAATGAAGAAACAAATATATAGGTATAGGTTGCAATAGTAGTATTATATACGTTCATCACCCGTTCCATCTCTGCTTTCATTGCTAATAAGGTAGCATCATCAAAGATAGTAACGTTCTGATGTTGAATGTAGCCATCAACAAACCATACCTTATGCCTAGAGATTCCTAGCTCTATATTATTTGCGGGTTCAGCTTTAACAAATACTATTCTACCATTAGAATTATTAGGAATTGAGGTTCTTAATACTGTTCTCTCTATTATTATATCAGGTTTTGCAGTATGATTCTCCACTGTACCACCTGTAATATTACCGAACGTATAAGTATTGAATATCTTCTGTTGTAAATCAAATAATGGTCTTGTCATCTAATAGCCAACCCTGATTTTAATTGTGCTGATCTGATTTCTTGTAATACATTAACTAATGATCTAGATTGCAATTCACGTAAATCAAAAGGTGCAGTTCCTTTAGTAAATGGGTCCATATATCCTCTAGGAAAATCAGATCCAGGGTCCATATGATATCTAATATATTGCTCTATTGCTGCTGCCATTTCTTTTACCTCATTAAGATCAATAGTTATCTTAGCACTGTTTAGATTGGTCTTTTGTCTTGCAAGCTCATTAGCTGTTAGTTGTAGTATTCTACGCATTTTACCCGTCCGCATAGCTGTTTTAGGCATCATTTCTATCATTGCTCTTACCAATCCCTTTTCTATTCCTGTTCTTACCGCTCTGGTATTCTCTGCAATGATACGATTAGCTCCTCTTACATTACCACAAGTTAGTATTATTTCAAAATCTCTTCTAGGTACTCTTTTAAATCGTCCTCTCTCATCATGCATGGCTAGGTATTTAGAATAAGCACCCCTACCTGCACCTCTTCTTAATGGTGGTTTTCCTTTTTGATAGATTACCCCTTTACCACTACTCATATTTTTACCTCAATAAATCCCTTATCACTATCGTTTTTTAGATGCCATAGGTGATGCAATATCCATCCTTCCAACACACCTAAAAGAAACGTTATTATCCAAATACTCATACTGTGAAAGTCACCCTATCCTCTATTCCAAACTTCTTTAGTTCGAATAATATAGCTCTTCTCATTGCTACTCTTGCCAATGGTCTGAATCTAGATAATCTCATTGGGAATGTCTCTAGTGTAGTTGGATTAACATAAAACCCTCTTGATCCGAAATGATACTTAGCATAATCTAATATTGATATTACTGCCTGTCTTATCTCAGACCATGATATGATAGTTTTACCTGTATGAGTACCTTTGATATTAACTATGTTTCTGACTGCTTGTTCAAATGCTCTTCTTAACTTACCTGTCTTTCTAGCTATAGTAACACTGAATAAACCTGAATTACTAGAAGATATCTTAATTAATCCTGTTACTATTCCTCTTCTAATAGCTTCGTTTTTAAGAGCTTGAATTCTATCTCCTTCACGTATTGTTGAACTAGTGATTACTATACTCAACTAAAATAAACTCCTTAGACGTTGATATTGATTGTGCAAAAATCCATGAATTTGTAGTGTAAAACGTCGTATTTTTGCTCGTTTATTTTTGGTGTATCGAAAACTAATCGTGTGGATTGTTGGATAGCTGTACGCTGTACTATTTTCGCTAACATCTTTCCATCTAACAGAACTCATCTAGACATTCCATCCTTCTGTAGGTGGTTCATCATCCCACATAACACCTTTAGACATTTGGATCTCATCTGATTCATCTGGTGTTATTAACATATCCGCAATCTCTGCTGTGTATAACTCATCAATTGATTTAGGCACTCCATCAAGTTTTGAATGTTCTTTACCATTACGTAACATTGCTGCTGCCAACATCGCTGTTGCAATTCCTTCATTATCATTAGTAGTTACTGCATTAGTTCCAACAGTACCACTATCAAGAGCTATATCTCCACCTAGTTTAGCACTACAATAATAATAGGATTGAACCACTACAGCTGAAAATAAAGCATAAGCATTGCTAGTCATTGCATTAACTTGAGCGGTTAAAGTGCCTAGAGCCATTTTATCTAGTATTCCACGAATGCTGCTACTGGTGTTCCAGAAGCTGCTACTATATTAATAGCACCTGTATAAATTGCATGACTAGGCATTTCCCATACTTCAAGAGGACTCAATACAATCCCCTCTAAAGTAACTGCTGTTTCTCCTAAAGCAACAGATACTATTATAGTACCATCTAGGTTTTTAATTCTACAATATTGTCTATCGGGATTTGCTGCCATTAGTGCTTCTGAAGCGGTACTTAAAGTATTAGTTCCTGAACCTTCATCTACTGTTGATGTATAACTAGGGTTACTCTGTGGTATTGCCATAATCAAACACCTTATGAAAGTACAGCGGTTGAATGGTATATGATACCGTTTGAATCATGTACCAAATGAAGCCATCTTTCAACTATCTTATTGTAGTATCCATCTGCACTATTATATGGTCTTAGCCTTTGCTCATAAGCACTTGCAAAAGTACTCATTACTTTAGGAGTAACTAGAACTAGAGCAACATTAAGCGTGGTTGTAGTAATTACTAGTAATCCATCTGCAAAAGTAGCAGTAGCACCTAGATTATCAGCTACTAGAATACCAGAACCAGGTCCACCTCTAAGTTTTAGGGTTTCATCCCATAGTTGGAGAACGGTCTTATCACTGTTAGTATTTAATACTCCTGCAGCAGCATTTTCTACATCTGGAGTCATACAAAGTATCATTGGGTGTTTTCTAACCATTCCCTTCATACCGTCAACTAATTGACCTATAGCTAAGGCAAGAGTAGAAGCAGCTAAAGCAAAAGTAGACATATTCAAGGCTGTGCTCATTGCTGTATGATTACTTGCGTTTGCAATACCTTCATTGTCTCCAATGGTTACATCAGTAGCACCTAAGATTAATGCATCTTCTCTATCAGCAAATTGTGTTGATACATCTGCAATCAATGCAGTAACGGGATTCTTAGTCTTGTTTATTCTCTGATATTGATCATGTTCATATTGAATCTCTGCTGCTAAGATTGGAACCACGAACTTGTTTCTAACGATTGCGTGAGCTGCACGTCTTGCTTGCCATGGGTCTAATCCAATTGTTACCAATATATCATTGGTTAATGTCTCAACTGTTACCTCTTGATCTTGGGCACTTAAGGACCTAACAACTGTAGTTAATTCTTTTCCTGCTGAATCAGCTAGGACTGCTTTGACTAGTAAACCACTGTCAATTTCATTTACATCAGATAGTACTTCTAATACCATCTTAATACCACATCTCCGATTCTACGTTTTCGCTATTTGTAGTTGCGTCAGGTGCTACTGTTGGAGCAGAAAGTACCCCTATTTTTGAACTATTATCTCCTACTTGTGCAGGATCGATATAGAAATCTCCTAGTTGTGAGTCATTGGCTCCGATTGTAGAACCTATTCCATTGTAATATACATTGTTTCCAGTCGGAATTGTTGCACCTGTGGTATATCCCATTGCCATCATTCTTACTCTAACCCTTCCACCTGTAGGCTTAAGATATCGTATCATTTTACCATCTGTAAGAACTGTTGACTCTGTTGCGGTGTCACTTGATCTTATTACTTCATTAATTGCAATTCCTTTAAAATTAAGTCCTGTTTCAGTTGCTGCAACTACCTGGGTTTCTGCTGTTCCTTTTGCTAATGCATCTCCTACATAGATAACGCCTTCACAAAGTGCTTCTGCGAAGTCAGAATCCCTAAGATGTTCTGCTCCGCCTATAATTACTCTCTTATTTAAATTGGTTGTATTGTCTGCCATATTAACACCTAGTTAAAGATGTATTCCTTTTTCTCGAAGTCATACTTCACACTGTCATGATCTCCGTAACTTGCTTTCTTAGTTTCCCCTTTTTTGTTGTCATTTAAAGAGGGAAAGCCTTCTTTTATCTCTTTAGCTGCTTGAAGTGCACCTCTTAACATCTCAGTGCTTGATTTCTCATTCAGCTTTGCTAATTTTGGATTGATTGCCATAAGTTCACTATATACACTTAACCTTTCTGTTTCAATCGCTTTCTTATCTGATTCTTCCTTACCTTTCTGAAGTTCTAAGATAGTTTTCTGTGTCTCTTCCCATGCCTTCTTAGAAATAGTCAGATTATCCTTATCAATGACTGCTTCTTTGATGGGTTCCTTAATAGGTTCTTTGATTGGAACTACTAGTTCTGTTTCTGGAGGTTTTACTTCAGGTTTGGATTCAGTTTCACTCATGTATATTTACGTATGTATATATTGACGTATAAGATGATAGTGTTTTGCTATTAGTCAAATAATAACATATGTTATGTTTTTAAAACAATGGTCTTGATGTAGGGAATCGAACCCTATGCACTTACTTAATTTTAGTTATAAGCTTGCCTTCTAGGAGGTCATAGTGCAGTCACCAGTCATACCATCAAGTTAGTCTTTTGACTTCTTATTATTCGCTTTTGTTTCAGCAATACAATCTAGGCATTCCTTGAATACATAGATATTACCTACATTATCAGTTCTAACCTGTAACTTACCAAACTTGGTATGTTTGTTGTATTTAAAATGTCTCTGCTCTAGTTCTACTAGAGATCTTCCGAAATGCTTTACTAATGCTTCAATTCTTGTCATCTTCTTTCATTAACTCCTTTGCTCTATTTATACACTCAAAACACAAATTTAACCCATGATATCCATCAAACGTTCCAAAATAAATAACTTGTGTAAATTCCTCTTTCCTTTCACAGTTTGAACTATTACAAGGCTGATATGTTATCTGCATTTTATGTTTCTTAATTTCACTCATCTTTCTTATCCTCTTCTTCTATTTCCTCAGGATCTTCCTTAGGGTCCTTAGGATCCTCTTCATCTTGAATGGATTCGTTAATACCAAGTGGATCTATCTCCTTATCTTCTAATGGTATCTTCAATTCCTTAGCTAACCATTCCTTCTTAACTGTGAACCCTGCCTTACTTGCTATATCTAACTTGATATCTATAAGAGTCAACTTCTCCTCTTCGTCTAAAGTCTCCCTAGCCACATAATCAATATCAATAATGGTTTCTTCACTAAACCAACCAAATAATGAATTCAATGTATATACAATCCATTTGAAATATGGTTTATAATCATCTTGAATACTCTGTAAATAATCAAAATAACTATCTTCATTCTTTTCTGAACTTCTTAATCCTATTTGTGAACCTAAGAATACTTCTCGAGGTATCCCTGTTTGTGCTGATAAGGTACCTAACAACAAGTCACGCAATGCTAAGAAATCAATCTGCACCGCATTTTCAGAAGCAATATCAAACTCTTCCTTTACTCCTGCAACTGTTGAATAAGGTAGAGCATACACTCCATTTGCACCAACACACTGCCAACTCGGGCTCAGATCCCCAACGGTCGTTGCCGTCGGTGGAG
>SDBV01009944.1_pt1 | contig 12547 bp, 19 predicted proteins | sample 2277081 | NCBI WGS metagenome assembly SDBV01 (sample SAMN10402039, study PRJNA504765) | marine sediment metagenome | isolation source: marine sediment core GS10_PC15, 223 cmbsf | place: Arctic Ocean: Southern Knipovich Ridge | collected 2010 | reverse complement strand
ATAGATGCTCTATATGATGTGATAAAACTAGTAACTGCTGGAGAGATAACTAGCCTAGCTGATGCTAATACTAGAGCAGATGCCTTGCTTACTAGGGTCAAGCAGGAAGTATTAGGTGGTAAGTTACTGGCTCCTCAAGATTGCAGAATAGAACTATATGATAAGATTGCGATATTTGATAGTAGGTAAGTATGACAAAGTTTAATGGCACACTTAAACCAACTACCAATAGTGTGTTAACTAGGTATGATGGGGCGAACTGGACTGCGAGAACTGATTTAGGCGCAGGCCAAGTAGGCTATTTTGACTCCAGTAGGCATAAGCAAGGTAGTGGTATGCGCTTCCTAAATATAACTATACCTAGTGGCTCAGCAATCCTTACTGCTGTATTAGAGGTTGAGGCTGGCGCAACCGAGACTCTCACTACAGTTAACTCCTATATTACTGGGGAAAAGTCTGCTACTCCTGCTGGTTTCACTGACCTAGCTAACTATCAAACTCGCAGAGGAACTGTGGTAGGTGGAGCAAACGATGATAACCTTACCTCTGCTCAAGTTTCATGGGATGATGTTGAGGGTTTTACACTTGGAGTAAATTATCAGTCTCCAGATATAAGCACAGTTATACAGGAGATAATAGACTTACCAGCTTGGGCTGATGGTAATAACCTAGCTATATTCTGGGATGACCATGATGGAAGGAGTACTGCTAGTAATACTAGAAGTAGAAGGTTTGATTGGGGGGTAGGTGGATACTATGCACTAATCATCACATGGGGGCCTAAGTTCCCAAGTAGTGACGTAGTTAGAGTAACTGGTATCCGCCGCATCTACCGTCCTGGTATATACCGTATGCAACTGAGCCTTGGAGAAATCAGTGACATGGATGACATAGCAAGACATGGAGACTATGGGCCTGACCCGTTTGACCCCAAAACTTGGCTAGACCCATTGCTTTGGGATATTCCTTTGAAGGAAGCAGACAGGATAAAAAGAGAGCGTGATAGAGAAGATGAGGATGGACGTAGAAGTCCTATACTTCCTCCTGACGAGCCTACCATGCCACCACCTTTCAGCATACCTAGAACAGGTAGAGGAGCAGTTCCCTTTGCAGGAGATGACCCTGAACGTCAGCCACTATGGAAGCCTAAACAGAAGTTGCCATTCCCTGCACCTCCGCCTAGCTTTACGCCTAAGACTATACTAGAAGCACCCAAGATATTCTGGAAAAGTTTTACTAGTTTCATATCTAGTTTGTTTGGAGATGAGTAGCAGTTATGGTTAAGAAGAAAGCAGGTAGGCCAGATAGTATACCAACCCATCTAGACCCTACTGGCATGGACTTAGAGCAGAGGAGGCATGTCTTATGGAAGGTGGTAAATTATTCTGACCTTTCACCTAGTGCCCAGGCTACCATAGAAGGAACAGCAATACAGGAAAGGGAGATGTTAAGGTTGATAATCCTGTCACTGAAGAGGGTTAACCTGCATCTTAGTCTGATAACGGATGAGGAAATAACAGAGGAGGACGTGGCCTATGTCGGTTAAGTTAGATTTACTAAAGGAACTTTTGGTAGAGTGCCTACTTATGGAATGGCAACTACAGCAAATAACAGATGAGGAAATAAAGGAGGAAGACCATGACAGTAATTAGAGACCCAAATACCCAACGAGGAATGGAGGTCGACAGTGAAGGCAGAGGGCAGACAGAATCTAAAACATTTACTGCCTCACAGGAAACTAACCACAACCATAAGACCGCATATGTTATGGAGTTGCCTGCTGCAACTCTAACTGCTGCCTGGGTGTGGGCTGCCCTTAAGAACACTGATGACTTAGAGATGCACATCACCAGTGTTGTTCTATGGACTACCGTAAACAAGAGTAATGACTGGGTAAGTGCATATACCCGAGGTGCCTTTACCTACGCAGCCAATGGCACGTCAGTATCCCCTGCCAACTGCAATTCAGGTGGTGCTCTTGGTGCAAGTGGCAGCTTCTACTATAATGATGGTGTAGGTGATTTGACTACCATCACAGCAGGACAGAGTTGCGGTAGTATACTAGTCACTACTACACCAACCAGATTCCGTGTTGACTCCGAATGGGTAGTGCCTAAAAACCAGACATGGTATCTGAAGTCAGAACTTGCCAACGACAACACTTACCGAGGGTGGATTGAGTTCTTTATTCATAATTCAATGTAGGAGTAACTGATGATTGGTTTAGTTCTTAGGGATGCGTTAACTAAGGCTGCACTAGCGGTAGCTTCCACTGCCTGGGGTAAGGTACTATGTGTCCAAGCCCCAGGCAAGCAGTTTGGTGTATTTAAGGCACAGAAGTTTACTGGTATCACTACAGGAACTAAGATGGCTGACCCTCATGGTGATGGCTCAGTTGAACTTACTGACCTGATGGTCTCCTTTGAAAAGAAAACCAGTGCTGAGGTTACTATCCGATTCAATGATGGCAGTAATACTGAACTCATCTGGTTTGGTGACATGCAGGATGCACCTATCTCATTTGGTATAGCCTTCAATGGTAACTGGCAAGGCTGGCAGAACGCATACGTTGAGGTAGTAATATCAGGTGCGGGACTTGATGGCTCTGTTGCAATAGGCTACATCAAGAGGCTGAAGAAGGACTCACTAAAGTATGTTGAGTGGAATGCTAGGAGATAACTATGTATGTCCATGCGATACATAATGGAACTGATGAGGTAGTAATACTTGAAGTTATATCGGGTAATCCCAAGAACTATGCTGAGGTAATGATTGTGTTCTTCCTTTGCAGTACCTGTGTATTGTATTGTGATAATGACCTGGCAAACTTTATAATAACTGAGTAGGAGGACTAACATGGGCTGTCATATAGTAATTGAGTTCCTTACCTTTGAAACTGGGTTCATCATGGGTAAGGAAGTAATAAAGTGGTCTATACTAAAGGGTGAGATTCTGTTCCTTACTATCGGCATCAAGATAGACATAGGATTCTAGGAGGTAATCATGGGAGGAAAAACTAGACTTCAAGTTAGAGCAGATATGAGGCTAGACCTTAAGGACTCAGGTGCACTATGGTCTGATACTGAACTTAACCGTTGCCTTGAGCAGGCTATATCTGACCTCAGTAGAATGTTACCACTTGAGAAGGTGCATGAGGTAAGGCTAGGCTTTACAGTTAGTGCTGAGGCCTTTACAACTCCAGTGGATGTGAGTGCTGATAGGATAGTAGCTGATGAGGATATATCTGGATTCAGTGCTGGGTCTACTGCTACTATAGATGGGCAGCCTGATGTGCCAAGACCTTTAACTATCACTCTCACAGATGCTAATGATAGTATAACTGGCATGACTGTCATAATCAAAGGTATGGATGAGAATGAGAAAGGTATTAATGAAACCTTCCACTACAGCACAGGTGACGCCAAGACTAGCACAGGTAAGAAATACTTCAAGTATGTGTATGAGGTTGAGGTAGACCAGATAGCAGGTCAGGGCGCAGCGGATGTGCTAGATGTAGGTATAGGAGACTTTGAAGATGTCTGGGTATCCTTAGCCAATAAGCCTATCAAGTATGGCACTGGCTCTGGCATTAGCACCTTTACTAGAGGCACAGACTATGAAATGGACTACAGAGGTGGCAGAATAAAGGCAGTAAATGGTGGTAGTATGGCTGCTAGTACTGCTTATACTATTGACTACACCAAGTTCCAGCTAGGCATTGACCTGGAGTCCTTGGCAGATTTTATCCGAGTTGAGCGAGTTGAATATCCAGTAGGTCAGATACCCCAGTCGATGGTTACTTGGGATATGTGGGGAACTATATTGTATATAACTGGTGGTGCAGAGCAGGAGGAGCAAGGCAGTATGAGAGAGGACAGCCACATTGCTGTTTACTTCGCCGCAGAACATAGACCTCCTACAGAATACTCCCCAGGCACATATCCTGAGTTCCTTGACAACACTGTAATAGTTGCTGCTGCTGCCTATGCTCTATTTATATATGCACTTAAGCATGACCATCAGGCAGCTAGTGATGAGGACAGTTCCAGGACCGCACTAGCCGCTGCAAATACTGGACATACCTTACTAGCCACTGCACTTGTTGATGTTGAGAAGTATCTGGATAATAATGCAGAGGCAGATGCGGTTGGTATACTCAAGGACATAACTGACGATGTGGCTGAACTAAGAACCAAGATAATAACTGCCCTGGACTCAGTCAACACTTATCTGGATAGTGTAGCTACTGACCTGACTAACGCAGATGGCGCAAGAGCTAACTACATGGGAGCTACTGCTAACTATGTAGATGGCGGGACTGCTCCTGATATAAAGAAGTACTTAGATGATGGGGATGCGTTGCTGAATACTATAGCTCTAGGTGGTGAGGGTGCTATAGTTCCAGAGTCATACGCCAGGTTTGCTCAGATGACCAAGAATGCTCTGGTAGCTGCGCATGAGCAGGACAGGACATTCTATGTAGATGATGCTAGAGCTAGAACTAATGCAGCACTGGGTTATGCTCAGGAGGCAGCACAGAGACTAGCCAGTCTACGGACATACATAGAACAGTCCCAAGGCTATGTATCTATTGCCAATATGTTTGCTAGGAAGGCTGAGGGACACCTAGCTACCATTGCACAATACTTACAGCAGGCTGCTGGCTATGCTGCTTCTGCTATGGCTGAGATGACTCTAGCTGATAGGTTCAGAACTGAAGCACTACACCGCAGGGATGAGGCTTGGAATATCTGGCGAGACCGCCGTCAGTATATAGGTGACTTTGCTCAGAGTAGTATGAACCAGATGCCTAGCTATGGTAATGTCAGTAATCTTGGTAGGTAGGCCTGCCCCTTGAGGCAGGTTACCTCCTATGAGCGGAGAGGTTAGACTAGTTGCCATCTGCCTCTCCGCAGCTTACTCCCATGTCATTGTCTGCTTTACTTCCACTGGAATCTGAAATCCTGGAATCATCTCTAGCTCCTCCACTGGCACTACCACATCTCCATCAAATGTTATAGAGTCATGAACTGTAGCTGCCATGATAGGAGGAGCCAGGCCTCTATCAGCACACAGTATGATTGCTCTCTTAATAACCTCACCATCTGAACCAAGTATGGGATAGTTTACAGCCTTGTTCTTCTGCAGGTCTGGAGGCTCATCTGGTAACTTAATCTTTCTTCCAAACAGTGTGGGTTCTGCCCAGCCTGACCTTAGTCCTATAGCCTGCACTGAAGTAATCCAGTCTGCTGCAGTTGGGTAAGCCTTGAACCAGCCATTGAGTAGACTGTTACATCTTCTCATATCCTTAATCTTTGCCTTCTCAGATATGGTCTTAGCAGTAGCTCCGTAGATAATGGCGTAGTTTAGAGTCTTAGCTAGTTTTCTAGTAATTCCCATAAGGTCAGCAGTATGTTGATGTATGTCATTCTTATCAGGGTCAGGGTCTCTTAGGACTCTGAGCATATCTTTGTCCTGACTCATCTCTGCCAAAATATACATATGCTCTCTACCATAGTCCATACTGGTGAATACTCTATTATCTGGTAGTAGTATATGCCTAGCGTCTAGCGGTAAGTTCTGTATATTCCTATTTCTACTGTTCAGCCTACCTACAGAAGTCTCCATGTAGTATTCAGTGTAGAATCTTTCCTCAGTGCCCATAGGTCTTATGTATGTACTCTGTAGTTTAGACTTCCTTCTATATCCTAACACTGCTGCTGCTAGTGGGTCATCTAGAAACTCTAACTCTCCAACCTTAGTGGATAGCTGCCTCTTGCTTCTAGTAAGTGGAAGGAAACTGCCTCTCTTACCCAGCATATAACCTACCTGCTGAGGACTTCCAGGCTTCTCGATACCCTGCTCTAGTACCTGTTTCTTATAGAAGTCAATCTCTATATCCAGCCTTGCTTCCCACTCAGCCCTAGCCCTCTGGTCTATATACATTCCTCTGAGACTCAGGTCTATTAGTATAGGTATAACCTGCATTTCGATTTGGAAGTAGTTAGGAAATAACCTTTGGATGTCAGGTATATACTTATTATGAAGTGCAAAGCATACCTTAGCATCTATCTGGCACTTGTCGGCTATCTCCATAGGTGGCACATCTATCATAGTCTTGCCACCGTGCCTCTTAATTAGACTACCTGCATCCTCAGCCTCTAGACCTACTTCAGGAGCAAGCATACCTAGTGACACCTCCTGCCTACCTAGCAATCTAGCTGCTACCATGCTGTCAAATATGTTAGACCTGTCCAGCCCCTCCTGGTGCTGTATCATGGGCATAACACGCAGGTCAAACATGATATTATGGGCAATCTTACACACAGCAGGATTATGGAATAGAGGTCTCAGTAGTTCCAATTCCCTTGGAGGCTCTGGGTATACCTGGAAGTATATAGCTTCTGTTGGTGAGAATGCTATTGCAAAGCCTAGAGGTAGAGGCTCCTTGATGCTGACAGTTTCTACATCAAAGGCTATAGCAGGAGGAGGATTGTCAAGGAAGTATTGTAGGCGTTCCTTAGGGTCGCCAGGGCCGTAGTAGTAGGTGGGACTCATAGGAGTTCCTTGTTCTCATATATGTTGCCAATGACTTCCCTGTGAAAATCCTCGCACATATTCTCATAGCCTTTATCCGTCCACTCAACAACAATATCTTTTTCTATCCCAAAGCCATAGATGGTAACTCTAACTATATCTCCCTCATATATCTCAACCCCGTTCTTATCCTTAAGGCCAGTGTATTGGAGTAAAACAATATCTTCTTGTAAGGAGAGCCTTTGGTAATCTAGATGCCCTCTGTTATCCATCTTTAGGATAAACTTATGTCCACATCGGTTGAGACAAACTGTGCCATCTTCACTAAATTGGTGTTTTGTTTTACCCCAAGCTCTAAACTTAATTTCTCTCATTACTTACCTCCTTTATACTCCTACCGCCATTGGCACTGGTCTGCCTCTACCCCACTCAGCCATCTTGTCATAGTCTATCACAGGTGTCAGTGGCTTCTGCATAACTATGATGTCCTCATCCTCAACTACCTCCCAGCCTTTAGCTCTGTATATATGAGTATACACACTACCTGGTGCCTTCCACTTGAACCAGTCTTTCTCTACAAATCCTACCCTCTCACATGCCTTATATGCAGACATGGAAAGTTGGATTCTGTCTCTGTCTCCTGTGTCATTGTTCTTCTCCATATGGTCTTTGACTATGATAGACAGAGTGCCTCCAGGCTTAATTGTCTCATAGCACTTGGCATAAACCTTTTCCATCTCATGTCCCCAGATGAAGTCATTCATAGTTCCAAGGTTCAGTGGATGTTGGCTGTATTCCTGGAACTTTGCACCCTTCATCTTTTCTATAGTCAGCTTATCAGTAGCATCACCCTTCTTCATAATGGAGGCGTAAGGTGGAGAGAATATGATATGGTCTGCTACTCCTGGCAGTGGTAGTATCTGCTGGCAAGGTGCATTGATAACAGTAATCTGTTCCTTCAGTCCAGGAGCAATTATATCTAGCTTGTCAATAGCCTTGTGGATTAGGCCTGCAAAGTATTCGCTAATCTCAATGCACATAACCTTTCTGCCAATGAGTGCTGCTACTATTATAGTCCCAGTCCCTGACATAATATCCATGACTGTTTGGTCTATCTCACTGACATACTCTATGATGGACTGTACTAGAAACACATTGGCCTTGGCTACGTGACTGTTTACCTCTGCTGGAAACATCTCCTTGCGGTAGCCTTGGTCAGAAGGAAACATAACCCAGCCTTCATCTGTTCTGTCATAAGTAGGGGCGAATTGTTTAGTCATTTAGTTAACTCCTCTATCAAGCGGTCTAGCTCTGCCAACTCATTAGCACTCAATCGGGATGCTGAGTCACCTGAGTTCAGGATTCTACGGAAGAACTCGTCAAGGAATGTCCTTAACATAAGGTCTCTATCCGACTTCCCATCCATACTCTTTTCCGCCAACTCATCTATCAGGGCATCCTTCTGATACTGCATAAGGTACTCAGCCTTGTTAATAACATCTTCGACTCTCATAGTTACTCTCCTCTCAATGCACTTATTATCTTCTTTGCCATTGTCTTTCCTATTCCATCAACCTCAGTTATCTCCTCTATACTAGACATAGCAAGGTCACATAGGTTGACAAATCTATCTGCCAAGGCTAAGGCTCTGGTCTCTCCTATCTGCAGTTTGTATGCACTGCCCACAAATAGTAGTGCCTTCACAAATGGGTCTGCATCCTTGAGGTATAGCCTAGGCTTGATGATTCTCTTTAGAGTGTGGTGTTCCTCAGGAGGCTTCTGCTCATTCCTATATATGATTGATAGTAACTTGGCAGTATCAATCCAGTTTAGAGTATAGTATGTAACAATGCCAGCCTGTGCTAGTCTGTGTATCCAGGCATGAAGTATAGATATATTGATGGCAGTAAAGCTGTGACCACGCTCTATATGTCCACTGGGCTGCACCTGGTAGCAGTATAGCTTGTCACCTAGGTCTCTGGTGGATACTTTACTACTAGCTGGTGAGTGGTCACTGATAGGGAATCCGTGTATTCTTAGTGGAGATATGATTCCTTCTATGATTTGGAAGTTCTCATCAGCCTGGTTGTAGTAGTCACGTAGCTGGTCTTCGGCCTCATCAATGTTTCCTACTAGTTCCCCAGCCTGCTTCCTGCTAAACTGAAACCGCTTACCTTCATAGTTGCCAAAGAAGAAGTCAGACATATGCAGACCATTCAGGTTGGTGACAGTTACTAGGGTAGACTGCTTGAGTAGCTTGACTATGTTGTCGGGTTCATGGAGGTCGATGAGTAGCATCTACTTACCTTTCACTGTTGGCTTACCTTTACTATCTCTGCCAGTCTCCTTTTCAAATGGCACTTCCTTTTCCTCATCTACATCAGGTTCAGGTCTTAAATCTTTGGCTACTCTGCCTTGGTCACGCTTGTCTCTAGACCCCATACCATCCAACTGCTGCCCAGGTTCAATTACTACATCAGGGCGCTTAGGCTCTCTGGTTGGGGCAAGTCCAGGTTTGACAGTTGCAGGTGGGGGCAGTGTTGGCTTATCATCTATTTCTGCCTCTTGCTGCTGTCTTAGCAAATCCTCAGGTGCAGGAGTAACATTCGATACTTCATCCAGTTGGGGTAGAACTAAATTGTCCTGCTTGCCCAACACCTCCCCTCCCCCCTCTGTTGTTGCTTCAAGCTCCTTTACCTTAGCTGTCAGTTCCTTAATCCTGTCTTCCTGTGCATCCCTAGCGTCAAGCTCTGCCTCAGTAGCCTCCTTAACATCCTGCCCATCCTCAGCTATCTCAGCCACTATTGGACTATCCATTGGGTAGTACTCTATAGGAATCCTCTTACTAGGGTCATAAGGATGCGGGACTGTAGGAAACATGGGGAAGATAATCTTATCTGGTGACTCATTCTTACTCACATACAGGTAAGACCTGATATACGCAGGCAAGAATACATTGATATCTCGCACTTCCATATCCATTGACTTGTTTTCTACGTTAGCTATCATTACTTTCCTCCTTTGTATTTATGGTCATCAGTGCAGGATTTAGCACACCGCCCGACTGGTTTGCCTTCTCTCCCTCATCCCTTATCTGGGTGTCTAGGTTATGCCACAGTCTTAGTTGTTCTCCGTGTATCCAGAGTTCAGATAGGATACTTACTGCACAGCCATACATAAAGCCAGTGATACCATCTGTGTCTGCCTCATGTGATGTAGACTTTGCTATGTCCTCCAGTTTGCTACCGTCGTCTATCCTCTTCTCCATTAGTTCTGCCCAAACTCTTGTGTAGTCTATGCAGGCCTTGCCATATGGGTCATCGTTAATCTTGACCTGGAGTTCCCATGCTTCTTCCTTACCTTGTTTGATTTGCATTACCTTCCTCCTTTATTATATTGTGTTAGATGATTGTATACTACTTGGCTAACCTTTTGTATTAGGCTACTCCACTTGGTGCTGCTATGTCTGCTCATGTCTATGACTGTCTCCTCTGGGATTTCTCTGCTACAGTATGGGCATATAGCACTGATTGGAACTTCATTGGCTATTATCCTTCTTAGCCTGTATCCTAGTTTATTCATACTACTCTCCTTGCTAAGTTTTCCCAGTGCGGGATTAGTTCAAATTTGACACTTACATTCTTTGTCATTGTTCTTATATCCCTGATATACTTATCTACTCTATTACTAACATGGGACTGGTTGGTCAACTGTCTTACCACTATCTCATTCTCAATACATACAGCCACAGGTGGTGGTAGTGGTCTCTGTGTCCTATCTGACGGAGTACTAACCTGATAGAACTCTCCCTCAACCACACCAGACTCCCTAGCATCAAGCTCTTTGTTCCACTTAACAAAATACATATTAAGACCAAACTGGATAGCTATACACATGGCCTCTTCTTTATCTACAAATTCAGGAATATCTATACAACCTCCATCTCCGAAGTCCAGACTGTAACATGCTCTGATTCTATTGGTGTGTATGTATAGTCTAGGCATTGTTAGTATCCTTGCTAGGAGCAGTCATGTTTCTTAGATTTATAACTCCTTCATACGTGGCATGAATCTCTAGCCCAACTACACTCAGTCCCATGCCTGCTATGCCACACTTCTTTATCTTGGCATAAGGGAGTCTAGTTGTAACTCCATCCTTAACAGACTCATTTATCCTAGTCCATACCACTAGGTCAGACAACTTGACAGTCTCCTTGAACCCATCTAGTATCTTAATACCAGTCTTGTCTTGCACTATATTACCTTTGCTATCTGGTATAGGGCCATACTCATCTGTTGGGTAGTGAGTCAGTATTAGATTCTTAGTGTAACTTCTGGCGGTGTGCAACACTGTTCTCATTCTGTCAAAGGCAGGTCCGTACTCATGCTTCTGCAAACGTTCACGGTAGTCGTTCTCATCGAAAGTAGTAGTAGGATGTTCCTTCTTCCATCTTATTGCTTGTCTCTCTTGCAACTCCTCTAGGTGTGAGTTGTGACAGATATTATACAACATAGTAGCTGAGTCCATATCTATAGTCCTTACCTCAGGAGTCTGGCACACCTTCACAAAGTCTATAATTATCTTCTGCCACAAATCCTTCATGCCCTCAACCTTCTTTGGTATGGCAAGGTTTCTAGTACTAACATCAATCTTCTGACCTAGCAACTTACCCATCTGTATAGGCTTAGGATAAGGCTTGGATACTATATCATACTCAGCCCAGTCTATACTCTCTAGCTCCTCATCTGGATTAAGCACCTTGATTCTTAGTCCTTCTAGCCTCCACGCTGCACGTCTGAATCCTCCTACATCCAAGTCCATATGGAATAAAGGCTTGGGATATGATAGTGCCATTGAGGTCTTGCCTGTTCCTTCATCTCCGCAAATCGCAATGATACCTAAGTACTCATCTAGTCCCATAGTTTCTTACCCTCCTCTGCTCTGTTATGTATTGTGATAGTCTCGCACATTAACTTATAGCGACAAGTTCGGCACTCCCAATCCTTGCAATGCTCATAAGGAGTAGGAACATTACTATTCTCCAATGCCTCTTTGTATATATCCCTCCTGGTTAGTATGTATCCCCAGTTAGCAAGCAGTTCCTCTTTGGTAAACTTAAGAGTCTCTGAATGGATTATGGCAGGGATTATTAGCAGTACCGACAGGTCATAGGTAGTCACACTTCTTATATAACAACCACCTTGGATGTACTCTACCCAGGATTCAGATAGACTATCTATAAGCCTCTTATATGACATTCTAGTAGTCTTTACCTCAACGAGATTCTCCCCACCTTCAACCTTGAACATCATATCTGGCCTGTATGTTATTCCATCTTTCTCATACACTGGGGTAGTAGCATCCTTAGGAGTAATAACATCCTGTAGCCCATAGCCTACGGCAAAGAACATTACTTCCTCATCAGTAGGTTCTATTACCTGTTGGTTATCTAGGTATGACCTAGTGAGACAACCCATTAGTGTGGATAGATGTATCCCTTCACGCTTCTCCTTTATCTTATACAAACTAGCCAAATGGTTTAGTATTTTTCTAGTTAACTCGGGATTGTCAACTCTATCCATGATGCACTCCTCTCTTGTTTAGTTCACAAAGGATTTGGAACATTTCTCTTCTCCTTAGTTCTTCGTCTATAGAGTACGTGTTCTTAATTGGATTGAAGTTAGCTCTTAGAGCCTGGTCTATGTGTGCCTGTTTTAGTACTGAGTACGGTCTTATCTGTTCTAGAATATCTTGGGCTTCCCTGTCAGACATCCACCATTGAAAGGAGTCAGAGCGGTTGCCCTTGCCCTTTGACCGTGCAATATGACCGCCAATATTCTCCACTAGCCACTCTTCCAGAGGTTCCTTTGTGCCTGATACGGATAGTTTCAGTGTGTAGTATACTTTGTAGCTCGGCTTGCTAATGCGTCTAAGCATCTGAATACTACCCTCTCCATCTACTAATCCTGCTAGGTATGCTAATATTTCAGGGTTTTCAATTCTTTCCATT
>SDBV01009943.1_pt1 | contig 12548 bp, 11 predicted proteins | sample 2277081 | NCBI WGS metagenome assembly SDBV01 (sample SAMN10402039, study PRJNA504765) | marine sediment metagenome | isolation source: marine sediment core GS10_PC15, 223 cmbsf | place: Arctic Ocean: Southern Knipovich Ridge | collected 2010 | reverse complement strand
CTTCTCAAATGAATGTGAATGGGATTCTGAAATGGTTTGTTTCGGCTCACTTTCTTATTGTTGTATGAGACGTGGTGGTTGTCCAAGAAGAGATCCGGCATTAAAAAAAAGGTACTCTAATCCGGGAAAAAATTCGGAAGAAATTATGAAAATTTATTTTCAAAATAAAAAAAAACTATCTAAAAAAATTTTAGAAAGTATAAAAAATCCCGAAGGAAAAAAGAAAGTAAAACTATATTTAGATTTACTCTGAAATTTCTCCGCTTAAGCTAATTTAATTAAATTCCTTTTTCTCCCGTGACAAAATGGTAAAAGTTAAATATAAAGAAATAACTATATATTTAACCGAAATTTTAGTAGTAGTCTATTGAATATGATTTTAGAAGAAGTCCAATCTCATCAATTCAGGGATGATATTTATATTAATAATGTCATTACGTCCCATGAATCTGTTCAGGAGCGAGATAAGCAATTAATTAAAAATATTTTATTAAAAGAAACTTCAAGAACTTCTTTTCTTGAAATTCTCGAATAAACTATTTAGAAAAATTAGAAAAAAATTAGTTTCGATTAATTTTTATAAGAATTAGCGGAACAAAAAAAGCCAGTATAAAACCAATTAATGCGTACCGTATAAATCTTAGAACTACATTTCCACTTATAAATAAACCTAAAGCAGTGTAAGTAACGATTAAAATCACGATTGTTATTATTAAATTCACAACCTTCTGTTTATTATTTAATTCTGTAGGTTCATAATTAACATACTCATTTTCTAATAAATATCCTACACCTAAGCCTAAAATAACTCCTCCTACCTGTCCATAGGCACTAGTATCAGAATAATATGGAGGATTATTAACAAGTTGTAATCCAGACGTAGGAAATAATAAAGTCCCTATTATAAATAATGAAAGAGACACTACAATAGTTATGATTATTTTCAAAGCTAAATTTAGCGCATTGAGTTTTTCTGAGATAATTGGTTCTAAATAAATAAAAGAAATTAAGAATCCCATACCAATTAATAAACCACCAATAATGTCTTGCAAATCATGCATGCCAATAATTATTCGGGAGATAGCGATAAGAAAGATTAAAATTGAGAGAATAACTGGAACAATATGGGATTTAGGTTTGTTTTTAAATTCATATGAAACATAACCCCATGTTGCTACGGCATGTTGAGCATGCCCAGACGGAAAACCATAACCAGTTTCTCTTATACCATATTCCGTATCTGGGTCAGCGTTAGTTGGAGGTCTTGGATCTTGAATTATATCTTTTAAAAACTGATTTAAATAAACAGAAAAAAGAAGAGATAAAGCCATGTTTTTCGCAAATCTTTTATCGTAACCAATATAGAAGATTGAAATTAAAAGAATAAAAAAAATCGCTTCACCGGTAAAAGTGATTATTTCAAAAATGACCTGAACTAAAGCATTGTCTACATAAAACGCCTCATTATATCCAAGGGCTAGTAAGATAATTCCTACGACAAAAACTATAACTGAAGTTATTCCAATAAGTATTAAGCTTTTTTTTGACAAAAATTCTCTTTCATCAGACATGAAAAATTACCAAAATTAAATTATTTTCAGTATTATTTATTTTGACTTTTACTCTAATAAATGTTATTGATTCAATAAAATTAAAATTCATATGAAAAATTAATTAAAAATAAGCTACAGAATCTTGAGGTCCTTCTTTTAACTGAGGAGCAAAATTAATAATCATTAAAATTCTTTATAAAAAATGTGAAAAGTCATAATAATTTTCTTTCTTTTATAATTTAAATAGGAAATGATTAAAAGCTCCGATATACTATTTATTGTATGAAAAAACAAAAAGCATTTAATATATTTTATATCATTGGATTAGCAGCTTCATTTTTTTTTATGATATGGATTTTTGTATTTAGATTATATATATTTAATTATACTTTTCTCGTATTTTTTTGGGTTGTGAAATATCTATCTGGTTTTGGATTAATTTTAAGCATTGCTAATGGATTTCTATTATTGTTTGATAAGTTTAAAAATGAGCTTAGTAAAAGAGGAACAAATATACTTATTGTACTTCAATTCGTAATACCTATCTTATTCGCAATATATGCAATTTACCGAATTTTTTTCGGAGGAGGTGGTATCAGAATGGTGGGTGTTTGGGAAGATATCTATGTTTGGATTGATGATATAGTGTATATATATGGTATTATTTCGTTGCTTATTACACTCTACATTATTCCAATTATTCGAAATGAGTTTGATGATGCTGTAAATCAAACTAGATTCTTTCGATTTAAAAACGGGGCAAAATCCGTTGGAAGGGGAATTAAGAAAAAATATTTTAGTTTAAGAAAAAAACATGCAAAAGCTCAGCTCCAAGATCAAATGACTGGAAAAGATGTACTTATTTCGTGGAGAAATAAATTTGCTATATATTTATTAATCCCTATAGGAATAGGTTCTTTATTGCTTATGCCCTTAGCTTTTATTTTAATTGTTTTATGGCTTAAAATAATATTTTTTGAGAAAGTGGAAATAAAGATTTATGAAAAAATTGCTTTATTAATTTCAATAATCATTCTGGGTGTTATAGCTGTTTTGGCTCCTTATATTGAATTAACGTTTTATTCTCAGATAAGTAGTTTGTTTTGGACAATCAATATTTTTTATCTTATTGGGATAGCTGTTGCGTCGATCATATACTTTAGGAAAATTCTCTAATTTCTAAATCTTATTTTTTATTTAGAAATAATATTTTAGTTAGTTTCATCACAATCACGTAGGTAAAACTACATGATCGGGGATTGGTCTCTCCGTTAAAATCCTTTCGATCCTTTAAAAAAAAGGATATGTGAGAAGAAATGGCTCACAACGAGATTAAATGCTTTTTGTTAATATTTTTTTGGTTTTTTACCATCCTTAGTGTCTCCTACTATTTCTGGTTTATACGGCTTCACAGGCATAGAGGTGTCTTATATATATTGAATGGGCATAGTTTTTACCTTATTTTATTTTCATCATTTAGTATTTTAAATCTCTACTTCTTTATATAAAAATCTTAACTTTTTGGTAAAAACAATTTTTAATATTTTAAAATAACCAAAAGAAGTAACTTAAAAACAAGAATTTTATAATTTTATGCAAAATGTTGTTATTAAACATTTAAATGATGATTCAGACTTATTAATTAACCTTTCACCTGATCAACTTAAATTTATCCCTAAATTCATTGTAGCAATATATCTATTAAATAAATCGAATAAACCAATTTTATCAAATATTATACGGATTTCTGGTCTTCATCATAGTTTTATTGACAAGATGATTAATATTTTCGATATTAAACTCCCTAAACAAGTTAAATATCGTGACGAAAATAATTATTTAGATTTAGTTAGACAAAAGATTTTTTTGTATATGGAACATCTCTACAATAGTACTACAATTATTTTTCAACCTACTACGGATCATATAAATTATATAATGTGTTTATTAACAGATATCTTAGCTAACACCACTTTTAATTAATTTTATAATTCATTTAAAGTCAAATCTCCCAATAATATCGGAGCAATCTTATGTTTTTCTTATTTACAGTTTAATGTTAATTTCATTTTAAGTACTAAAACGTATATTAAGTCATTAAACACTCATAAAGATATTAATTTAAATTACTCTAAATTTGCAAATGATTTCAAAACTTTTCAGGATAATTTTTTTATATTGGATTTAAATCATTATCGTACTAAAATAATCCAGTTTCTTGAGGAATATATTAACATAATAAAATTGAAGATTAGTAACACCGAATTTGAAAATCTTATAGATGAATTAAATCAAAATTTTATTTCAAAATCAATTAACCTTTTTAATATTGCGATATCAAATGGGTTTAAAATCATTGAACAAGATTCTTATTACTATTACCCTCAAACTATGGCTATATCTTTGATCCATTTCACATCAAAATTAAGTAAAAATCTACAAGATTTAACTTCTTTTTATAAATTACATGCTTATTTTAAAAATGTATATAATGAAGAAGCTTATTCTTTAAGAACTATAATAGACAACAACCGTTTATACACTTATATAAAAGAATTATTTAGCGAAAGATACAAAGGTCAACTTTTTAATAGAGAATCATTTATTCAAACTTTAGAGAATTATAATAAGGATTTATACCATTTAGAAACAAACTTCCTTCTTCAACTCTTTGAATCTACTAATCTTTCCCCTCAAGAATTTAGCAAGAAGTTAGGAATTTATGGGGCTCAAAATGCAAGTACTCTTTTGGGAATTGTTAAAAATAAAAATCGTTTTACTGAACCCCAAGTATTTAGGAATATAGAAAACTTTGTTCAAAAATTTCTTTCTGGTAGAGATCAAAAATCTGCTTTGCTTAATTTAGATAATTTAAAAAAATTAAGAGGTGAAGATATTAGATCTCGTGGTATAACATATCCTTTTCGATGGTTTAAAGATAGAGTTTCATCAATATATAATAATGAATTAAGAAATTTTCTCTTAAATTATTTTACGGATATTGAGAGTAATAAATATCCAGTTTCATATTTTAAATCTATAACATCACCACGAGCATCACAACTACATTTAGTGGGTTCTAGGTTAGAACCAATTATGCTATCTACTTTAATAAAATTTCTAAATACATTAATAACTTATAATAAAGTGAATTTTTATGACTCTAATTATTATTTATGTAAATATGCTCAAGATGTTTTTAATGATTACAATAGAAGAAAAGTTGGCAAAATTCCCGATCATCCACCAATCTTAAATCATATTTTCTTTAACAATAATAATTTTATAGCTATGGAAACACCAATTTGGAAGGTAGCCAAAAGTGGAGATGTTTTCACAGGACATATGGATTTACTATTATTCGAAAATCATAGGTTAAATATAATAGACTATAAATATGATTTGGAAGATATGTTGAGGAGTTTCCCTCAAATATGTGCATATGGTATTATGCTAAATAACTTATTAAATAAATATGCTTGGAGAACCCGTAATTTTACTCTTAAGTGTGTAATGTTTACCAAAAATGAAGCAATAGAATTTGATCCATCGATTTTGGTTATTGATATTCTACCTTTTATACAGAAACTTAATTCTCAGAGAAAAGAACCATTGAAAGCTAAATTATATCCTAAAAATTCTGCAAGTGAGTTATTAGTAGATATAGAAAAGTTAGTAGGTTAAAAATAATACACTCTTTTCTTATTTACAATTTTTTCAAGCGAATCGACAGAAGCCCGTTTTTATATCTAGCCTTCGCTATAGAAGAGTTTATCGGTGAAGGCAAATCTATTTCTTTAAAATATTTTCTTCCCATAACACCTGATTTCGTTGATATTGTTAGGGAATTTGTAGTAGCTTTTAATTCAATATCTTCTTTTGTTACACCTGGCATTTCTGCTATTATTATTATTTGATTTTCCAGTTCCTCTACTTCAACTAGTGGATCCCTGACTTTTTTAACCTCTGGCCTCCCATGTGGTTTAGGTTTAATATTGCCAAACGAATCGAATGTTGGTTTGCCATCAGGGCCTATATTAACATTAAATCCATACATAAATGGCCCCTTAAATCCGAATTTATCTTTATTTTTCATAATTTCTCTTCTTATATCTTCTGGGTTAAGGTTTTGGAATTCAGGCGGTAAGTTTTTTGAGAATTTTTCAAAAATTTCCTTAAATATATGTTTAAATTGTTTAGAATTAAATAATTTGTTTGGATCTGAGAGTAACTTAGAAAAATCAAATGGGCTTTCACTATCATCTTCGTCCTCATCATCATCATAATCATCATTTTTAGACATACTTAATCATCTCTAATTTTTTTTGAAAATGTGGTAATATAAAGCTTTATAAAATACATTTAAATATGGTGTATTTAAATATAAATAATATTAATCAAAAACTAAAAAGCATTTATTCTATAAAAAATTAAGGTAGATTGAACATAAGGTAGATTGAACATAAGGTAGAATGAAATGTACTCGGAGCTAAGTGATGACGACAAGGAAATGTATCTAGAGGTTTTAAGAGAAACGCCTATGATGCCATTCTCTGTTTTCGTATCAAGGGGTGATATTCCTGATAAAATTGATATCGCCAGACCCAGAAATTATATTGATCGTGAAATTTATAGACTGGTTCGTCAAACTTATAGAGATAGATCATCACGTTTAATTCCAATTTTAGGTTCAGCTGGAACAGGAAAGACTCATGCATACCATTCTTTTAAAGATAAGGAAAGAGAAAACCGAAGGAAATTAGAGCAAACAGAAGAAGCAGAAGAGCTTATCGTAAGCCAGTTTGACCCTGTTGATTGGACAATAGTTTATGTTCCTAGTCCTCCCGCAAGTATCCGTGTTCTGCTGCATGTTTATACTTGCATTATTGAAGATGTTGGACCAGAAATCCTTTCTGATGTTTCAAAAAAATTGGTTGAAAAATGGGGTAGCGCTAAGAAAGGTTTATTTCAGAAACCCAAGATCGATGAGGTAATACAAATGGGAATAAGAGAATTTCCAGGAGTCTTTGCAGATTGTGTTAAAGCACTTGTAACTTACCAATTAGATAAAAATAAAAAGGGTTTAGCGGAGAGATGGCTTTTAGGTGAGGATTTACAACCTGAAGAATTAGCGGATTTAGGCATAAATTCTGTCGTAGAAGAAGATGATGTCTGCCTTGCCTTAATTAAAATTATTACGGAAAATTTAGATAGAGTTCTTATTCTCTATTTTGATGAACTGGAATCTCCTTATAGAATGCATGGAGAGGTCGCTGAAAGAAAGTTCCTTGAAATACTAAAAAGATTATATAATGAAGTTAAGGGGCTAGTTATCTGTATTGCAATTTTAAAAGAAGTGTGGCCACGAATTCTTGAGATTGCTGACCCTCCTTTAAGATCAAGAATGGAACCCGAACAAGAATTGAAACCTTTTAGTCTTAACGATTTAAAAATATTTTTCTCAAAAACTATGGAGGCTTTTTGGGATGAGAATAATCTGAACCCTCCGTTATATCCATTATTTCCATTAAATGAGAAACTCATTGAAATGATTTTTGAAAAAACAAATGGTAATCAGAGAAATTCTATAAAATTATGTAGAAGATTTATAGAAAAAGTGATTTTGGAAGAGATGTCCGTAGATGAACTCATGGAAGCTGGGATCGACATAGTTGCTACAGTAAAACCTCCATTAGAAGCCGGAGAGGTTATAATTGATTTTTCAAAACCTCGGGATGAAGTTAGAAAGAAAATTGAAGCAATTTTAGCCGAAGAAGAATACATTATAGAAGTTAATCCTCCATCTGTGGCTGGGGCTGCATTAAAATGCATTAATATGATAGGAGAAATGAAAGGAAAAGATTTTAAGACTCAAATGGAGTTCAAATTCTTGCTTGGTAAAAGAATGCAAACTTTGGCGGCACTTATAGAAACTGAAGGAAAAAAATTTGGATTAGAAATCCCTTCAATAAAAACTTTTGATAGATCTGCAGGTGTCGCAGGATATTATGCTGCTAAAAGATTAAAAGATGCAATTGGAGAAAGAGCGATTGACGCAGGAATTTTGATTGTACCTCAAGAAACTGGAGGAATAAAATTTTTAAATATTTTTTTAGATGTATCTGAGATACATAAGGTTGAATTAAATTATGAACTAGGTAAAGCACTTATAGCTAATGCGCTGAAATATCCTACAAAAGAAGGATGGGAAATGGCAAAGCTCATATGGGAAGATATCGGAGATTATTCACCTGCTGCGGTTGAAGAACCTCCATCAGATGGAATCTATTCCGATGTTAGTGCTAGTGAAAATTTGAAAAATACATCAGGTGAAGAATAGATTCTCCAACATCTGGTTTGAATTATGAGGATTCCTCATAAAATATTCGGTTTTAATGAAATACAAATCGAAAATAATATATTTTCAGAAAAAATATCTGAATCATTTAAACAAATGAATCAAAGAAAAACATAAATAATCATTCTCAATTTCTAAAACCTGTCATCTAATCCAATCTAATTAAGTTGATTTCTTAATTAATTTAAAAGCTGAAACTTTTTTATTAAATCGAGTTCAGAGATCACATTTTTTTAATTAGATTTTTTATATCCTTGTCGAATTTTATCAATTCTTTAGCATTTCGTGCTGCATTTTTACATAAAATATTCAATTCCTGTAATACTTTTTTTATAGAATTATCTTGTAGGGAACTTGAAAGTTTTACATTTTTTTCAATCAAAGGAATAAGATTTTCGTAGATATCTAATTTAACACTCTTTACACTCCCCAGAGTTTTTTTAATCCCCTTATTTATGGCTTCAAATGTTTTTAAAATATCTGTTAAGGTTCCTACTTTTTCGCCCCTTTTCTTTAAGAGTTTTGCCAGCTCCATTTCTTGAATATCCTCTGCTAATTCAGCCGCTTTAAAATAACTTTTCTTAGCTTTTTTAAAAAGGGCATCATCTCGGTATTGGTCTGCCATATTAACTTCTTGAGATAACTTTTGCGGAATTTTTTCCCCTAAAGTTATTAATTTCTTTGCCTCTTGAAGTTTTCCCTCATCAAGCAACTTTTTAGTTTTTTCGTTTATAATCTCTTTAATTGCAGAAGGATCCTTTAGTTTTTCCATTAAAATCAAAATTTTATTAATTGATTCTCTGTTGATATATTATAATTTTAATACTTTTTTAATATGTTTTTCGGAAAAGTCTTTTAATATTGGGTTATGCCTTTTCTTTTTAAAGATAATAATCCGCTATAATGCTTGAGTCGAATGATTGGTTTACTTCGCAAGGGAATATTCATTCAATTCAGCATCTTATTGATTGAAACATTCAATTCAGCATCTTATTGATTGAAACATTCAATTCAGCATCTTATTTCATAAAGGAAGATTCCAATTGGAATGTTTTACCAGTTAATTTTGATGATATTGGGATTTTCGATTTAGCGTCGGAGAGAATGGTAAAAGTTTTAAAGGGACACAAAGATCTAATTAGAGATGTATGTATATCTCCTGATGAACGGATTATAATTAGTGGGTCGGAGGATGAGACCACACGCTTATGGGATTTTGAAACAGGCAGAGAAATAAGAGAATTGGAGGGTTGCGCAGAAAATATTTGTATAAGCTCCGATGCTAAATATTTGATAAGAGGCATCTTTACTAGTATAAACATTGAAGATTTCAATACCTTCGAGAAAATTAATAATATTGAAACAAATTTGGTAATTGAAGATTTACTATTATCTCACGATGAAAAGTTTATAATACAAGGAGCGAGGCATGTGATTAAAATTTGGGGGATTTCAAAACATTAGATTTTATAAGAGAAATTAAATAAAAACCACCATTTTAACTAATATTAGACTGTTAATAAGTATTTGATTTTTATTTGATTGAATCTTTTCAAACACATGACTGTTGTTGAAGATACCTATTGTGAAGCTTTCGAGGGGCTTTGCGTTCAATTAATGGTAACTGCCCAAGATGGCGAATTTTTAAATCGGGCTGCAAATGCATTCACGGCACTTCCTTCAACAGTTTTCGCAGATACTGAAGGAGGTATAGTAAGATGGTTATCTAAAAATGAAACTATTGACGGAAGAGTAGGGGCTGTCGTCCAATTATGGGTTACAGGAGGTTCTAAGAAAGCTCAAACTAAATTCTATGAGCAACTAGGAAGGCGAATGCGCCAAGGAATATTAGTTGTTCCTACTACTGCTGTATTCGATTACTATCCAAAAGATACTGACATGAAATTTAATATGATGACTAATGTTGGACATTGCGGTGATGGTTATGAAGAAATTATTGAAAAGTATAATCGTAAGCTTATTTCTGTGCCAATTATGATGGGCCATGATTTTTTAATAGAAGAGCAATTATCTTATGCTAAAGGCGTTATGGGAGGGAATCTTTGGTTATTTTGTGACTCTATAGATTCTGGAATTAAGGCTGGAAGAGAAGCTGTAAGAATAATTGCTGAAATTGATAATGTGTGCACTACTTTCGATGTTTGTTCAGCCGGTTCTAAACCAGAAACAAATTTTCCAGAAATAGGGCCATCAACTAATCATCCGTATTGCCCAACCCTAAAAAATAAATTAAAGCCCGGAGAATATAAAATCCCAGAAGGAGTTAAATCTGTTCCCGAAATCATTTTTAATGGCACCGATATTGATGCAATAAAAGAAGCAATGTTTAAGGTTATACAGGGCATAGGAGATATGAATGGTGTTGTTAAAATCTCAGCAGGAAATTATGGAGGTAAACTCGGAAAATTCAAGATATATTTAAAAGAATTAGGACTAAAGGATAGATATTTTAGTTAAATTTTAAATTATATTTCCTAAATTATTATTACAATTAAATAATTGAATTTTTTTATTAAATATAGTGTTAAAAATTCTTTTATTCATTTATTAGTTGAATAGAATATTTAATTATAAATTTGTTGTGATTAATTGACGTATTTTAAACTGATTATGGGATTAGATTGCGGGGTGGACAAAGACATTTGCCAACTTGGATATCCAGAAAATTGTTTTAATTGTTTATCAAAAAAATTTAGTGATGCTAATTTTCTAATGGATATTATTGAAATAAATGAGCAGCATTCCCAACAAAAAAGAAAAAAAATGTTTTATAAGCATATTTGGCGGAAATACCAAGATATATCGTCGATAAGACATTTAATTATACTTACTAAAGCAGGATTACCAGCATTTAATATGGCCGTAGGTGATTTGCCTATAGACGCTACATTAATATCTGGTTTTATTCAAGCGAATATTACGTTTTCATCTGAAGATTTAACGTTTTTAGATAAAATTAATCCAGATAAGAAGTTTTATGAATTTGAATATAAAAATTTTCATATTCTTTTATGCAACGGTAAATTATGCAGAATTTGTTTAATAGTTGATAAAAAGGCTTCAATTAGTTTAAGAGAATTACTCTCAAATTTTACTGATATTGTTGAAGAAAATTATGAGAATGAAGTGCATGAATTTGAGAACACAGGTGATTTAGGTTTATTAGATCCGGTTAGAAGCTTAATAATCAAAACTTTTGAAATATTTATGAATTATCCACTTAATCTCTCTTCTCAAATACAGCCAAGTATTATTAACAATTTTCCGATTGTTCAAAAAGCGATTTATGAATGTGCTAAGGACTTGTTAAAGGAAGACATCTATTTTTTTATCTCACCCCTTTTAGATATAACTTCAAAACTATTAGGAAAAATTCCGAATGATGAAATTCTTTGGAATATATATCAGATGATGAGAAAAAATATTATTACTTGGGAAAAACTTGAATTGCAAGAGAAAGATTTAGAATTTAAAGAACAAGAAAAACGAAAAAGGGAGCATGTAATTCAAAAAATAATGGAACCAATGGATATTGAAGAAATTATTCTCGAATGTCAGAATATGAGCTTTGATGATGCATATATAAAAATTAATTCTTCAATAAAGAAAGGTGAAATCGCAGAAAAAAATGCTGCGTATCAAGAAGCGTTATATGAATATAATAAGGCACGTAGTTACGCAAACGAATTCAATATGGAAATGGAATTAGAAAATATCTCACTTAAAATTTTAGAAATTATAAAACTTAACAACAAAGTCGAGTATAATTTCGCAATGGAGCAAGCAAACAAATCAGAAAAGAAAAAAAATTTTGTTATTGCTTTAAAATATTTGTTTCAAATTAAAAACGCTTTAACTAATGAAAATGATAATGGAAAACATGATAAACAATTACATAAACTGAACGTTAGAATTAAAAGAATACAAGATAATTTAAAAAGAAATTAATAATCATTAAATTAAATGTCAACATTTAATCTTCGCTGAAATTGATTAGATTTTTATATTTTTTTAGTAATTTTAAATTAAGAATTATATTAAAAAAAAAGTGAAAATGAATGGTAAGGAAAGGAATTAAAGATAAAGTAGCTGTTATAGGGTGTGAAGCGACAAAATATGGAGAACTTTGGGATAAAAACCAGTATGACTTACTCGCAGAATCTTGTCAGGGGGCTTTTAAGGATGCGGGAATAACAAAGGATGAAGTTGATGCAGCTTGGCTAGGGAATTATTATTTTTTTACAGGTCTTTCTGGAACTACGCTCGAGGATTCTCTTAGATTAGATGGCAAACCAATTACAAGATGCGAAAATTATTGTGCAACAGGAATGGATGCTTTTCGTAATGCATGTTTTGGAATTGCCTCAGGTGCATATGATGTAGCACTTGCTTGTGGTGTAGAAAAACTTATGGATGAGGGAGGAAGTGGCCTACCGGCTACTACGGTTTTTGGTCATCCTGTATTGTCGCGTCCATCCGCACCTGCCATGTTTTGCCTTTTGGCAACGAGAAGTTTTCATGAATTTGGATGGGGAAGGGAAGATTTAGCCCGAGTTGCCGTAAAAAATCATGAAAATGGATATTATCATCCAAAGGCTCATTTTCGAATGAAAATC
>SDBV01009942.1_pt1 | contig 12548 bp, 23 predicted proteins | sample 2277081 | NCBI WGS metagenome assembly SDBV01 (sample SAMN10402039, study PRJNA504765) | marine sediment metagenome | isolation source: marine sediment core GS10_PC15, 223 cmbsf | place: Arctic Ocean: Southern Knipovich Ridge | collected 2010 | reverse complement strand
ACGATTATTATATTATTCGGGATATATCGGAATTAAGGAAATTATTGAGGGAATTAAAAAATGATTAAAGAAATAACAATATACACAGTTATTTGTGATAATTGTGGTGTGGACAGTAATGCCAATGGTGAATACATGGGCTGGAATGATTTAGAATATGCAGAATCTCTGGCCTCAGAAGACGATTGGATTAAAGACATCGACAAACATTATTGCAATGATTGTTATAATTATGATGATGAGGATAATCTAATTATAAATAAAGGATGAGCAAAATGATTAATATACCTAAACGTGCCGGATTGTATTAGTATTATCATTTGAGGACTGAGTATGGGATTAGAATTAGAGAGGGAACTTTTTCCTGAGTTTGGTACTGTTCAACCGATAGAAAAAGAAGAAAAAGAGATTAGCGAAATCGAAATAGTTGAAATCGAAGTTTGGGAATGTAAGGATATAAAAGAATTTTTAGAACGGTTAGAATCGATGAGAAATGAATAAAACAAAAATAAACTGGCCAGATTTGGATTACACCTGGAATTCCGTTGTGGGCTGTCGAAGGAATTGTTATTATTGTTATGCAAGGGAACTTAATAATCGCTTTAAATTTATTAAAAAGTGGAATAAGCCTCAGTTTTTTGAAGAACGTTTAGAGCAGCCGGGAAAAGTGAAAAAACCAAGTGTGATTTTTGTGGGTTCAATGTGTGATTTATTCGGGGAATGGGTACCTGATGAGTGGATTGATAAAATAATTGAAGTTTGTAAAATCGGTTGGCAAATATATCCCTGCCCCTGAATTAGTCGGCAACACAATAGATAATCCAGAAATATTAGGAGCTAAAAAATGACTAACACAGATAAAGTTTACAGATCGCTTAATCTATCTATGCGGGAATGGACAACTGACATCTTTCACGGCATGTCACAATATGATGAACATACTGATCTAAGCAGATCACAATGGAGTGAGGCAATTCAATCAAATATCAGGAATGGGGATATAGCAGGATATGATTTAGGTCAGAAAATTGGTAGAGCCTTGAAACTTGATAAAGGAATGTATTTTTTAATTCGCAAAGAACGGTATGTCGATATTAAAGAAGAGGATTTGAGTAATGTTGATGAAAATGATTCTATAATATGTATCTCACCGGAATCGCCTGTATTTCTTAAAATCATCGGGTTTCCCGAATATGGTTTTGAATCATTTAAAGAAATTAAGATTTTCCTCAAAATAATTCCTGAATCCGAATATCAAAATCAGATAGCAGCTAAAAAGCTGAATGAAGAATTCCCCCCTGAGAAACCAAAGATAATTTACGATAGAAATAAGCACAATACAGATGATTTTCCTGAAACGGATTGCGAACTTATATTCCCATTTAAACCCACAAAAGGATTTACGGCAAAAATAAAGGTTTCGGATGTCAAGGAAACAACTGAACTTAAAGCAGGGGATTATGTGAGGTTAAAAGATGATCTCAAGGGAATATTAAAAAGTTTAGGTGTGAGGTATGATAATTGTATTTTTCTCATGGAAATAAAAGATAGTGGAATCTCTAAGGTTTTAGAGATAAATTCCCCAGATTACTCAAATCATACGTATTTTAATATACCCATTGCATGTATCAAAAAGATAATCACACTCCCCACTAAATTTAAGATAGACTGTGGGGATAAAACAAAAGAGGTTTTGAGTATATTAAATGAATTGGGATTTTTCTTAGCAAGAAAAACAGTAAAAACAACATTGAAGTATATTTACAACAAAGAAGACGCTGAACTTGGCTGGGGCAGTGTAGAACACGGAGACGAATATTTCTTAAAGTGCGAATATCCCGAACTGACACTATCGCAATTCTATGCAGAAGTAGGCTTAGAAATGCCAGCAATAACCAAAGATGGTAAATTGGCAGGTGAACCTAAATATACAGATGAAGAACGAGAAGAAATGGAAATGTTATATTGTGAAAGCAAGAAAATGAAGTTAAATATTTCAGACGCAAAAGAATTGTTAAATAAATATCATAATTTCAAAACTTATATACATGGTGTGGAAGATATATACCCCCTGGACGACGAATTAACTGATGATGATATGCAGGAAAGAATATATGGTAAAAGCAAAGAAAAACCAGCCGAAACAATAATTCAAGAAATGCTTGACAAAAAAGCTATTGATGCAGATATTTCTATACAAAAATCAACATTAGGAATTAATGCTCGTGTTTTTTGGTTAGAAGAAAGATTAGATGATTTAGATAAAGTTATTTTTGGGAAAATGGAACAAGTTGAAGTTATCAAAGTTATCTGGATAGAAGAAAGAAATTTAATAGTGAAAGAATTAAATAAAATAATAGGAGAAAAGTAATGAAAATGGAACAAATAATTGATAAAGCAGATACGATGTATCAATATGAATCAAAATGCTGTGGTGTAGCTGTATATTCGACAGATATGCCATTTTGTCCTAAATGCCATGAATGGTGTAAATTAATTAAAATTGAAGGAAAAGATGCACCAAACAATAATAGATTACTGTTTTAAAATAAAAGCAAAATTCCCAAAGCATTTTCAATATATCAATTATTTAGATTTTGGAAGTTTGGATGTTAATGGGAATAATAATTATTTATTTGACAAATTATCAAGTGGAATGGGAATAGATATTGTTAGCGGTGATAATGTTGATATAATATGTAAAAGCCACAAATTAGAACTAAATAAACAATACCAAAATAGACATGAAATCCGTTATACACCTGGCACCATAATTTCAACTCAAATGTTAGAACATGATAAATACTGGAAATTGTCGTTAATAAATATGCACAAATTATTGAGGCCAGGGGGACTTTTATTACTTACTTGGGCAGCCCCAGGATTTGGAAGGCATTCAGCTTATGAGGGGAAGTATAAGCTAGTAGAACCGGAACATTATTACGAACTATCTGAGAATGATTTTAGGACTGTTTTGGATTGTGATAAGTTCTTTAGTGAATATGAATTTGAATTAAATAAAGTGCAAAAGGATTTATGTTTTTGGGGGATAAAGAAATGAAATTTAAAGGTGATTTAAACATAAATTACAAGCACAAATTTCGTTTTATCAGAATGTTTTATTATATTAAACAAATAATAATTAAATGGTTTATACAAATGGACAATCAAATAACAAATGAAGGGATTGAATTAATAAAAGCGTACGAAGGTTTCCGTTCTAATGCTTATAGAGATATTGTAGGGGTCTGGACAATTGGATATGGTCACACAAAAGGTGTTAAATCAGGTGACAAAATGACCGAACCTGAAGCATTCGAATTATTTATAACAGAATTGGCCGATTATGGTTATCGAATGTCGTTGTTGATTAAAGTACCGATAAATGACAACCAATATTCAGCTTTGGTAAGTTTTGTTTATAATCTTGGAGTAGGTGCATTGCAATTTTCAACTTTATTAAAACGATTGAATAAAGGAGATTATACATTAGATTATGACGGGAATGTTATAATCGAGAGCAAAACTAAATACAAACAATATGCTATTAAATCAGAATTTGAACGTTGGAATAAAGCAGGTGGTGAACCAGTTTATGGTTTATTGAGACGTCGAAAAGCTGAGTATAAATTATTTAGGAGTTGAACAATAAAATGCGAACAATAACAGATAAAAGCGGCATTAAGTGGAACGTAGAAGCACTGGAACACGAAAGGAAATTTATGAAAGAAATGTGGTGCAAACATTTTGTAAAACCCATGTTAGTATTATACAGAAAAGACAGAAATGACAAAAAAGATAACACATAGCGAAATAGTAGAAGAAATCCCTAAAATCAGGACTGATAAATCTGGCCCGCTTGAATATCCTAAATATATCCCACCACCTGGAAAGATTGTTCAGGATATTGAGGATAGATATAACAGCTATTCAATTTGGGAAATTATCTGGTTTTTAATAACAAGGCCAGCGAAAGTAATAATGTTAATATATCGTATTTTAAAATTAATTGAGAAGGTACAAAAAATGGCAGAGAAAAAAAGCAAAACATCAGTAGCTGTGACGGTGAAAGTGCTATTAGGAGTAGTGGCAGCAATTGCTGGTATATTCGGGGCGGATTTGCCCGCAGGTTTTCAGGAATCCATTACAGGGATAGCTATAGGTGGTTATTTCTTATTTAGTTGGATTCAAGGGATATTTACAAAAGATAAGGATGAAACTAAAAAGGATGTAGAATAATGGCAATGACCACTCTGCATTATCCCTTAAAAGATACTATTGAAATTGATTTAGGGGCGAGCAACATTAAATTGGTTGTTGGCTGTACAAATTGGTACGGTAATTTGCAAATATATAAATTGCCGGATACATTAAATAAAGCCGATTTTTTTAAAAAACTTGGCAATTATTCATCTTATTATGACAGGATAGAGCCGGATATACTATTGGTTTGCCATAATGTAGAAGGAATAGAAGAACTAATAATGAGCTTAATAGAAATGAGACAAGCAATGGTGGAAAATACAGTATATAAAGAGCAACGTAATATTAGTAGACTTGAAAAAAATTATATATTGAAGGAAATCTTTATAAAAGCAGCAGCAAAAATATAAAAATTAGCCCCGTTTTCTTAAATCTATAATATAAATGATAGACGGCAAAATCAAGCGGGGCTAATTTAGTGGGGTGGACTGGAGTGATGCCAGCCCGGTCTTATAAGCCGGACACGGGGGGTTGATTCCCTTCCACGCTACAAGTTAATCAATTAATCATCAATTATTATGCCATACTACGAATATAAATGTGAACGCTGCAAAACCATAGTCGAAAAACAACAACGATATAAAGATAAGCCATTAACTAAATGTAAATGTGGTGGTAAACTAAAGATAATTATAAGTAAGAATACATTTAAACTAAAGAAAAATCCAGGTGACGTTGGCTGGACACGGGATTGGCAACCACATAGATAAAGCTAAAATCAATATATTTATGCAGATAATATTTAAAATCATAGCGATTATAATCTTAGCTTTTAGAAACGTTAAATTCAGATTAAAGCGATTAGCTTACAAACGATGGGAAAATCGCAACGAATTAAAACCGAGTGTCATCGAAGCTACTATTGACAAATCGACAAAATTGATTAAAGAAATTGACAAATCGACAAAATTGATTAAAGAAATTGACAAATCGACAGTAGTGTATAAAAATGATAAACAAAAGCAATGGGCAGAAAGTGGACATTTCCCATCCTATTTAGAACCCGATATTATTACGTGTTGTATCGGTGGCGGTTGGCCGTCAAAACCAGAACCTATTGAAATAGAGTTTGACATAAATAATGACCAAAAAACAAAATAAGGATTTATTGTTATGAAGAATCAAAAAATAGTTGAAAGAGACATAGAATACTATAAAACCGAGATTGAAAGGTTAAAGGAATCTAATGAGTATATGGATTCTATGATTAAGTTAAAAGAAAAGAGGTTTGTAAAGGGGGCTATTAAACCAGGCGATTTAATCAATGAGGAGAGCTATAGCTTTTGTAATAATGCTGAGTTGCAAGTTGTCATAGGAAATTATAAACGTGGTGTTTATGCTATTGAGATAAGTAAATTAGCAGATCATATAAACCAACAATACACAAACAAAGCAAACAAAGTTCCCTACAAAAGCATACGTGGCTGGATTTTAGGGTATAGGGTCTAAAAACAAGATAATGGATTGTGATGTTATATATTATTGAAACACATACAAGCGAGTGGACACTGGATTCGAAATACCTAATAGTAGAGCAGCCGGGCATAGAATCCATGCTGATTTATGCAAAGCGGTCGTTGAAAAACATCAGAAATACAGGGACAAGCCATTGGCTGAATGTGAGTGTGGCGGTAAATTGAAGAAAATTATAAGTAAAAATACATTTAAACTAAAGAAAAACACTAGTGACGTTGGATGGTCAAGGGATTGGTAAATGTATCATTTAATTGTATATCTAATAAAACTGTATAGAATAATAATAATTAAATACAAATTATACAAGTATAAATTATGGAAGAAACATAATAAAAAAGAATTAGAACGATTAGATGACGAATCGAAACAACAAAAGTTAAATGAAGAAAAGCAGCTAATGGAACGAATAAGAAGAGCTAATGAGAGTAAAACACGTTTGCCACCTTGTTCTAAATTACAAGATAATAATTTAATAATATATTTAGAAGATAGGGTAAACAGAGGATTGTCGATTGATATGGATTGTGAAAAAATCGTATATAAAATAGAGCCTAATATTGATTTTAAACCTTATGGGCGGAGTTTCATAACAATGGAAGCGGCTTTCACTGTAAAAAGGTAGAGGTTGGTATATAGAATTCAAGACTGAAGACGAAATATGGGATTTTGCAATAGAACATGAAGTTGGAGAAGGATTTATAAAAATAGATGATAATGGCATTTAAACCTACAAAGAAACACATACAAATATGCTATGACGCAGGGATAAAACGTCAGAAACGTTCTAAGTTATATAAAGCATTAGGACTTACGAGATATATCTATTATAAACACACGGAATTATCGGAAAGTTATAAAAAAGGTAGAGAAGATGGTACTCCGGAAGTAGTATTTAGACTAACAGATTCATTATTAAAAGAATGCTTTGGTTATCATATTGAAGAAAAGACAAAAGACGGAACTGTGACTAAATATATGCGTCCTAATATGACTGGCATTATGTTTGCTTTGGTTAATCTCAACCCTGAAAAATGGCAATCAATAAATAAGGAAAAAATTATAGTTGATAGAGAAAAGCAGAGTATTTTGATCAACTATACTAAATATTCAGATAATTAGGAGTTAAAATGAATAAAAAGGAAACATCTGAGATCGCATTATCAGAACACAACCTAATAGCAATTGATCCTAAAGAACGGCTGCCGGAATTACTTGACAGAGGGCTTAAGTATAAATGCAATCCGTTAATGAGGCCATACTGGGATACAATGAAATAAAGAATTTTAATGTATAAAACTGAAATAAAACTCACTGATTCACAATTTGACTTCATAACATCAGATAGCAAATTTACTGCCTTTGTAGGTGGTTATAAAAGTGGTAAAACTTATATTAAGATACGCAAAGGTATAGATTGCCTTGCACGAACTCACCAAGACGGATTACTTGCCGAACCTAATTATACAATGAATGAGGAATTGATTAAACCTGAAATAGAAACTTATATGAATAATGTAGGTATAAGTTTTAAATTCTACGGCCAACCTAAGAATTGGTATGTAACTAATTTTGGTAAAATATTATTACGTACACAAAATGAACGTTCAAGTTTAGAAGGGCATAATTTAGGATGGTTCGGATTAGATGAAGTCGATTTATTCAATGAAGAAAAAGCATCGGAGAATTGGAGAATATTAATAAGTAAGTTAACATTACCGTCTATCGTCGAAGGTTATAAAGGTATGACGTTCGGATTTATTGTAGGTACAGCGGAGGGATTCAAATTCGTTTTCAATAAATTTTATAAAGAAGCTCTTGAAATACTAAGTCAATCTTTTGTATCAAAAGACGGTTATGATTACACACGTAAAATCTATGAACGTGATAAATACAAATTATTTATTAGTTCTGTCATGGAGAATGAAAATAATTTAACACCTGATTTTATCGAAACGATGTATAATGATTATGATGCACGGTTCATAGACAGATATATTCATGGTAAATTTATATCAATAACATACGGACATGTATATTACAATTTCAGTAAGAAAAATATTGAATACGTACCATTCGATACTAACGCAATAACACACATGAGTTGGGATGTTAATTTCAGTGACAAGCCAATGTGTACAAGTCTAATTCAGGAATTAACTCCCCAGCAAGTATATGGCGATCAAATACCTGATTATATTAATCCGGATAAAATATTATATGCAACTACTAAGCACTTTGCTAATGAAGGTACTAATACTGAGGAACAATGTTTGCAAATAAAGACTTATTTAGATAATAGTGGCTTTGTTGGAAAATTAGATATATATGGTGACAGGGTAGGTTCAGATAGAAGAGTAGGTGCTGACCGAACACATTATCAAATAGTAGCAGATATATTCGACCCTTCATATAAGGTAGGGCAACCATTGCATTTCGGTACTCGCAAAACATTATCAATAGTTGGTCGTATATCATGTGTGAATAGGATGCTATTAGATTCAAACGGTAAACGTCATATAATTATATCAAGTGGCGATAAAAGCCTAAGAGAAGATAGAGGGCTTAGAATGTTAATTGAAGATTATGAACAATGTAGCTGGACCCCATCCGGTAATAAATTAGACGATTCTTCATTAGGACGTACTGATCCTACCGATGCAGAAAGTTATTATTATTACAATGAACATGACTCAACAAGATTAGTGCCAAAATTTTATTAAGGAGTTTATATGTTAATAATTTGGAAATATAGAAATGGTGGTTATGATGGTGAAAGTAATTATAAAATAGAAAATTACGATAGTTGGGATGCGTTTAAAAAGGCAAGGATGAAATCATATAGGGGTTCCCGTTTCCTTACAGATGAACGTTTGCAACAACTAAGTATGTATGTATTAGCTGTTGAAATGCGGGAAGGAATAGATATACCTGATGATCTTCAAAGTATTGAGATAATTTATTTAAATGAAAGCGAAATTAAAGCTTTCCAATCCCGTAAGTTGGTTGCTGAAATACAATTAGCTAAAGAACGTGATAAAGAATTATGGAAACGTTTGGAACAACGTAGAGAAAATTTTATCTTTCTAGAAAAGAAAAGTAATGAACATATATTATATTTAAAAAAGAACGAATGTTTGTGTGGATTTGGTTCACATTGGAGGACATTAATATATGGTTATGACGGTATGTTCTCAAGTGACGCAACACTTAATTATTGTGATAAGCATAACGAAGGTTTTACCGGAATATTTACATTATGAAAAATACGAATGCAAATGATAACTGATATATTCCAAGCTATAATAAGTGATTTATATTTTTGGTGTGCTATTGTAGGTGGTATAGTAGCAATAATATTTGTTACAATAGCATCAATAATAATCTATTTAGTTAAATTAGCAACAAGTGATAAGAACAAATGGCGGAATTAAAAATAACATGTAAATATTGTGGCAAAGAAATACTACCTTCATATCAAGAGCTTGAATTGAAGGTAGTTAATTGTGAATGTTATAAGATGGAAGAGTATAAACGAATGTTTAAATTATTTAAGGAGTTGAATTATGAGGGATCGAGAATTCGTAGAACAAAGCAAGGTTATAGAAGGAGTTGAAAATGTATTTAGTAAGACGGCTATATATAAATAAATTAAATTAATATTTGGAATTTAGTCATTTATTTGGTAAGTTAAGTCTTCACAACTCCATTTACACAAGTAAATGCGGGGTTTCTTTTTGAGGCCTCGCTTTTTTATATTTGGTTATTATCAACCTAATTTGTATATTATAGTTGGTCATTATAAACCATTGTATAATAATAGCCAAATATAATGAATATCAGACCTTTAATAATTACATTTCTTAAACGATTAGGATTGTTAGATTCTTTTTTTTCTAATGCTTATCCTAAGACAGAATATTACGTAGCTGCATTTGAGCAGAACTTTAAAGATGCCTGGGAATGTACTCCATTTGGCTCTGATGTTTCTTTGCGTGACTTGAGCTATTATCGATCTTTGACTTGCTTTTATAATGAAAATGAAGAGGACTATGTCGATCGAAGGGCCTTATTTTATACATATTTAAAGAATGAATATAATACATTAAACAAAGAACAAACGTTAGAAGACCCATTGAAAACGTTAAATCGTTATAAGCAAACATTGCCGATTGATTCTAATGTCAAACAAATAATGAGGCGTATTACTAAATTGTATGACGAGCGACCCGCCAGAGAATTCACAACTAAAAACGATGCTTTACAAACAGATTTAACCCAATTATATAACGAAATGCAATTTGATAGTTTCATTAAAAATGTATATCAATTGACTAAATATGTTGGATGGGTTGCTGTTCGTCAACGTTGGATTGAAGATAAGCCAATTATGCTCGTCAAAACACCAGATCAATTCAGAATAAAAAAAGACCCATTAGATGACACTAAAATAATTGAATTTTGGGAAGTTGCTATATTTGAGCAAAAGTTTGCTTTTAGAGTTTGGACTGAAAAAGAACGATGGTTTGCAGTTCCAGAAAAACATATTGTAAAAGCAAATTCCTTCAAAATAAAAAATGTAGAAAACAATTCTTATGGACGAATCCCTTACGTATTTTTATGGTTGCATGGCGGGCGATTGGATTTAAATGAAAATCAATTAAAATTAAATCGCACACAATGGCAAGCAGATTTAAATGCTTCATATAATGCAAACCCAATTAAAATGGGAGTTAATTTAGAACAAGCTAAAATAACAGGTGCTGTTGATGAAATGATATTAGTTAAGGATATAATACAACCAAGAGAAGGTGATCCCGCTTTACCATATATTGAATATTTCCAGCCAGAAACTGCATATACAGAATTAATGTTAGCACATGATAACAGGCTTGCTCGAATTCAAAGACAGGAAGGGATACCTAATTCAATAATTGAGGGCGATAAATCACCGCCATCTGGAATATCCCGTTTGCTTGAAATGAATGAATTAATTGAACGAAAGCGAGAAGATGAACCTATATTAATAGAATTTGAAAAGAATATAGCAGATTTAGTAATTATAATATCCAATATAGATGCAAGCAAGGGTTTTGGTGATATAGATTTTAACATAACATATTCAACCGAACCTATTGTAATAGAGCCGGAAGCTGAATATGATTTTGATAAACGTAAAATGAATGATTTAACTTTAGATACAAACGAATTTTACATTAAAAATGGTGGTATTTCTAATGATTCTACATTTAAAGAAACGAAAGAAATATTAGAAAAGAGAGCTATATTTCGTGACGAAATTAAAGGATTGCTTCCAAGTTCAACTAAAGAAGAATTTAATACACCAATCCAAGATGAAATAGAAAATCAATTAGAAAATATAGAGGTCACATAATGGCACGAATAAAATTTATAGAAGAGACCACTGCCAACGCTAACGGGAATTTCGGGACAACCGATTTGCCTGATACAATTGGCAAAGTCTCCTATATAGTAATACAAATGGCATGGGGAATTATAACAGGGACAAAAGATATGACTGTGCAGCCTGAGGTATCTCTGGACGGGACGAATTTTGATATAATAGGTACTGCTGTTACGCTGGCTGCCAATAGTGATTCAACTACATTCTCTATTTTGAATCAAGGTTATACGAAAATCAGGATAGCATTTAAAATCGCAACGTCAACTTCAGTTGATACTTTAGACGGTTATATAAGTGGGCATACCCACGCAACGGCGGTGTAATATGGGCAAAAATCAAAACATACCTTCACAAGGCTCTGCAAACGATATAAATTCAATTGCTTTATTGGCTGATGGTCAGGTAGTAATTGGTGACGGTGGTGTAAGGGGTGTTAAAACTAATGGAGTTGCACTCACCGATTTAATGTTACTGGACGGCACGGCGACACTGACAGCCGATTGGAATATCGGTGCATTTGATTTAATCATCCCTGATGGTGGTGAACTGCAATTAGGTACAGGATTAGATGGCCGGATTTATTCATCTGGTGATGATTTATATATTAAAAACATTACTTCAGATAAGGATATTATCTTTAATGTCAATGACGGCGGTATGGATACAACCCTTATGACTATGGATGCTTCAGCAAGAAATGTTGGCATTGGAAAAGCACCGGAAGTTAATTATGCACTTGATGTATTCACTAATTTTGAAAGAGCTAATGGTACTGGTGCTATAAAAGCAGAAGTAGATTATGAAAATAATGCTAATACAATAGCACAAAGTTATGGCATTGCAAGTTTAGTAAGATATAGAGGGTCAGCATCAAGTACAGAGTCTAAAGGCCAGCGTGTAATAGATAGTTCTATGTTTTCTTATAATACCGGAACAACAAACCGAATAGCAGGATATAGACTTGATCTACGCAACTTGGGTCCTGGAACAGTGACTAATGCAACAGGGCTTTTTATAGAGAATTACACAAATACCGGTGGTGGTACAATTGATAATGCGCAAGGATTATTAATTGAAAATCATAATGTAGCAACTAATAATTATGCAGCTCGTCTTGAATTGAACACAGGAGGAAATAATGCTTGGAATGTTTATGCTTCAGGCACTGCACCTAATTATTTTAAAGGCAATGTTGGTGTTAATGTAGTTGACCCTGATGTTGCATTAGAAGTATTAGGAAGCACAGGTGTTAAAATCAGTTTTAATGCTACAGATAACACAACTATAGTAACGGATACAAACGGTTATTTGACAATTACACCGAGTGGTAGTCGTGTAATCGTGGCCGGTGATATAGAGATTGGCTCTGCTGATGGATTTTATTATG
>SDBV01009941.1_pt1 | contig 12552 bp, 8 predicted proteins | sample 2277081 | NCBI WGS metagenome assembly SDBV01 (sample SAMN10402039, study PRJNA504765) | marine sediment metagenome | isolation source: marine sediment core GS10_PC15, 223 cmbsf | place: Arctic Ocean: Southern Knipovich Ridge | collected 2010 | reverse complement strand
TTTCCTATGACCAGAGCGGCGGCACTCACCAGACCGACGCGCCGGGTGCCGCCGTTGCGATCGCTCACTCATACCCCATTGCTGCTTCCCCAACTCCCGCACTTGCATGCCCCGTCTTCCTCGGCGCTTGCGGCGGCGCTCCGGGTGTACTCCGGCAGGCGGGACAGGTCAACGCTCGACCGCGCCCGGCGCCGAAGGAACACGAACGAGAACACGCGCGTCGCGGGATAGGAAGTTGCCTGCCGATCCGAATCGCTCAGCTCTCATTGGTGATAGGGGTGAGGCCCTGACGGCGTGGCGCTTCTTCATTGTCGCGGGGTCACCGCGGGGGGTCAGCGTTTGAACATGGCGATGAAGTCTATTAGAGGGGGTGCGATTTGGCGTCGGGAATCTCCGAATCCTTCTAAGATCGGCCGGACCTCACCAAGACTCTGCGGTCAGGGCTTGGGCTCGTAGGTCGCGATGAAGTCATGTTGGGAGAAGCTTTGGCGTACAGAGTACCCGTGGCCCTCCAGGATCGGCATGACGACCTCGCGATTCTCCTTCCAGATTTCAATGATGATCACGGGGTGAAGCGCGCCTATCGTCTTCTCCGCCCCACGCAAGACCTCGGTTTCGTGGCCTTCGACGTCGATCTTCATCAATGAGACGTCCGAGAAGCCGAAGCTGTCGATCGTGCGTGCCTCCACCTTGTCTCCGCCCTTCCCCACGCGGACGCGGCCATCGTGCGTGCCTGTGGGGTTCATCTCGATGATTCCGGCCTTGGAGCTGAGTGCGAAGCGAAGCGGCACGGCGTTGGTGAGCCCGTTCAGCTTGAGGTTGTGGACGAGTTCGCGATAGATCTTCTTCTGGGGCTCGAATGCGTATACCGTACCCTCGGGGCCAATCAGGTGGGCGATGGGGACCGTCAGCGACCCGATATGCGCGCCGATGTCGAGGACGGTGTCACCGGGAGCCAGGTGATCCACGAGATCCCTGATCACGTGCGGTTCCCATGGCTTACCGCTCAGAAGCGTCTTCTTGACCACTGCCGGATTGTCGTCAACGTAGAACCTGCCCAGGTCCGCGACCTCGGCGATCTGGTAGTCGCCTTTGGGGAACTCGTCCAGATAGGCCGCCATTTCGTCGGTATCGAAGAGCAGCTGCGGGGCCAGCGCGGGTTCAACTGCGCGATCGCAGCCCGCGAGCGCCACGAAACTCATGATGGTGACGCAGAGGACTACGCCGAAAGCGGTGATGCGCCGCGCGCCCCAAACCGACATCATTCGCTCGAATCCGTTTTATCCGATTGTTCCGCGCTCGGCCGACGCACTTCTGTAGCCAAGGCGACGTTCAATCGGGCACAGTAGTGAATCGGGGTGATTCCGACAACGCTTGAAGGGCCGTCAGCCCTGAAATTTACTCCATAGGCCTGGCTCTCGGGCTTTTCCTGGCTTTATCGCCGCTCGCTAGGTTAAATTCACACCCAAATCATTGGGGGTCATGTATGAAATTCCCTGTAAGCCCCGGATTGATTCGGCTGCTGTTTTTCTGCGCTGGAGGTGCGCTGCTTTTAGCCGGGGTGCTGTTTTTTCAGGGGAGGCCTGAGGTTTATCGCCAGGAGAATGCGATCGACCGCCTGCCGTATGAGTACATCGGCTGGCCCATCCGCGGGTGGTTTGATGGGCATGGGGCAATAACGCTATCAGCGCAGCATCGGTTTGCCGGAGTACCGGGGAAATTTCGATTCGTCTGCACCTTCTTGCCACAAAAACACAGCAGGTATGAATTTCTGGGTCAGGTCGTGGAGTCACCGTGGTTTGAAGCCGCCCGGCCGGGTGCCTGGTCGTCGTGGTCGTGTCAGAATCGGCCCTTCAAGGATTTAATCGTCGGGGTTGCTTGGGCGGGGCCGCGGGTGCCGATCTATCTCCACGAAGGCCTGTGGCGAAACCGTCCGTATTTGAGAAATTTTGCTTATCTCGGCCACATCCGTGCATCACAATTGGCGGTATCCAAAACACAAGTTCGGTTGCGGGGTAATTTTAAGTTTGCTCCACCCAAAAACCTTCCCGTCCCGCCGCTCGGTTACAGCATTGCTTCGCTGTTATTTTTCCTGGGGGTGGGTGGGTTTTTCATCTGGCAACGCTATCAACCGTCCGTTCTCGATTGGGTTTATGGTGTTAGCGGCATGGTTTTTGCCTATCGCCTGTGGGCTGGAGAGACCGTTTCGTATTGGGCGTGGGGTGATCTTTACCTAGTTCACTTTGACTTCCCCAGTCGCATGGCGTTGGCCGGGAGCTTATTACTGGTTTGTATCGGGGTTCCCTTTCTGCCCGAATCTTGGTTTCGCTGGCGCATCTCATCTAAGCCCTGGGTTTTTCCAGCGATGATCTTTTTGCTTGTTGTTTTGGCGTGGGTTTTTAAATGCAATCGCAGTTATGGAGATGGGTTTCATGGATTTACCAATCCCCAACATGGCCCGCTTACGGCTGCATGGTATCGCTCGTTTCAGCAATTGGAATGGATCCCTGTAATCATTCGATTGAAACTCAAAGTGTGGATCAGCCTAATCGCCTTCATTCCCTTTTTGATCTATTTGCGCCGCTTGATGGTTAAGATCGAAGGCGAGCCGGCTGTATGGGCCTTGGGTCTCCTCTTTTTTCTATCGCTATCAACGACGCAAGACTTCATGGGTTATGTCGAGATCTATTCCCTGCCGATGACCTTTTTCGTGATTTTTACTTATTATGGCATGCAGTGTTTGGAGGGGAAACAGGGGCTCTATTGGGTGAGCATCTGGGCTTTAATTGGCTTTATGGCGCATGTGACCGAGGCTGTTCTCTTTTTTCCTCTGGTATTCGTTTGGGTTTACGCGCTCATCCGAAAGCGTATTTCAGCCCCGGAAATCCTTAAGACTTCGCTTAAGATTATATTGACAGCCATCGGTATTTTTGCCGCAACTTATTTCTTGCTCTATTGGTCCTATTTCAAGAGCGATTACACTGAATTTCGTCGAATTTTCCCCTATTTCGGTTTTGAAATTCTCTGGGGAGGAGGGTTCCAGCATCAGCCAGTTTTGCTTTCGCTAGATCGAATCATTTCCCATCATAATGGCGATTACACAATTTTCTCCTGGGATAATTTTTTTAAAGTCCTCAATTTTCTTGTCCATTACTCAGCCTTTTGTTTTTTCCTGCCAGTGATTCTGCTCATTCAGAATCGCTTTCGGGATTTAAAGGATCCGCGAATGGTCTTTCTGGGGATAAGTTTCTTGGCCTATGTGGTTTTCTTAATTCTCCTGCGCGTTGGCTTTAATCCGCCGCTCTTGGATTGGGATCTCTTTGCCGTGCTTTCCATTGCGGGTGGTTTGTTAACCTATGCGTTATTGGTGAACCAGCGCCAGTGGCGAGCTCTGGTCCTAATTACGCTGGTTAATTTGCTGCATACGATCCCGTGGATTGGGGTCAATCATTTTACGCGCATCTATAACCTGAACGCGTGGTAATGCGGTTCTGATTATTTTCCTTTAATGACAATGAGTCCTCGTGATGGAGAGGCCAGCAAGCTCGAATTGCCGGAATTGAAGAGATTTCCAAACAAGGGACCATTTCCAGGGACTTTGTCGAGGGTTACGATTTCGTCTTGGTTCCTTGCCCTCTGTGCACTATGTCGGTATCGATCTGAGCGAAAAAACCCTCTAGCACTGCGCGCGAGATGAATCCGACTTTCGAATCCCGCCTCGGGAATTTCCTGCGCGGGAAGTATCTGGGCTACAGGGGAAACCATGACCCAACAGGTCGGACTTCGCATTTGCGGGTTTTTTCCCAGTGGGTTTACTAGTATGAGCACCCAGGCGGAGCGGCTTCAGTCCGCCCATGCACGGGTCCCGTCATGCGCGCTGAGCAGGGAAACAATCGAGGCAAGCTGTGTCCCTTCGCCCTCGCGGGCTTGATCGGCCTCTCGCCGGCGACACTCCTCTGGCCGCTCTTGTTCCCGGATCAGCGCGCGTACGTACTCACCAACCAGGTCGACCCCGCCTTTCCGCGACAGCTGCTGCCCTATTTCCTGGCGTCCCTGCTCGCGGTGGGGGCCGTCTACGCTTACCGCTTCGCCCGCTCCAGTCCGCCGCGGCTGTCGACCCTCGTCGAGACCACGAGGTCCTGCAATGCCTCGCTGATGATCCTGCTGGCTTGCCCGCTGGTCGCTGCGCTGGCCATGGCCGGTCCCACGCTCGAGTTGAAGATGCCCATCTTCACCTTGGTGCTGATCGCGTTGGTTGTCGTGATCGGTGGCACAGCCGGCTACCGGTGGACCCGGCCCGAGGCCAGTAGCGGCGAGCAAGTGGTAACACGGCGCCGCTGGCTCTTCGGTCTTCTAGGGATCATCGCAGCCGCGGTCGGCTACGCCGCAGCGATGTCGCACTTCTCGATCTTGAATCTCCACGGCTTCATCTTGCCGTCATTCGACCTGGCGATCTACGACAATCTGGTCTGGAACACGAGTCACGGCCGCTTCCTCGCCACCAGCATGATCGCGGGCGGCACCCACATGGCCGCGCACTTCGATCCACTGCTCGTCGCGTTGACGCCCTTCTACCTGCTCTCGCCGCGGGCAGAGACCCTGCTGATCATCCAGTCGGTATGGCTGGCGAGCGGGGCGATCCCCCTCTACTTGATCGCCTCTCGGGTCCTCCGGGGGGTGGCTGCCGGGATGGTGGTGGCTGGCGCCTACCTCCTGCATCCCGCCCTCCACGGAATCAACCTCTACGAGTTTCACTCCCTCGCGCTGGTGGTTCCCCTCGTCATCTGGTGCCTCTACTTCGTCGAGCGCGACAACGCCAGGGGTTACTGGATTGCGCTGTTGTTGATTCTCTTGACACGGGAGGACATGGCGCTGCTCGCCTGCGGCATCGGTCTGTTCGTGGCGGACGGTCGGGGGCGAACGAGGCGAGGCCTGACGACGATTGGCTGCGCGCTGCTCTACTTCGTACTCGTGAAGGCCTTCGTGATGCCGGATTCCGGCATCTTCATGAGTGGAAAAGGAGGCGCTGCCTACTCCTACCGATATTATTTCGAGCAGATGATCCCCCACGAAGGAGACGGAGCGAAGGAGTTCCTGCTGACCCTCCTCACCAACCCCATCTTTACCCTGCGCGTTGTTCTCGAGGAGGCCAAGCTCCTCTACCTGGCTCTCATCCTGCTCCCCTGCTGCTTTCTTCCGCTACTCGCGCGACGCGGATGGCAGCTGCTCGGCTACGGATTCGTCTTCTGCCTGCTCTCCTCCGTGCCGGGCCCCCACTCGCTCTACACGCAATACAGCTCCGTCCTGCTGCCTTTCGCGATGGCCCTCACGCCCTTTGGGGTGGTTGGGCTGTCGGGTTCGAGTTTGGTGGCGGCGCTTGGCCTCGAGCCGAGACGCGTCCGGCGCGCCCTGCTCGTAAGCGTGGCCATAGCGGTATCGCTCGTCTCCTGGAAGTTCGGCGCGTTCGTAGAGAATCAGGCCTTCCGAGTGGGGGATTTGTGGCGCCCGATGCACTTCCGCAGCGACGAAGCACGCACGGAAGAGGTGCGGGCGCAGTACGAATTCGCCGCGCGGGCCATCGAGCTGATCCCACCCACGGCGTCGGTATCCGCGACGCGGTACCTGATGCCCCTCGTCTCGAACCGGGAGGAGGTCCGCAACCCCCACTATGGCGAACAGACGGACTACTGGCTGGTGCGACTGAAGTCCCTGCAGCTGGACGAGCGTCCGAAATTCATGGCGCGTTCGCGGAGCTCCAAATTCGAGGAGGTGATCAGCGGCGAAGGAATCGTTCTGCTGAAGCGGGTCATCGACGCGGAAGCCGGGGAATAGCCGGCGAATCTTTCGGATTCGCTTTGCGGCGTCGCGCAACCCCATTCTGGGGTCGCGCTTCTAAGGCTGAGCAGCGCTGAAGCGCGCTGCGGCGGCATCCCGACGAGCCAGCGCCACATGGCCCAGCCCGGGCCGCTGGGAGGAGAGCAGCCGGTCCAGCAGCAGGGAAACCCAGAAGAGCGGATAGAAGCTCGCCACGGTCAGCACTCTCGACCGAAAGAGCCGATGGTTCGCCTGCCACGCCCATTGGCCGAATCGCGAGTGCAGGTAGCTGTCGCAGCTCACCACGGTCAGACCCTGGCTTCGGAGGAGGGCCTGCAGGCTCTCGGAGCTGTAGCCCGCGCGCGCGTGGCCGAAGTCGTCCTCGTATTCGTGGACGATCGACGCCTCGGACGGCACGGTGACGATCAGGAGGCCTCCCGGTCGCAGGACGCGGGCAAACTCGGAAACGGCCCCGTGATCGTCTTCGATGTGCTCCAGGACCTCGCTGCACAGCACCTTGTCGAACGATGAATCTTCGAATGGCAGTCGACACACGTCGGCGCGCTCGAGCCTCAGGTCGGGGGCCAGCAATCGTTGCAGGGCCCCGAGTGTCTCGAGCTTCTCCGGGTCTTCATCGACCGCGGTGACGCGAAGCCCGCGGCGGGCGAGCGTGATGCTGTTGACCCCGGGGCCACAGCCCGCATCGAGAATCTCCTGGCCGGCCTCGCTGGCCAGCAACGGGATCACGGTCCGGGCCCGAATCCTCCAGCCGAGGTGGGGGAGGCCTACGACGTTGAGCACCAGATTCTGGATCCAGCTCCCCCCGACGGTCGCTGTGTGGCCGTCGGCGGTCTGTAGCGGGACCGGCGTCCCCTGAGCCAGCACGTCTCCGAAAGGCATTCGGGCCTCGACCTCCGAAGTCCCCGCAATCCGGATCGGCCGGGGGACGAGTCGCGACGTTGGATACCCAAGGAAGGCCGGATCGTCAAAGTCGTCGCAGGCTGCGCGGCTCCCTCGGGCGCGTCGAGAACCGGCACCGCCGCCCCGACAGAGCCCGAACGCTATGGTATCGGCAATCCGTGCAGACCGGACATCGGGGTGGTGCGATGGACTACAGCGTGGTGATTCCCGCGTACAACGAAGTGGATTCCGTGGAGGAGCTTTACGAGGAGCTGATCTCGGTCCTGGAGCCGCGTCAGGCATCCTTCGAAATCCTCTTCGCCGACGATGGTTCCACCGATGGAACGGGCGAGAAGCTCGCCGAGATCCAACGCCGGGACGCGCGCGTTCGGGTGCTCCGATTCCTTCGGAACGTCGCGAAGTCCGCTGTCTACACGGCGGCTTTTCGGGTGACTCAGGGTGACGTGGTCATCACGCTGGACGCCGACCTCCAGGACGATCCGCACGAGATTCCCAAGCTCCTCGAGACGCTGGAGGAAGGCAACGATCTCGTCGTCGGCTGGAAGATGCAGCGCTTCGAAAACGAGCCCGGCAAGACGATTCCGTCGCGTCTGTTCAACGCGCTGCTGCACAGGACCTTCGGGCTCCAGCTGCGCGACTCGAACAGTGGCTTCAGGGTGATGCGGCGCTCGGTGGCGCAGAGCCTCGATCTCTACGGCGACATGTACCGGTTCATCCCGCAGCTCGCGTTCGTGAAGGGTTTCCGGGTGGCCGAGGTAGGGGTTGCGCACCGCAAGCGGAAGTACGGCCAGAGCAAGTACGGCCCCAAGCGGTTCTGGACCGGTTTGCTGGATCTCCTCACGGTCCGCTTCCTCACGCGTTTTTCCCAAAAGCCGCTTCACTTCCTGGGAACGGTGGGGCTGGTTCCGTTCGTGCTGGGAGCGTTGTTGGAGATCTACGTGCTGGTGCAGAAGCTGATGGGCGACCTCTTCCAGAGTCACATCGCGGCCATCGTCATCGGTGTGATGCTCATGCTGCTGGGGTTCCAGTGCATCGTCAGCGGCCTGCTCGGCGAAATGCTGAGCGCCCAACGACCCCAGCCGACCTACCTCGCCGCAGAGGAATTGGGAGCCGAGCCCCACTCCATGGTGCAGCCCGAGCGAGCGGAGGGCTGAGGGCTCGGGGATGCCGGCTGTGACGGGTTCGGGAGCAGGAGCGGCGGATCAGCCCCGACGAGCGGGGTCGGGCGCCTCGTGGAAGCGTCGTCTGCTTCTGGTGCTGCCGTTGGCCGGGATGGTCGGCTCGCTTGCGCTGGTCGTGTGGCTCGTGGACCCGGCAGCCGTGGCGGCGACCATGGCATCGGCCGATCCCGTCTGGCTAGCGGGCGCCGTGGCCTTTGCGCTCGTGTGCCCCGCCATCGCCGCGGGCAAGCTCCGCCTGCTGCTAATCGCCGTCGAGCTGCCGGTGTCGATGCGGCGCTGTGTGTCCGCGGTTCTCGCCGCGATCACGCTCAACGCGGTGGTGCCGGGGCGCGGGGGTGATTTCATCCGGGCCGTCTTTCTCACGGATACCCGAGCGACCTTCGGGGTGGTTCTGGGAGCGGTGCTGCTGGAACGGGTCATCGACGTCTTTGTGCTCGGCGCGCTGGCCGTCGGTCTCTCGCTGGGTCTTGGCAACGCCGGCGCACCCACCTGGCTGGGATTTGGCGCTTGCGGGGCAGCCATCGCGGCCTTCCTGGTCCTGGCCTCGGGGCACCGCTCGCCAGTCGCCCGCGAGACCGCGGAGCGGGTGAGTCGAGCGGTCCGGTCGGTGTGTCGCCGGCCGCGGATCCTGCTGGCGACGGTGTTCTTCTCCGCATTGATCTGGATCGACATCATCGCCGCGATGCTGTGCTGCTTCCGGGCCGTCCGTTCGATCGTGCCGCTCGCGGCGATTTCGCAGAGCACCCCGATCGCGATCCTGGCGGGCTCGGCGCCGATCTCGGTCAGCGGGATCGGAACGCGCGATGGGGCGATGTTGCTGCTGTTGCGAAGCTACGGGAGCGATGCAGAGGTCGTCGCGGCTTCCTTCCTCTTCACCGCGATCATCTTTGGATTCCTTCCGCTCGTCGGTTTCCTGGCCTTCGGTCGCGAGATGCTGCGAAAGCTGCGGGTCGCTAGACACGATGAAGCCCTACAGCCTCCCCGCGAGGATCGGTAGCGAAAATTTGTTAATCTCGAAGACGATGCGAGCTGGTGCCACACGTTGAAGAGGCCGAGTTTCGTCAATCTATCGGCCTTGTTGGTGAGCTTGCTTCTGTGCGCTCTCCTGCTCGAAGTCCTCAGCCGGCTCCTCTTCGAGGCTCCCCCGAGCGTCGTCATCGACAACCTCTCCGACCCCAAGGGCCCCGTTCGTCCCCTGACGGAACGCGAGGGCATCACGCTCAAAGATGGGCGCATCTACTCGAAAGGTATACCCGACTCGGGCTTTTATATTCACACCCCGACGGGACGCCGTTTGCGGCCCGGAGTGAGCGGTGCGATCACGCGCCATCACCTCTCGAGGACGGACGTCGAGTTCTCGACGAACTCGCTCGGCTACCGCGACGAAGAGATCGGTGAGAAAGGTGATCGCGACTATCGAATCCTCGTGCTCGGCGACAGCATCACGTTGGGTGACTTCGTCGACGCGGACCAGACCTATCCCGCCTTCGTCGAGCGCTCGCTGCGCGCGATGGGGCACCCCGCTCTCGAAGGTCGCGACGTTCGGGCCATCAACGCCGGTGTGGGGACGATCGACCTCCAGACCGAGTTCGCGATCCTGATGGAGACCGGGTTGTTGGTCGAGCCCGACGTCGTCCTCGTCGGACTCTATCTCAACGACGCCTATCGATCGCCAGCGCTCAAGATCAGGAGACTCTCTCCGGCGCTCAGCTGGAGTCACTTCTTGAGGGTCGCTTCGATGTGGCTCGACGTGTCCCTCGACCGTTACATCTACGAGGGAACGGGTCTGCAAGATAAGGACGCGGTCGAGCGCGCGCGCGAAGACTTCGTCGCCACGCACTCCGTTGCGGAGGGTGACTGGCGCTCGAGCCGGGAAGCGTTCCACGCGATGATCGCGGACAAAATTCACGACTGGGGGTACGCGTGGAGTGAGGATTTCTGGCAGAAAATCGTTCCGATCCTAGAGCTCATGAAGCAAGTGGGCGATGAGCGTGGCTTTCGGGTTGCGGTGATGTTGCTCCCGGTCAGCTACCAGGTACAGAGCGATCTGTTGATGGATGAACCGCAGCGAAACTTCGATCGGTATATGACGGATCTCGGTCTTGCGCACCTCGATTTGCTCCCTCCGTTACGCGAAAAGTATCAGCGGGACGGGGTAAATGTCTTCTACGACCACTGTCACTACAGACCCGAAGGCTATGAGTACTTTTCGGAATTCGCGGCTGCCTTTCTGCTGCGTGAAGTGATCCGGCGCTGATCGTGCCGTTCGAAAAAGTACAGACAAACCGATGGGAGATGGGCTTTTGCGCGCTTCTCTTCTGCTTTTCCGTATGGATCATGTTGCGAACATTTTCCTACGATTACGACAATTCCACGATCCTTGTTGCCGGGGCGATGCGGAGTGATTTTGCAGCCACTCTGCCGCTGATCAGATCTTTTTCGATGGGCGACAACTGGCCGCCCGAGTATCCCATCTTCCCGGGATCTCCCATCCGATACCACTATCTGTTCGCTCTGATCGTCGGAAAGCTCGAGGCAGTGGGAGTCCCCATCCATTGGGCGTTGAACATACCCAGCATCATTGGCTTCTTCTTGATTCTGCTGATGGTTTATCTGCTCGCCAAGAAATGGTTTGGTGATCCGAGGATTGGGGTGCTGGGTATTGCGTTCTTCTTGCTCAATGGCTCGATGGGTTTCTTGCAGTTCTTTCAAAAGTCTCCGCTGTCCCTGAGCACCGTCAATGACATCGTTTCCAACAATCGTTTCTCAGCAATGGGGCCCTGGGATCATGGCAATGTGCTGGGTGTATGGCATCTCCTGGTGTTCATCAGTCAACGCCACTTCAGTGTCGCATTGGGAATTCTGCTCGGTTTCGTATATGTCTGCCATTGTCTCGAAGGCAAGAGCAAGAAATACCAACTCTACTGGGCGCTATTTTTCGGGATTCTAATCGGTTTCTTCCCGGTGTTTCACAAGGCAGTGCTTCTCATTTTCGCCGTCATCATGGTGGTTTATTTTCTTCTGGTGCCCTTTTCCCGGGTGTTCCTTTTCGCGACAGGCGCCATTTCGATTCTCGTCATGGGCCTCCTGTGGCTGCTGTCGTTCAATCCATTCGGAGCTGCAACCGGGTTCGGCTGGTATCCCGGCTTCATGATTCACGGCTCGCTGAGCTTCGTGAACGCAGTGAAATTCTTCTGGTATCAGTTTGGGCTGCACGCCGTACTCATTCCCGTCGGATTCTGTCTCGTGCCAAAGCGGGTGAGAATCTTCATGCTGCCCGCATTCATCGTTCTGATCATCGCCTTCCTGTTCAAGTTCTCGCAAAAAGAAGTGTTGGCGGGTCACAAATTCTTCAATTATTTCCTCGTCGTGTGCCAGCTGCTCACGGCCTATGTCGTTGTGAAGACCTACGACTTCGTTTCAGCTGGATTTCCGCGCGCGAAGGCCCTGTCACTCTGCGTAACAGGCGTTCTGGTATTCTTTCTGACCTTATCGGGTGTGATTGACCTCTTTCCCATCGTCAACATGAAGATGACCAAGGTGCACGATATGGGTTCGGATCCGAAAATGAGATGGTTTGCGGAAAACACGCCGAGAGACGCCGTAGTCCTCACGAGTCAAGTTCTGTATTCGCCGCCCTCCATCGCCGGTCGAAAGATCTTCTTGGGATACGCCTACTTTACCGATAGCGCTGGTTATGACACGCGTGGTCGAAGAAAGATTGTCAATGCGATCTATCGCGGCGATAACCGAGATGCGATGTGCCGCTTGCTCTATTTGAACAACATCAGTTATGTCGATGTTGCAGACTCCGGATCGGACAAGAGCCGACCCGCAGTCAATGTGGGATACTTCAGGGCAAATTTTTCTCCAGAGTATGTTTCGAGCAACGGCCGTTATGAGGTTTATTCAACGGAAGAATTGTGTGAGTAATGCGGAACGCTCCGCGGATGTTTGGTGGAGCAAGCAGGGCAGCCCCATTCGTTCAGGGCGAGTGAGACACCCCCTGTCTTTTTGCGTATCATTTCCTTCTCTATGCCGGTCTTGATGTCTCAAAGGGGAACGCCCGAGATATGAAGCTTTCCGTCGTGATTCCGTTGCTCAACGAAGAGCCGCATCTCGAGCGGACTCTCGAGACGATTCGCCGTGAGCTTGCGGTGTTTGAGGGCGACTACGAACTCATCTTGATCGACGATGGATCGAGCGACGGAACCTGGAAGCTCTTGCAAGCGTCGGTGAACGCGTTGCCCGATGTGCGCGCCATCCGCCTCAGCCGGCGCTTCGGTAAGGAGTTGGCGTTGTGCGCCGGCCTCGAGCGAGCCCGGGGCGATGCGGTGGTCGTAATGGACGGAGACCTGCAGCACCCACCGCGGCTCATTCCCGAGATGGTGCGGTGTTGGGAGGAAGAGAGTTTCGACGTTGTAGAGGGGGTGAAGCAACACCGTGGGGAAGAGTCGCGTTCGTATCGAGCCCAGACAGGACTCTACTACGTCCTTCTGCGGTCGCTCTCCGGTATAGACCTCAGGGGCGCGTCGGACTTCAAGCTGATGGATCGCAAGGTGGTCGAAGCCTGGGGCCAGATGGGCGAACGCAACGTCTTCTTCCGCGGAATGTCGGCGTGGCTCGGGTTCCGACG
>SDBV01009940.1_pt1 | contig 12552 bp, 16 predicted proteins | sample 2277081 | NCBI WGS metagenome assembly SDBV01 (sample SAMN10402039, study PRJNA504765) | marine sediment metagenome | isolation source: marine sediment core GS10_PC15, 223 cmbsf | place: Arctic Ocean: Southern Knipovich Ridge | collected 2010 | reverse complement strand
TGCGAGATCTTTCTTCGCTTCATCGTTCATTCCCTTGCGGCCGAGCCGCAGAGCTGGTAGACAGTGGTTGAGACTCCTGGGGCTGAACAGTCGTCCATGGAGCCTCCTTCGCAAAGTTCCGGCCGACCCGTTCACTCTCGCGTGAGCGGGTCGAGTCCGCTGTGGCGCTAGTCTTCGTCTTGGACGCTCCGAAGCAGTTTGCCTTGAGCCACTCCGCACCCCAAACAGAGGCGGAGAGGCTCCCGAACCCCCGGAACTCCGTGAGTCAAGGCGACTCTCCGAGCCATCGCGTTCTTGGCCGGCGAGCCGCCAACGAATTCGATCCGGAGGGCGACGTGGGTGCTGGTGAGTTGCTCACCGCATTGGGCGCAGTGCATGGTTAGAGCCCTCCATCTTCGTCGGGGACGTCGACGCGGTCGCTGTCGTGCGCCTCGTTTTTGCCAAGTACGCCCTGGACGGCGCGTTTGTTTGCGCGGTTTCTCATGCTGCTCAAAGCCGCCTGCATCAGCTTCAGCGCTGCGTCATTCTCGACGCAGGCGAATGGTCCAGCCTGGAAGCCCTCGTAGCGGTCGATGAGGATGGCGAGCAGCGCAGCGTCGGTGACGCCTGGGGTGGAGTCCTTCTCGAGCCGGGGGCCATGCTGGAACTGGATGTGCGCCAGGCTGCGGATGTATCCGTTATTCTCGACGTCCATGCTGCACGCGTACTCGTGACTGGCGCCGCCGTTCTCGGCGTCTCGTTTGTCGGCTTTGATGATGATGCGATCGTTGAGGCCGAGGCCGTCGTGGTGGGTGGTGACGGTTCGGACGAGAGGGCGGGTAGACATAGGTTCTCCAGGTCAGTCGACTGAAATAGCGAAGGCAACGGCGGACTCTCGATCAGGGCAGACCCTCGCGGCTAGATGGCTCCAACCCATCCACGTGCCGTCCGGCATGTAGCCAACAGCACAGCTTTGGTGGCCTGCGGAAATTCTACTAGGGGTGATCTCATGTTTGAGCAGCCAGCGGAGGTAGCCGTGGCACGCGGACATCCCGTCGATGGCTAGGCAGCCGCCATCAGAGGAGCGCCAGATACTTTGCGTCTCCCCGGGTTTTGGGTCGAAGCACTCGGACACCTGCTCGACGAAAATCTGGCACCCCACAGCGTGCAGTCGCTTGATCTCCTCGGGGGTCAGCGGTTCGGTGGTCTCTCCCCACGCTAGGCGGGGTTCTTTAAGGGCCATAAGATGCTCCTGCTGTTTGGTTCACACGTTCGATTTCGGATCCTAACCACAAAGCGTTGCCCAGATTCGAAATCAGGCCGCTGTCGAGCACCTTCTTCCGAAGTCCGGCGGCGCTCTTGTGCTCGAACACGCCGATGGTCTGTTGCGTCTTCGGATCTCGAGCCGTGGCGCGCAGCCGCCCACTGTCTAATGCCTCGACGAACCACGTGCATCGGATCACCTCACAGAGTTGAAAGTAGGTCGTCTTGGCCGAGAACCTCGGCCAGGTGGATGCCGTCGCGAATAGCGAGATACGCCAGCCCCGAGGGCTTGCCCTTCAGCCGAGTCCGCCAGGCCTTCGAGACCTTGCGCTGTGTCTCGCCGCCGAGGATCTCCTCGGAGATGGCCAACGTCGCCTCATCAATCCACTTCTGGGGCCAGGCAGGCACCTCGACACCGGCGGAGCGCAGCAAGGCTCGAGTGTTGGCTGGGCGGTCAACGCCAGCGATCGTCAGTCGGTCTTTATGCAGGGGAAACTCCAGCGGATCACAGAGGGCGCGACCATTCCAGCGTTCCTCGCCGACCTCGAAGCGCTGGACGATCTCCGCTTCGTAGCACAGCTCGTCCATGAGCTTGTTCCAACCGGTGTCCGGGCCCTCTTCGATCTTGGGCTTCGGCTGCTTGCCTCCTTGCGCGGCTTGGAAGGGGGTGAGGCGGGCGGCGACGACGACCAAGCCCGATCGGTACCGCAAGTGGTCAACCACATCGACGAAGATCGAACGCAGAACGGTCCACATGTTGCGGTCGAGGCCTTTCTGGGTTCCGTCTTTGTCGACGAGCGCGTACTCGGCTTCGAGCTGCATCCGCGTGTTCTTCGCCATCCGGCTAAAATCGTCGACGATGAAGGGACGCTCATAAGAGATGGTCTCGGCGAAGTCGAGGAGCTCTTCGAGGGTGTCAACGTTCTTGACCTTGCGCTTGATCTTGTCGACGTCCACGCCGTACACGGTCTGGATAGGGCGCACGTCGGCCTTCGAACCGGCGATGATTCCGCGTCCTCCGGCAGCCGCCCAGGCGTCGGTAGTCTTGCCTTTCCCTGGCGGAGCGTAGTTCACGATGAGCATAGAAGATCCTCCGGTCTTGCCGGTAAGGAGGGATGAACCACCGCTGCGGCACGCGGCGGTTCGGTGGAGGCAGGCAGTGCACTGCCGGTGAGGAGTTTGGGGCTCAGGGAAAGCCCCGGAAGTCTCCCTAGAATTCGTCTTCGTCGTCAGCGAGGAACTCGTCCGCGGCGTCATCCGACCCGGTGTCCTTGTCCTTCTCCTTGTCGTTGAAGCGACGACGGCCGGCGCCCTTGGCTTTGCCCTTGCCTTTGCCGCCGGCATCGGCGCCGGCCTTGCTCACGCGGCCATCCTGCGGCCAGGTGACCACCTTATAGCTATCGTCGAGCAGCTTCTCCAGCGCGTTGGCGTCGAGCGGGGAGTGCTGGTCCCACACGCCCTTGGTGCCAGGCGGTTTCGGATCCCACTTGATCGCGACCTTCTCCTTGGCCTTGGCCATGACCTTCACCGGATCAATCCCTCGTCCGCGAGGTACGGCCTTGCCGTAGGCAGCCTCGGTGTAGCCCAGGACCTTGCGCATATCGCGCTCGATGGCCTCCTTGTCATCCCCCTGGGGGTACCAGAGGTAGATGGAAAGGGAGGCTCCGTCGTCCAGCCGCTCCAAGCTACCGTCTTTGGCGCCCTCGACCGGAATGTAGACGGAATCCGGGGTCATCTTGAGTTCCCAGCAGGAATGACCATTGCGTGTCTCGATGTCCTCCAACGTGATGTTGCCGTGGTAGATGCCACGAGTGGCCCTGCCTTCACCGGTGGTCCAACCGGTCATCTCTTCGGGGAAATTGACTTTGAATCCCATGTCTTCGCTACTCCTCGTCCTGTTCGGACTTGTTGGCCTCCAAGGGCCGGTTTTCCGCAGCATGAGCCGCGAGTCGATCACACGCCCAAGTGGGCGCGATAGGTTTGCCGGCGAGCCAGTTTCGGACGGCCGGGCGGCTCACTCCGAGTAGGTCGGCGGTTTGGCGGACAGTCAGGCCGAGGCCCTTCATTCGCGTAGAAAGTTCTTCTGGATCGAAGCCGAGGAAGAGGTCTGGCTCGGCAAGGACCTTCTCGACTCGGCGAATAGCGAAGGTGCGCTCCTCTTCCGGTCTGCCGAAAGCCACGCACGCGAGGTACCATTTGGCGTGGGTGTGGGCGTCTACCGCGCTGAACCCCGCGGTAATCAGCCGAATCGCGAGACTCGGGACTGCTCCTCTCCTCACTTCCAGCGTGTCAGTTTTCCACTGCGCAAAGAGCCGTTGGGACCAGGCGTGGCCAGTGGCGTCCTCGACGGCGGCAGGTCTGGCGCTGCGCGCGGTGCTCGGCGCGTAGCCGGCCAGTAGCAGTGCTTTCTCGAAATCATCGGCGGTAGGCATCAGGATCCCTCCAAGGCGGCTTGGTAGAAAGGAGCGAGCGGCGGTTCGGGCGCCACCAAGACGAGCTCATCCCGGGCTCGGGTTACCGCGACGTAGGCCAGGCGCCCGGACTCCGCGGTGTCTGCCGCGGTCTGCGGCGGTCGGTTCGGATCATACTTCCGAGACTTGGCGTCGACGTAGACGGTACCCCATTCGAGGCCCTTACTCTTGTGTTGGGTGGAGACCACAACACCGTCGTCGTTCGTCTTGGTCGGCGCGTCGATGAGCGCCCACACTCCATCAGCGTCCTGCAGGCGAGCCGCGGTGCGCGCGATGCCGGCGAGCTGAGCTCGGGGCCCCTTCGTCGGGTCGCTGGGGGGGAGTTCGGCGGCGAACATGGCCTCCACGGCTTCGACCTTGGCCTCCCACGTCGGGAGTCGGCGCAACTTGGCCATGATGTCGGCGATGACTTTGGCGCCTTGGAACTTCTTCCCTTTTGCTACACGCACGAGCGCCGCGATCAGGGTGTCGCCGGGGCGTCCCTCCAGCGCCTCTACCGCGGGAATAAAGGCATGGCCGAGGTAGCGCTTCGTCGGAGCATTCTTGGCCTCGTCCAACGAGGTGAGGCAGTCATCGTCGGCGAGGACGCACCAGGCGAGAAAGGCCTTGGGTAGGGCAAGCTCGAGAAACGATTTGGCGCCCAATCGGTTGACCCGAAGACCGGCCTCGCGCAGTGCGATCTCGTAGTTGGTCGCGTCCATATTCGTGCGACAGAGAATGGCGATATTGCGCTCGAGCTTCCGCCCAGATTTGACGTCGGCCAAGATCTCGCCGGCGACAGCTACTTCGTAGTCCGGATCGAACCACTCGCGGACCTCGCCTTTGGTGCCTCTGGCGGCCACGCTGTCGGACCCATCGGCCCAGTCTTGGTCCTTGGCCATGTAGTTGCTCGCAGCGACGATGCGCGAGCCAGACCGGTAGTTGGAGCGCAGCTCGACTTCATAGTCGGCGCCCTCCATGAAAACGTCCACCGCGGCGCCGGTGAAGCCGTAGATTGACTGGCGAGCGTCGCCAACCCGCACGAGCAGTCCTTTCTCCGCCAAGATCGAAGCGAAGCGGAGCTGCGTAGCGTTGTTGTCCTGCGCCTCGTCGACGAAAACGGCGGCAGGACGAGGACCCCGACCACGGCTGAGCAGGACCATCCCCGCGTGCAGTTGCTGGTCAAAGGTCCAGCCGCCGATGGCTTTGGTTGACCGGCGAAAGAGGCCAAAGACCTTGCCGAAGTCCGGCAGCTCCTCGCCGAAACTCTTGATCAGTGCCTTGGCCTCTTTGCTGCTCAGATTGGTGATGCCAGCGCCGTAGACCTTGCCTGCGGCGAGGGAGTAGTCTTTCCACGACAAGCCCGAAGGCAGGTCGAGCCCCAGACAGCGCACTGAGGAGAGCCCCGGGATACCGTCCCGATTCCAGCCGACTACCGCGTGCCAAATGGTCGCATCGGAAGGAAGGCCAGGCGCCCTGCGCTCGAGGGAAAGGCAGCGGCCCATCGACCAGGCCTTGGAGTGCTCGCGGAGCAGAGCGCCGGCGTAGCGGTGGGTTGTGCCGAGGAAAGCATCGCAGTGACGGTCGAGACGCCGGACCCGTTCGCCTAGCTCGTTGCCGGCTTTGCGGGTGAAGCTCATCCCGACCGTGTCCGCCGGAGATGCGACCAGCATGCGCACCAGGACGAAGGTCTTGCCCGAACCAGCGCCAGCCTTGACCTTCACGACTTGGCCTGCGGCGCCTTCTGTGAGAAGCCGCTCGACGAGGTCGAACGCAGCCTGTTGGTACTCGTCCATACGAGCCATTCGTTTCTCTCCTTCGGGGTGTTCAGCCCTTGCCCGACAGTCTTAGCCGTGCAGCCCCAGACTGGCAAGCGTTTTTTCTCTACTCCGCGTAGGACCAGCGACTGACGGGATCGTCAGCCTTCGAGCAAAACTGCGCTGCGGCCGTCAGCGTCGTGTGTTGGAGCTTGTACTGCATCTCCTCGTCCAAAATATCCTTCGCCTCCTGCCGGTAGTCCTCCCGAGCAGACAGAATGATCGAGTCGTGGCCTTGGTGCACCAGCAAGATGGGCTTGCCCTTGATCCGCTTCATGATCCGAATCAGCGCTGCGTTCATCATCGACGCCGCGGCGCCCTGAATGGGGAAGTTGACGACTTCCTGCTCGACCGCGCCGTAGGTGGTGCGCCATCTTCCGCCGATGGCCTCGGCGACCAGGCCGAGTTCGAAAGCTGTCGCGATCTCCGTGTCCCAGCCGCTGACGAAAGCGGCACAGTTTTGCTTCCAGGCCTCCTGCAGGCGCTGCGCGTCGAGCGGGGTCAGATGGGCGAACAGCAGGGTGCCGTCCTTCGCCTCGTAGGTGGCGAGGGCGCGGAACAGCGCTCCGGGGCCGCCCTTGTACTGCGACAGGTACTGCACGACCTTTGCCAGCTGGCGCTGGATGTCAAAGTCGGAGGCTTTCTGGTACTTCTTGCCCCCGAACTCCGGCGGTGCGCCGTCGAGGCCGAGGATTCCCGGTCGGCCCTCCGGGTGGACCAGGCCCATGGTGACTTGGTGAACGTCGAGGCCCTCGGCGATGACGTCGAGGTAGTCGAAAGCGCCCCACCGATCCGCCGCGATGCGGAATTCCAGTTGGTCCATGTCGGAGTAGACGAACACCCAGCCGAGCGCTGTGACGATACAGTCTCGAAGGTCCGAAGGAATATTTTGTACGTTCGATCCGCTAGAAGCGTAGCGGCCCGTAGCGGCTTGATGGAAGGCCCAGCGGGAGTGTATCCGGCCGCTAGGCCAGACAACAGACGCCCCCCGGCCCGTGCCACCAGAGCAACGGTCTTCCTCGATCCCGGTGGGCATCGCCCAAGGTTTCAGGTAGGTTCCGATCCGCTTGGCGTGCCACCGAATGCGCCGGATGCGCCGCAGCACCTCTCGCTGCGGCTCGCCCACGGTGTCCATCGGCAGCAGCCGGCAGAGCACGAGGTCGTTTGTCGCAAGCATCCCGGTCTTTGTAAACAGGTCCTTGTCTCGGATGTCCGCCGGAAGCGGCACCTCCCACTCGCGAATGATCTTCCGGAGCTGGTGAGCTCCCCAGGGCTTGGGGTACTCCCCTGGCTCGACTCCGGAAAGGAACAGCGCTTCGTCGAGGTCGGCCTCGGCCGCCGAGTTCTTTTGCTGGGCCTTGACCACCTCGGGGTGGGCGTGCTTGAAGGCGGTCCCTTTCATGTAGGTCTTGAGCTTTGCGCGCTCAGTGACGAGGCGCTCTTCACGTCGCTGCTGATCGATCAGGAGGCCGTTTTCCTCCATGCGCCGGCCAATACGCTGCATGGTGTGGTCGCCGGAGATCAGGCGGCCAGCACTCGGCACGGGAAAGTCGTGAGCCTTGGCCGCGGTCTTGCCCATCGTGGCCACGCGTGCCAGCATTATGGGGCCGATCTGCGCCGTGAGGCTGACGTCTCGGGCACAATAAAGCCAGCGGTCCTCGTCGAAGACGAGGTCAAGGCCGCCCTTCTCTTCCTTCCAGGCGATGGCGTCGGTGAGGAAGTGGGCGAGGTAGCCCAGGGCGCGCTTGAGCTTCGGGAAGGCCGCCCTGGCCAGCAGAATGGTGTCAATGACACGTAGTCGGCAAGATACTCCGTGCTTGCCGAACCATGCCTGCATGATTGGGCAATCAAACTGCAGCCCGTTGTGCATGAAGACCCGGCGGCCGTCCAAGTACTCGGACACCGCGCCGGCGAGCTCGGCGGTGTCGCCAACGTCAGTTCCGTCTCCGAGGAACACGGTGACCATGACGACACGTTTGGCGTTCCCGAGGCCGATGCAGCGGATCTTGGAGACCTCGACGGTGCCTACGCCGGTAAACACGCCGTCGGTCTCGATGTCGGCTGCGAGGTTCGCTACACCGCCGCGCTCGCCCATCCACTTGACAGCGGCCCAGAACTCCTCGGCGGTGGCCACGTCGCGGCGCTCAGGCTCCTTCCACGTGGTCTGCTTCCGCTTCGCACGAACAGCTCGGTCGATGTCGGCCTCGAGCACGTTCTCCAAGAACGGCTGCCGCCCGACCCGCCACAGGCTGTGCGAGGGTACTGCTCGGACGTGAGGCAGGAGAGCCCCTCGAGCATCGTCCTCTTTGAGGTCAAGACGCATGGCCTGGAGACTGACGGCGCCGAGCGGGACGCGCACGGCTTTGCCGCATTCCTTGATGTCTTTGACAAGCCTCGGCCGACAGGCGACCACCGGGTCGAGCAAGCCCTCCTTCCTCGCTCGCCGGCGAGCAGCTTTCAGATCGCCCTTGGGCGGCCGACAGGCCACTGCGAAGGTGTAGGACGCGGTGACGTCCTCGGGGAGGACCCGCTCGAACAGAGAGCCCTCTGGGCCTGCCAGGGTCGCCCCAGTGTTGTTTTCGGTGGAGGAGGGGAAGGGCTCGATGACTACGATCTCCGAGTCCTCTACGAGGTCGGCGTCGACAGGCTCGAGAAGTCGTAGCGGGCACTCAGCGCAATTGGCCCCACGCCAACTTTGGCGGGCTTCGTCCGACTCAGCGGTCATCCGCGTGAGCCCTGCACTTGCTACGGTCAATGCTGCAGACACATACGGGCTTGGCTGCCTGAGCGGCGATGGCTAACTCGGCCTTGGCTAGCAGCTCGACGGCCGGCTCGATGTAGTCTGCGAGCAAGTCGGACGGCTCCGGCGGGGGCGAGTTTCGCTGGCTGCCGAACACGGTGCGGTGCGGCGAGTCGTGGCCAGAAACATGGGCGCACGGGATGCCCTTGTCGTTCACCCAGGGACAGTCCATTGGGTGTCGGCGAGGGACTTCATTCCTTACGATCGGCGCCTTGATCCAGTCAGGACCAGCCTCGACGGGCTGCTGCGGGCCTCGGCCTTGCCACATGTCCTCGCGGAGGTCGCGGGCCAGGTTCATCACGTCGACGGCGGTGTAGCTTTGCTGGCTCATACGCACACCTCCCCGTAAATGACTTTCTCGGCTTCAGTGGGGTTGGTGACGCCTGCGAGGGCGGGGATGATGGGCCCATGCGGATACTTGTGCGGCGCAGACCACCTGTGTACACTTTCTCCGCACCTAAGCTTCCAGTAGCTACCGCAGTAGACTAGTTCCGCGAGCGTTCCTGGCTCTACCTCCAACTCCAGCGCGCGGCGGATGGCGTGGTCTCGGCCGATGTGCTCGATGCGAGCGATCATCATGCCGATGAATTGACTCCAGGCTGGAGTACCGAGTGTCGCGGCGCATGCTTGCGCCCATCGACTGAAGATGCCGTATAGCTTATTCGGGTTGATCCAGACCCCCACCTCGTTGTCCTGCAGTGGCTCCCACTCGTCCAGCTTCATCGCCAGCCCGAACGCGGTCTGCGGCCCCACCCGCATGCGGGCCGATTTCCAGACTTCCGTTTCCCAGGTGCTGGCCTCCCTGACGACCCTTCCCGTTCCGTCGACCCACCACCACGCGGGCTCTTCGATTCCAGCCGCCACGAGCACCGCGCTCACCGTTGGATCAGTCGACATCGGGCACCTTCTCCAGATGCGCGCCGCGCTCGATCTCCATCGCGGCGCCCAGATAAACGCGTTGGCCGTCGGTGGCGGCGAAATGGCCGACGCTGCGAAGCCAGGCGACAATCTTGGTCTGCGTATCTTCTGGGCGCGGCGTCCAGAGGTTCCACGCGCCGTAGACGAGCGTACTGCCGCTATCACCGACGAAGCGCACTCTCGTGTCGCCAACCGTCTCGTCGACCCACCATTCGAGCACAACGCCTGTGTCGTAGGACGTCCACGGCTCGGTATCTCCAGGGTCGACGAAGATCTCGGGCAGATCCTTGTTTTGCCAGTAGGGCGTGGTGCCCTGCTGCATACTCGGGGTGAATACCGCGCGCCCCTTCCACATCGACTCGGGTAGCGTCGAGAGCTGTACCAGGTCGAACGGCGGCTTTCCTTCAATCTTACCCATTGTGGGCCTCCAGGTAGAGTTGGTCACGAATCACGGTAGCGCTCTGAGTACGAAGCTGACGGGCAGAAGCACCCAGATCACCAAGAGGGTAAACGCGATCAGGTTTAGCTGGGTGTTCGATGCATCATTCACCCACTCCCGCCATTCTTCCGACAAGCTTTTGAGGTAGCGCATGGGCGTTTCGGCGTGGGGAATGCCCAGGACCGCGGTAGCGGCAGCTACCATCCAAATGGCTGGCATGAACAGAGTGTATGCGAACAGACGTAAATAGATCACGCTTCCTTTCCCCAGTCCGCCGCCAGCTTGTCGATTAGGTCGTCGATACTGTCCACGGTAACATCGACGCTCTGGCTGAAGTTCCCGGCGCCTATCGCAGAGCGCAGCAGCCCGAGGTCGACTACGTGTAGGCGGTGTTCGAGCAGGTAATTCTTGACGAACCACCGACCAGATGATGGCCTCCCGTAGGCGGACGCTACAGGCTCGTCTGGGTGTTCGAAACACCGACGAACGAAGGCCCTGATCGCCTCCATAGGCACATCCCACGAGAACGAGATGCGCCCATTTACGCCGGTGAACTCGTGCTCCTCACCGTCGTGCATAAAGTCCCAGTCGACGCTCATAGTTCTTTCTCCTTTTTCAGTGTGTCTTGCAGGTCGAGCACGACCTGCAGTTTGTGCCGGCTGCCGGGCGGCAGTGGCCCGCCGGCGCATGGGCAGATGCTGCCGTGTAGCCACGGGCACGCTTTGCGGTAGCAGTGTGGGCACAGGCCTCGTCGCTCCCGGATGGCTGGTACGGGCTCACCTGGCTCCTGTGCCTCAAGTTGGCCACCGCAGGTGCCGCAGGGTACGGCGTCCAGCTCGATGCGCATACGGACCCCGCAATCGTTGCAGGCAAATGCCCTGGGCATCAGGCACCCTCCTCGATGATGATCAGAGTCCAGCCCTCTGGCAGGTCTGCCTCGTCGTCGATCTCGACGGTCGAGGTGATGACAATTTGGGCGGGCACGTCGGACCAGGCCTCCAGGGTGTCGATCAGCGGGCCCACGCGCCAACCAACGTCGGCCGGTACCAAGACCTGTGCGAACTTCGACTTGGCCGAAGCAGCTCCAGCCAGCGCGATGACCGCCTGCTCGTACTGGGAGCCGGACAGCCCGTAGCGGGGCTCTTCGCCGGTCCGCTTCAGCCCGAGCACGCCGAGCTCGAGGTCGAGGGCGAGCTCTTCGCCTTCAGGGAGGTAGGGTGCCGCCCGCTCTTCAAGGATCCGCGCGGCCTGGCTGCCAGCAGCGGCGATCTCCCCCTTCAGGTGCTTGAGCACGGCCTGGGCCTCGCCGAGCAGGCCCGCGGCCTCTACAGCGTCCGCCTTGCCGGCTTGCTGCATTTGGGTCCACGCCCGCTTGTTCGCGTCGTCCGTGGAGAGCTTCTCCCTGACGGCGCAGAGCTTCTCTTTGGCCTCGGCCAAGCTTCCCGACCGCTTGGCGACGGTCGCCACCTGCTTGTGCAGCGCGCGCAGCCGCTCCAGCTGGCGTGCCCTCTGAGCCAGTTGGCTCTCTGCTTGCGGCAGTCGGCGCTTCGCCTGGAGCAGCTGGCGTTCTGCTTGCTCTACCGACAAGCTCGACGACGCGATCTCCGCAACGATCTCCTCCATCCGAGCTTTCCTGCGCTCGAGAAGTTCTTCGTCGACGTCGCCGCCACAGAGCAAGCACGTCTCCAGACCCTTGTGCAGGTGAACCTGGGCGATGAGTATCACCGCATCGGCCCGTTGCTTCTTGGCCTTCTGGCCCCCCGCTTTGCGGGCCTTGAAGTGCTCAGCGTGGGCCGCGTTGAGCGCTTCATCTGCTTCGTTGCACTCTTCGCGGGCCTCTTCGAGCGCCCCTCGAGCCGCTGCGCCGTCCGTTTCGAGGGCCTCCACGCTCTCGTAATTGTCGAGCCCGCGCAGGGCTTCACTCAACTTGCCGCCCAAGCCTTCGAGCTGATCCCGTTCCCGTTTTGGGATCGGCGGTGTCGCGGCGCGCTGCCCGAGCTTCGCCGCAGCCTCGGCAGTGCGAACGCCCTGCTGAGCATCGCGGACGTTCTTCTTCGCTACGTCGAGCTCCTCGTCGAAGTCTCGGTCGAGGGTGACCTCCACAGCCCAAGTACGCAGCTTCACCGCGTCACCAGTGAGCAGGTTGCGCACCTTCCAGCCGTGGGAGAGCGTGGCCTTCGGGGCGCCCTTGATCGTCAGGGTCACGTCGGGCATCTCGCCACCGATGCCGAGCAACGCGAGCTTCTGCCGTTGGGCGACCAGCGCACGACCGAAAACGCTGGGATACCCACCGCCGGTGCCAATGGCCAAAGCATCGGTGATGCGAGACTTGCCCGAGCCGGGTGCGCCGACGATCAGCGTCTTGGGCCCGAGCTCGACGTCGATGGACGCGCCTTTGATGTCGGCGACGACGCGGGAAACGTAGGGGTGGTCGGTGTTCATGCGGTGCTCCATCTGTCCCAGTCTTTGATTTGGTGGCGGATTTGCGACCAAGTACTTGCCGGCTTGATCCGCTGCGCTCGGTGAAGTTCACCCAGCTTCATCCGCACCGTTGGCCAGTCCAGCCCGGTGGCGCGCACTACGTAGTTGCCGGAAGGCCGACGATCCGGCGCGTCATACGCTGCGAGAGCGTCGAAGACCTCCTCTCGCACTCTTCTGGCTTTGTCTTCGCGTTTCTGCTGGTTGCGCATTCGCTTCTGGGCTTCGCGCGTCTTACGGCGGGTGCGCCGCTCTTGCTTGGTCGCTGCCATGGCTCCAGGCCTTTTCTGGGGGGGTTGGCGTTGAGGAAGACCGTACAGCGCGCGACAAACAAGAAATTCCACCCGTGGTTGCCGTGCTCGATGCTGCCTGTGCCCCACCTGTCCAGCTCGGTAGCCCCAGCAGGGC
>SDBV01009939.1_pt1 | contig 12552 bp, 7 predicted proteins | sample 2277081 | NCBI WGS metagenome assembly SDBV01 (sample SAMN10402039, study PRJNA504765) | marine sediment metagenome | isolation source: marine sediment core GS10_PC15, 223 cmbsf | place: Arctic Ocean: Southern Knipovich Ridge | collected 2010 | reverse complement strand
GCCCGATAGGCCGCCGGATCCCGCTGCGAACCGATCAAGATGCGGGGGCGAGAAGACTTCGTCTCCGTGTCGGCCTCGGCACTGGGATCCCCGGCCGTGTCGGCCTCGGCACTGGGATCCCCGGCCGTGTCGGCCTCGGCACTGGGATCCCCGGCCGTGTCGGCCTCGGCACTGGGATTCTCGGCCGTGTCGACGACCGGGCCGTTCTCGGCTGCGGCCAGCTCGGCGGTCTCTGGCGGTGGCGTCTCCCGGTCCTTGGTCGGCCGGGGCTGATCGCTCTGGTCGCTGCTGCTCAACGCTCATCCCCTTGATGCGTGCAATCGAAACCGTACTGAACTCTAGATCGTCGTTCTCAAACCCTCTATTCTAACAAACCCCCGGGCAAAGCCGAAAGGGTCGCCGCGGCCCAAAGAGCTGGAATGTGATAACCAAAGGCAACACTCTGGGGGCGACTTGCCCCGAGGTCGTGCTGGTCGGGTTGGACGAATGAGTGATTGTCGGTCAGTATATAATAGAGTGGCCAGAGGGAACGGTTGATCTGCGGATTTCGCCGGATCGTGCCGGACCGAAGACAGGGAAGTGGGTTTCTACGAACCCCCAGTGAGTGGCAAGATGCTTTCCATGGCTTTTCAATTCCTTTGCCCCCAAGGCCACCTGTTGCAAGGCGAGGCATCGCAGACGGGCCAGAAGTGCAAGTGCCCGTACTGCCAGTCGGAGTTTTTGGTTCCTGCGCCGGCGCAGGCCCCCGAAGGCGATCCCGGGGCCGGTTCGTCGGGCCCGGCCGTCGACGAAGCCCCGGTATTCGGCCGGACGACCCCATCGCCAGATGGTGATAATCCCCCCGGTGTGTTTCCCGGCATCCGCGTGGGTCCCGCCGGTGGCGCCACCCCGATCGACAGTGCCCCCCAATTTGGTGGAGCCAGTGCTGAGGGACAATCTCTGCTTCACATACCGTGCCCGAACGGCCACATTTTGGAGACGCCCCGCGAGATGCTCGGCCAGGACGCCATGTGCCCTTTCTGCCAGGCCCAATTCCGGTTGCGATTTGAAGACAGCCAGGAGCGGCGGCGGGAGAAGTCCGATCAGCGGGCCCGGCGCGAACAGAAACTCGGCACCGCCTGGATGAACTGGGCGATTGCCGCCGCGGTGGTCGTGGTGTTGGGCATCGTGGTGCTGATCGCAATTGCCGCGTCGAGTTGACGTGGTGGGAGGCCGGAAGCGGCGGATACGTACAGGTGGCGTACTTGCCGCTCTTCCAAAGCCCATAATCGTCATCACCGGCTCACACTGTTCTCGGTGCCACGCCCCTCGGCGAAGTCTGTAATCTATTCTTACCATGATGGCGCATTACGCGTAGCCTGCCGTTGATCCCACACCTGCCGATCTTGTGCGTCATCGACCGATCTGGCTGCCGCTGACACGCTCTTGATAGCTACAAGCACCGAAGGTCGTGACCTGTAAAAACAACGAGGACCAAGAGCGATGGGGCAACGAAAAACGACCGGGGGAGAATCGCCTAACAGGTAGCTTCCTTGTCAATCCCACCGGAACGATTCCTCAACAACCTTTACACGGGCTGAAAAAGAGCACTGGAGGAAAGAACACTATGAAAAGTCTCCGTACCAAGCTGCTCTTGGTATTCCTTTTGCTTTCCGGAACGCCTCTGTTGTTTCTGGCGTTCATGAGCGTCAGGTCTTCGATGCAGGCCATCCAGGCAGAGATTGAAAACAACCTCAACTCCACGGCCGACCACGAGTTGATGCAGGCGGAATCCCTCATCAAAGAGAAGAAAGACGACGTTACCGTCCTGGCAAGTACGCCCGACGTGGTCCGAGCACTGGATCGCCTTGCTCTATCTTTCCCCGAGGGCACCAACTCCCCGGCCTATCTCGAAGATGACAAGACCTTCCGTCCCGTCCTGGCCCATTTCAAGGAGACGTGGGGTTTTTACGACCTGTTTCTCATTTCCGCCAAGGGCGATATCGTCTTTAGCATGCTTCATGAGGATGATTTCGGAACCAACCTGAAAACAGGGCCATACAAGGAATCCGAACTGGCAAAAGCCTTCGACCAAGCTTTCGCGCAGCGCGTGACCATCGCCTCAGTCTTTCGTGCGTATACGCCGTCTGCCGGGAAGTATGCCGCCTTCGTCGCCACACCGGTCTTCAAGGAAGGCGACCTCATTGGTGCCGTGGCCCTACGACTCAGCACAGATGCTCTCTACGATCTAGCCAAGGACTATACGGGGCTCGGGGAGACGGGCGAAATCGTTCTCGCATTGCTGGATGACAATGAGGCGGTTTTCGTGACCTCGCTTCGACATGACCCGGATGCCGCGTTCAACCGCCGAGTGCTTATCGGGTCGAAAGACGGCCAGCCCATACAGGAAGCCGTGCACGGACGTAACGGGTCCGGGCTTTCGATCGATTACCGTGGTAAGGAGATTCTGGCGGCCTGGAGATTCATTCCGGAATTCAGGTGGGGAATGGTCGTGAAAATCGATACCGATGAGGCATTTCGGGCCGCTTACGCCCAAAAGAGTTTCACCGTCCTTCTGTGCATCGCTACCGTGGTAGTCGTATTGGCGGTGGGGCTGATCGTCAGTTGGCGGATTGCCAAGCCGCTCAACAGGGTCGTGGCGGTGGTTGGAAGGCTGGCAAATGGGGAGTGCGTGGACAAAGTGGAGACCGTCGGGCGTGACGAAGTGGGCCGACTAGTCAAGTCCGTGAACGTGCTGATCGACTCCAACCAGAGCATCATCGACCAGGCCAACACGATCGCCGAGGGCGACTACTCCGCCGACATGACCCCGCGAAGCGACCAGGACGAACTGGGCATCGCGCTGAACAAGATGACCGAAAACCTTCGCATCGTCTCGGCACAAAACGAAAAGGATCGGTGGCTCAAAACGGGCCAGGCGGAACTCTCCGACGTCATGCGAGGAGAGCTGGATCCGTCGATGCTCTCCAAGAACGTGGTTTCCTATCTGGCCAAATACCTGGACGCCCAAGTGGGAGTCATGTATCTCAGCGACGGCGACGGGACCCTGCGCTTGACCGGAAGCTATGCCTTCACCCAACGCAAGCGACTGGCCAACACGATCAAAGCGGGTGAAGGCCTGGTGGGCCAGGCCGCGCTGGAGAAGGAGAGTATTTCGATTTCCGAGGTGCCGGAAGATTACGTCACCGTGAATTCCGGCTTGGGGGAGGCCGCGCCGCGCAATCTCCTGGCTACTCCCGTTATGCTCGAAGGGAGAGTGAAAGGCGTCTTGGAGCTGGGCACCTTCACACGCTTCAACGATACGCAGATCGAACTCTTGAAGCTGGTATCCGAGAACATCGCCATCTCGATCAACTCGGCCCAGGACCGCGAGAAGATGAGCAAGCTTCTCGCGCAGTCGCAGCAGCAGGCGGAAGAGCTGCAGGCCCAGCAGGAAGAGCTAAGGGCCGCCAACGAGGAGTTGGAAGAGCAAACCCTGGCGCTGAAGCGGTCGGAGGAGGAGCTCAAGGCCCAGAGTGAAGAGCTTCAGGCGAGCAATGAAGAACTGGAAGAGAAATCGCAATACCTCTCGCAACAGAAGGCCGACATCGAAAGGAAGAACAGGGAACTCGAAGTCGTTGGGCGGGAGATCGAGGAGAAGGCCCGCGACCTGGAACTGGCCAGCAAATACAAATCGGAATTCCTGGCCAACATGTCCCACGAACTGAGAACGCCCTTGAACAGCCTGTTGATCCTCGCCAAATCCCTCAGCAACAACGACGAAGGCAATCTTACCGACCCCCAGGTGGAATCGGCCAAGGTGATCCACGAAGGTGGAAAGGACTTGTTGAACCTGATCAACGATATCCTGGACCTGTCGAAAGTGGAAGCGGGAAGACTCAACGTCCATTTCGAGGACGTCGGTTTGGAGTCGATTGCCAGCCACCTCCGGCCCCAGTTCGATCCGGTGGCCGACCACAAGGGGCTTCAGTTTCGGATCGAGATTGGTGACGATTTGCCGCCGACTCTGAAGACCGACGGACAACGGGTCGAGCAGATCCTGAAGAACCTGCTCTCCAACGCCCTGAAGTTCACCCACGACGGCTCGGTTACGCTGAGCATTCACCGCCCGGACGACAAGGTGCGACTGCGCCAACGCGGCTTGACTGCTGCCGATGCGATTGCGATGTCGGTGATCGACACGGGCATTGGTGTTCCGGAAGACCGTCAACGCGCCATTTTCGAGGCGTTCCAGCAGGCGGATGGTTCCACCAGCCGACAATTCGGCGGGACGGGTCTGGGGCTGGCCATCTCCCGCGAGCTGGCGAAACTCCTTGGCGGGGAAATCCAGTTGCGAAGCCGCCAGGGTGAGGGAAGCACGTTTACCTTGTATCTTCCGCGGGAGCCTCGAGACGCGCCGGCCGGGGAGAATGCGGCGGAACCGGCCACCACGAGTCCCGTGGCGTCCTCATCCATGGAAGCGGGAAACGACGAGGCGAACCGGCCGTTGCCGGTCCCTTCCACCGCCGAGTTCCTGCCCGATGACCGCCGGCAAATCGGCGCCGCAGACAAGACCATCCTGATTATCGAAGACGACGTCCGCTTTGCCGGCATCCTGGTGGATCTTTCCCGCCAGCGGGGCTATACATGCCTGGTGGCGGGCGACGGCAGCAGCGGCTTGCAGTTGGCCTTCGAGCACCGGCCGACGGGCGTGATTCTCGACCTGGGACTGCCCGATATCGACGGACTCAACGTCTTGAGTCAACTGAAACACAATCTTGCCACCCGCCACATTCCGGTCCACGTGATTTCCGCACGGGACGAAAGTGCCGCCTCGCTTTGCCGGGGAGCCATCGGGCACCTGACCAAACCCGCCAGCGCGGAGGACGTCGACCGCGCTTTCTCCAAGATCGAGCATTGGTTGCAGACGGACGTCAAGGAAGTTCTCTTGGTGGAGGACGACCAGACGCTGCGGACGAGCCTCGCCGGGCTGATCGACAACGACGGGGTCGAGATTACCGCCGTGGGCACCGGCAAGGAAGCCTGCCAGCAGGTTTCCACGAAAAGGTTCGACTGTGTCATTCTGGATCTCGGGCTGCCCGACATGACCGGATTCGAGTTGCTGCGGAAACTTCGAGACCTCCGGTGCGGCGAACTCCCGCCGGTGATCGTCTATACCGGCAGAGACCTCACGCGCGAGGAACACGCGGAGTTACGCACGTATACGGATCGCATCGTGTTGAAGGAGGCCGATTCCGAGGACCGCGTGCTGGACGAGGTTTCGCTGTTTCTGCACAGCGTCGAGTCCTTCCTGCCGGCCGACCAACAGAAGATCATCCGAATGCTGCACGATCCGGACGAGGTCTTCAAGGACAGGAAAGTGCTCCTGGTAGACGATGACATGCGCAATACGTATGCCTTGTCGAAGGTGATGCAGGAGTCGGGCTTGCGCGTGGTCATGGCCGACAACGGCAAGCTGGCGCTGGAAAAGTTGGAGACGGAACACGATATCGAGCTGGTCGTGATGGACATCATGATGCCGGTGATGGACGGCTACGAAGCCATGCGGGCAATCCGCGCCCAACGGCGGCTCGAGAAACTGCCGATCATCGCGCTGACGGCCAAGGCCATGCCCGAGGACCGGGCCAAGTGTCTCAACGCCGGAGCCAACGACTACCTGACCAAGCCGGTCGACGTCGAAAAGCTGTTGTCGCTGATGAGGGTCTGGCTCTTCCAACAGGAACCGATCTCCGTATGAACGGGATGCCGGCTGAAGACATCGAACAGATCGAAACGGAAATCCTCCTGGACGGGATCTTCCGCCGCTGGGGATATGACTTCCGGAACTACGCTCATGCCTCGCTGAAACGCCGGCTGAAGCACCGCCTTGGGTTGTCCGAACTGAACCGTCTGTCCGAATTGCTGCCCAAGATTCTCCACGACGAGGAGTTCTTCAATCTGCTGCTGACGGACCTGTCGGTCACGGTGACCGAAATGTTCCGCGACCCCCGCTTCTACGTCAGCTTCCGCAAGCACGTCGTACCCGTTTTGAAAACCTACCCCTTTCTCAAGATCTGGCACGCCGGCTGCGCTACCGGGGAGGAAGTCTATTCCATGGCCGTGGTGCTGAAGGAGGAAGGGCTTTACGACCGGGCGCAGATCTACGCCACCGACTACAACAACCATTCACTGGAAATCGCCTGCCAAGGCATGTATCCGCTGGAGAATATTCGAGGCTACACGGCCAGCTACAACGCCGCCGGGGGCAAGGCTTCGCTGGGGGACTACTATCACGCCAAGTACGGTTCCGCCAGGTTCAGCGAAGCCTTGAGGGAGAACGTCACGTTTTCCCACCACAACCTGGTCACCGACGGCGTTTTCGGCGAGATGAATCTGATCGTCTGCCGCAACGTCCTGATCTACTTCGACAAGACCCTGCAGGACCGGGTCCTCTCGTTGTTCTGCGACAGCCTGCGCCACCGGGGGTATCTTTGCTTGGGCACCAAGGAGACAATTGCTTTCTCTGCGGTCGGCGAACGTTTCGAAACCGTCGCCGGGAGGGATCGCATTTTTCGGGCACTGGCACACGCGGCCTCGCAGACGGCGGGAGGGTGCGCGCCATGAGGCAGAACTACAAGGTCGTGGTCGTCGGCGTATCGGCAGGCGGATTGGACGCCCTTTCTCACGTCATTCCCGGACTGCCGGGAGGTTTTCCGCTGCCGGTCGTTGTGGTTCAACACCGGCGGCCGGATGCCGACGACTTCTTGGCCGCCCACCTGGACAGGCAAAGCCCGCTGCCGGTCAAAGAAGCCGACGACAAGGAACTTGTCCGGGCCGGCGCCGTCTATCTGGCACCGGCAGACTATCATCTTCTGATTGAAGAAGACGGGGCGTTCGCTCTGTCGGTGGACGAGCCGGTAAACTACTGCCGCCCCTCGATTGACGTGCTGTTCGACAGTGCGGCGGACGTGTACAAAGACAAGGTGATCGGCGTCGTTCTGACCGGAGCGAACTCCGACGGCAGCCGGGGACTGAAGCACATCAAGCAGCGTGGCGGGTTGGCCGTCGTGCAAGATCCCGCTTCGGCAGAGGCGGCCTGCATGCCGCGCGCAGCGATCAAGGCGACCTCCGTGGATCGGGTCCTTTCCGTCGACCGGATCGCCCCCTTCCTCGTGCAGTGCTGCCCGGCGAAGGAGAGTCTCAGCAGTGATGCCAAAGCGGAAAGCAGGAATCATGCCATAGCGGAAAGGGGGCAGTGACGTGGCTTCCGAGCAGGCAACCGACAATTACCGCGGAAAGATTCTGGTCGTCGACGACCGGTCCGAGAATCTCTTGGCCATCGAGACGGCGCTGAAGCACGTCGACGCGGAGATCATCAAAGCGAACTCCGGCAACCAGGCGCTTGCGCTGATCCTCCGCCATGACTTCGCGCTGGTCCTGCTGGACGTGCAGATGCCCGAGATGGACGGATTCGAAGTGGCCACGCTAATGCGGGACAACCAGCACACCAGGCAAATCCCGATCATTTTCGTGACCGCCATCAGCACCGACGAGAAGTACGTGTTCCGGGGTTACGAGAACGGCGCCGTGGATTATCTCTTCAAGCCGCTGAACCCGGATATCCTGCAAGCCAAGGTGCAGGTCTTTCTCGACCTGGATCGTCAGAAGCGGGAGTTGGAGATCGCCCGGCTCGAAGCGGATGCCGCCAACCTGGCAAAAAGCGAGTTCCTGGCCAACATGAGCCATGAAATCCGCACGCCGATGACCGCTATTCTCGGCTACGCCGAAACCTTGCTCACCGAGGGGGACATCACCCAGGCGCCGCCACAGCGGATCGAGGCCATCCAGACCATCATCCGCAACGGAGAACATCTGCTGAACCTGATCAACGGAATCCTGGACTTGTCGAAAATCGAGGCCGGCAAGCTCAAGCTTGAACAGGTGGGCTGCTCGCCGTTTCAACTCGCCCACGAGGTGATTTCGCTGATGGACGTCAAGGCCGACGCCAAGGGGCTCCCTCTGACGTTGAAATCCGCGGACAAGATTCCCAAGACGATCCGTACCGATCCCACCCGACTGCGGCAGATCCTGATCAACATCGTCGGCAACGCCATCAAGTTCACCGAAGTCGGCCAGGTGTGCCTGGAGATATCGGTTTCCGAGGCGACGGACGCCCACCCGCTGATCCGGTTCGACGTCCGCGATACGGGAATTGGAATGACTCAGCAGCAGACCGGTCAACTGTTCAGGGCGTTTTCGCAAGTCGACGCTTCCACCACGCGCAAGTTTGGCGGCACGGGGCTGGGGCTGGCGATTAGCAAGCGGCTGGCCAAGATGCTCGGTGGCGACATCACGGTCACCAGCCAAGCGGCCAAGGGAAGCACCTTCCGTGTGACGGTGGCCACCGGCCCGCTCGACGACGTCCCCATGATCGACCCGGAGGACTGCATCGGCTGCGACAGGGCAACGCCCGAAAAGAAACTCCCGACCGATACTCCACCGGAGCAACTCGACTGCCGGGTCTTGCTGGCCGAAGACGGTGCGGACAACCAGCGGCTGATCTCCTTCCTTCTGGAAAAGGCGGGGGCCCGGGTCACGGTAGCCGAAAACGGCCAGACGGCCTACGAGAAGGCAACGCAAGCAGCCCACACCGATCAGCCGTTCGACGTGATCTTGATGGATATGCAAATGCCGGTCATGGACGGCTACGAGGCGACCCGCAAACTCCGAACCGACGGCTACACGGCGGCGATCATCGCCTTGACCGCCCACGCCATGGACGGCGACCGCGACAAGTGCATCGAAGTCGGCTGCGACGATTATGCCTCGAAACCGATCAACCGAGAGAAACTGATTGCCGTAGTATCGAAATACGGCAGACAAAGTAACTCCGTGCGTCAACGGCAATAGCCTAGAACTCCGGCGGCAAGGCGAAGGCGTCGGTCAGGCTGTCGCCGATGGTCAGCAGCCAGCGCTGGCCGTTGGACTCGATGATCACGTCGGCCCCTTCAATCTCTCGGACCGTGGCCCGGAAGGAACCGATTTCAAGGGGCTGCCCTTCGGTGAGCACGGTTCGTTCGTCCGTGGTCTGCAGCGTGAAAGTGGCCTCGGGACGATCGTCGACGTAAGTCACGCGGGTAAGCACCGTATACCGAACCGCGTCGGGGGCGCCGCCGGTGCCGAACAGGTCGCGGTCGACGATCACCCGATAATAGTCCAACCGGTCGGAGGCCAGCCGGTCGGAATGTGCGTCGCTGAGGCGGTCCGGCCGCCGTTGCCCGTGGGCGTCGGCGGCGTCGGCCAGCACCATCGCCTCGATGGAGATCGACAGGCTCAGTTCGTCGGTGTTCGGCAGCGGCGTGACCGTCAAGGATCGAATCTGGTGCAGGTGATCGGCGCGGTAAAACTCGAAGAGGAATTTCGTCAACTGCTCAAGTGTACCGCGGCCCTGCACTTGAAACGACAAGACCCGATGGGGCCCGTCTCGGTTGGGCAACTCGCCCGGATTGACGTTGGGACCGGCCAGGTCGACGTGGACGACCAGTTCCAGCAGCCACGCTTGGTACAGCGACCGGGCCACCTCGGCGTGGGAGGGCAACGATTGCGAACACCAGCCGGTAAGTTCTTCGCAGCCCCGGCGGACCAGGGCCCACTGGCGCTTCTTTTCCGCGATGCTTTGTTCCAGCCGAGTGGTCAACGCTCGGCGCGATTGCAGCGCGCCTTTGAGCGTATGGTTCAGCAGCCAGTCGCCGGCGTACACCGCCGCCATGACGCCGAGAATTCCCGGCAGGACGTACTTGCGATAATTCATCGCTACGGCCCCCCTTCCGCGAGGTCGGAGAACTCGCCCTGGTATTGGCTCTTGTCGCGCCGGGCGACCCCGACCGAGGCGTCGAAGTGCCACGCGTAATCTTCCCCCCGGCCGCTTTCCTGCACGCGGTTGACGCGGACCGCGTGATACTGGTCGCGGAGCCTGTTCTCCATGCGGACCTTGATCGTATGATCGCTCATCACACCGTGGACGTCGACGACGCCCCCGCGGGATCGGCCGACCATCGACATCCGCTCAATCACCATGTCGCTGCCGGGCGGAAATCGCAGCGACAACTCGCGGAACTCCTCCAGCCAGAGCACGTCGCCGGCCTGCCACTTGCGGACCGCGCTGACGATCGCCATTTGTTTTTCGGCCCCTTTGATCAGGCCGTTGAGATGCTGCCACTCTTCGGCCAACTCGCGGTTGGACCGATCGATCTCGGCGAACTCGTTGAAGGTGAAATACCCGGCCGCCAGGACGACTGCCGCCACCACGGCCGAAGCGAAGGCGATGATCTGTCCGCGGCCGATCTGCCGGGGTCGTCGCCGGGGGTGGAGGAAATCGATGGCGTGCCGCCGTCCTTGCGCTTGATCCCACAGCATTCCCAGCAGCGAGGCGAAGCGGCCCGCGTTTTCCGGGGCCGCGTTTTCCGGGGTGCTGGCGGAAGACGCCTGAACGAGTTGGAAGGGATCGCAGACCGTCGCCGGCAGGCCAAGTTCCTCGCCGATCCGCTCGGCCAACTCCCGGTATTCGGCGGGCCCCCCGAAAACGTAGACCGCCTGGACCGGGTCGCCGCCGTCGGGGCCTTGCATGGCCACCGCCAGCGTGCGTCGGATCTCGGCCGTCACCCGGCGGTCCGCCTGCTGCCGGTCGGCGAAGCGGGGCAGACGGACGGTCCGAAAGAGCACCACCCGACCTTCGTCCAGCACGGTCAGATCGACCTCGTCGGCGACCAGGTTGACCAGCAGGCAGACGGATTGCTCACTCGCCGCGGCCCGCGAAAACAGCGAAGCGGCCGCATAAGGCCGCAACAGCAAGGCCCCGGGTTTCAGCCCGGCGACGGCGCAAGCGGCCCGGATTCGCGTCAACTCGTCGGGCGCCAGGGCCGCCGCCGTAACCCGCCGCGGCCGGGTCGGATCGTCGCCCAGCGGAATAAAATCCAGCACCGTCTCCTCGGTAATGCTCGACGACTCGCGCATCGCCTGGTTCAACACCAGTTCCGGCAACTCGGCGTCCTGCGCCGGGGGCAAGATGAAGTGCAACAGTTCGATACTGCTGCGGTCCACGCCCACCAGCACGACGGGGCGGCCCACCTTCTGCTCGAGCAAGGCGGCCCGCAACGAATGGCCCAGGTCGGACTGGGGCGGGCCGCCTCCCTCGACCACGTCGACCAGCGGGGCCGACCCGGCGGCGCGGATCCGCAGCTTCTCGCCCGCGGTGGTCGCCAGCACGTAGCGCACCTCGTGGCGGTCCCAGTCTAATGCCAGCATTCGCGGCATCGCCGTGTGCTCCTGAACCAGACGTCGACACTGATTGGCAATAACACTCTATGGTCCTCTGGCAATGGGCACGACGCCGCGGGGCGGTTGGGCGCCCAGCGCCGTCGGCGCGTAGCCGGATCCGAACAGCCGCAGGTCCTTCCAGTATACTTGCCGCGGGGGCGTGCGGGTAGCGTCCAGCACCAGCTCGACCCGGGCCGCGGGACCGGCTTCGTCGAAAAAACCAACGATCTGTGCCCGCAGTACGTCTCCTCCGGCCGTCAAGTACGGCGTCAAGGATTTCATCTGCGGCAGGTCGACCAGACCCTCGGTCAGCAGCCAGGTGGGGTACCGCCGGCTCGGGTCGTCTCGGGCGCCGAGTGAACGGCGTGCGGCCACGATCTGTTCGACCATCGCCCCGTCCAGCCCCGGCACGCCCGAGAGCACCGCCCGCGGAGCCAGGTTCACGTTGATCCGGCCGTAGATGACTCTCGCCGAAGTGACCGTCACCTGGTCGAGCCATCGCGGCAAGTACTCCCGCATCGCGCTTTGATCGTCGGTGAAAGGGCTTTCGACGACTTCGATCGGGCGGCCGGTCGCCCGGGGTAAAGCCACCTGGATCCCGATCAGGTCCAGAGGCGTCTCGAGCTCGAACTTACCCGGCAGGGAGAAATCCGGCCCGTCGCCGCTGCGTGAATCGGAACGGCCGTCGGCGTCTTCCGCCGCCGGGTCGTCGCCGTCGTACGGGCCGAACTGCCGATACCAGATCACGAATCGGGCCCACTCCGGCTCGAATGCCTTCGAGAGCCGCTGGTGCAGGCGCGCCAGATCGTCGTCGCCCAGATCGATTCGAGCTTCTCCCCGCGAGTTCTGATTGCGCTGGCCGCTGCAAACGGTCAGATACGCGGCCCAGGTCAAAGGGGCGCCCGACTGGAAGCTCCCCAGCCCGGCCGAGGCGGCCATGGCCTCTTCCGGCTCGAGCTGATGATTGAAGTTGGCGTCGGCCCCCAGCAGCAGTTCCCGGGTGACGCCCCGGACCAGCAGCAATTCCTCCAGCGAGGCGGGGACCGCGTTGCGCGGGGCGTAAGGGACGTTCAGACCCGCGTAGGTTTCCGCCTCGGCACCAAACTGCCGCGGCGTCGAGTCGGCGTCGATCCAGTCGAGGATCGCGTCGGCGACCGCCTCGGTCATGCCCGGCAGGTTCATCAGCGCCCGGCGGCCGGCGCCGGGCTGCTGCTGCTCCCAGCGGAGCAAGGCCGCCAGGTTCAGCCGGGCCGACTC
>SDBV01009938.1_pt1 | contig 12553 bp, 15 predicted proteins | sample 2277081 | NCBI WGS metagenome assembly SDBV01 (sample SAMN10402039, study PRJNA504765) | marine sediment metagenome | isolation source: marine sediment core GS10_PC15, 223 cmbsf | place: Arctic Ocean: Southern Knipovich Ridge | collected 2010 | reverse complement strand
TGGTCTTAACATTCGACAGTACGAGGAAGAGGAAGAGACAGCGTCAGTCTTGTTGGGCGGGACCCCCTTTGAGTCTGCCCGAGGTTATCACCTTCTAGTGGTACATCTGTGCATTGAAGATTTTTCTGATATCTTCCATCTTTTGGATACTATGGGTGTTACTAAGAAGACCCCGCCGGCCACGTTGGTAGAGGAACTGTACGATATTGTTATCCAATATAATCCTTTTCTTAAACTAGAGAACGTGGATCTTAAGAAGATTCGATCAGACTTTAAAGCAAAACAACGCTCTCACCAGAAGAATAATCGACGAATGTCTGCTGCAGGTAGCGAGGATCGGACCGCTGCTCTGGGTAAGAATAAAAAGTTCACCGATGTTCCTAAGGAAACGCTGGTTAACCTTAAGGCTAAGTTAAAGGAACACATTGTAGGGCAAGACGATGCTATCAGTATGGTGACGGACGCTATTCAACGCGCCTCTGTAGGACTCAAGCGAGATCATGAGCCTCTAGGATGCTTCCTACTCACTGGTAATACAGGTGTAGGTAAGACCGAGACAGCAAAAGCTCTTGCGGAAGTCCTCGATGCGCACCTAGTTAGGATAGACTGTCAGGAATACCAGCAACCTCACGAGGTAGCTAAGTTGACTGGTTCTCCTCCTGGGTATGTAGGGTACGATGAGGGAGGACACCTGACTAAGGAAGTTATAAAGAATCCCTTTTCTATTGTTCTCTTCGACGAGATTGAGAAGGCACACGCTAACTTCCACGAACGGGTCCTTCAGATCCTAGATGACGGTGTTCTCACCGAAGCTAAGGGTGGTAAGAAAGTTTCTTTCAAGCAGTGCTTTATCATCATGACTTCTAACATAGGTGTCAAGGAAGTTGACAGTGTCGGTAAGACCATGGGCTTCGGCGGGGAGCATGAAACTAGCGATGATAAGACCGCCAAGGCACGCGCGGAGGCGTTAAAGAAAAAGTTCAAGCCCGAGTTCCTGAACCGCGTTGATGATGTGATCCACTTCCGACTGCTTCAGCGAGAAGACTACCTGCACATTCTGGATATACTTCTTCAGGAAGTTAATGATCAGATTGGTAAATCTCAAGGAGTGGCTCTAAGCTTTAATGTGGGAGCCAAGAACTTCCTACTGGACAACGGGATTGATAAGAAATTCGGTGCTCGTCCGTTGAGAAGAGCCATCAAGAAGTATCTCAATACACAGCTTGCTAAGGCAATTCTGTCTGAGGATCTTGATGAGGGTTCCAAGGTTATAGTAAGTCTGTCCAAGGATAAGAAGAGCTTGGCTTTCCGACAGACCACTAAGAATAAGAAGAGGGTGGAAGATGAAGTACGGGACGACAGCAAGTAATCAGGAACCTTTGCGCATCGAGCTTGGCTCAGGTCCGCACGGTGAGCCTGGTTACTACCATGTAGATGCTGTTAAAGTAGGTAATGTGGATAGAGAGTCTGATGTCCGCAAGCTCGATTGGATTGATGACGATACAGTGGATGATCTCTACTCTGCTCATACGATTGAGCACTTTTCCTACACGGAGATAGATGTGGTTCTTAAAGAGTGGAACCGTGTTCTTAAACCTAGTGGGATCATCCGACTTAAGATGCCGGATTTAGATTTCTTGTGTCATGCTTATGTAGAAGGTATCCATTCTACTGAAGAAATTATGATAGCTTTGTTTGGGGGTTTCTCTGACACCTCCGGCGGTCCTGATGGGTGGGAAAAGATCTCAGGAAATCCTGAGTGGGAACGTAATACCATTGCTGATGGGGACATCCCTCACCCAGGTAAGTATACTGAGTGGGGTGCCCACAAAGCCATGTATACCTTTAAATCTTTTAAGCCTCGCATGGAACGAGCAGGATTTATTGATATAAAACGAGTTGAAGAGAACGACTGGGAGTTACACATTGTCGCAACCAAATAACATTAGTGGTTATACAATCGCACGAAACGTAGTTAAGTTTAAATATCCTATCCGGGAATGTCTTTCTACTCTCCGTCCCATCTGTGATGATGTAGTGTTGGCTTATGACCCTTACACAGATGACGGCACGGACGAGGCAGTAAAGTCTCTGGCAGAAGACCTGGACTTGACCTTATTTGAAACCCGTTGGAATATGGACAACATCGATAAAGGATTGGAGTTGGGTGTCCAGACAGACATTGCTATGCGTCAATGTAAGAACCAGTGGCGTCTCTATCTCCAGTTAGATGAAGCGTTCCACGAAGATGATGTGGACCTTATTAAGGATCTTCCTCGTCAGGCACAAGAAGTAGGAGCTTGCGGGGCAGACTTCCAAAGGATCTATTTTTATAAAGACCTGCACACCATTCGCAGAGATTGGTGTGCTCAGATTACTAGACTTACCTACGGAGACACTCATACCTACAGTACAGGCGACGGTATGAGTTGTGTTCCCACCGCACCCGCTTCTGAGAAACACCTGCCCAATAACCTGTGGATGTTTCATTACTCTCGTATTGGTGACCCTGAGCTTATTAGTCAGAGAGTTCGTAACATGGATACGTTCTACCATGAGGACGGTACACTAATTTCCAAGGAAGATTTACCGGACTACGATTTTGTCTGTCGGGAATTTGATAACTACGCAAAAGAGAATGGTCCCAAGGAGGTATCTCCTCAGCTGGTTCCTTATCATGGGACCCATCCCTTACCTTTTGCTGAGCTATACCAAGAGTTTGATTAATGGCGAACGCTAGAGAAAAAAACGTTTGGGATGTGCACGCTTTGGAATTAATGGATTTCCCTGTGTATCCCCCAGAAGAAGTGATGCAATGGCTTAGGGATAAAATTGAAGATTTAAATCCAGGAAGTGTTCTTGATGTGGGGTGTGGTGTAGGGCTAATGTCTTGTTTATTTACTTCAGAACAGTATTGCGGTATAGATCAGAATGAGACTATGATAGCAGGCGCGCAAGAGAATAACCTTAACTACGAGTTTAAATTAAATAGTGGATGGGAAATTACGTGCGATGACGCCAGATTCGATATGGTATTTACTAGAGCAGTTGTCCAACATAATACAGAGATGGATAAGTCTACACTAGTCTCTGAATTAGTCAGAGTACTCTCTCCGGGCGGTCACTATCTTTTCTGCGAGGATGATTTTCTCACAGACGGTAAGAGTGCCCGTCAGGACGTCGTAGATTACTTAGAACCCTTTGGTTTGGAACTGGTAGATACGGCCGCTTCTTGTAGTTATTTATTTAGTAAAAGGGTAAAGGATGTCTAATATGAGTAATCGGATTACTATTATTACCAGCTGCGAGTTCCGGCAGAACAATGTCCGCAGTAAGAACTATGAGCCTATGGCTAAGAGATTGGTTCACTCCATCAGGACTAATGGGGGCAAATACAACGATGCCCACATTGTTATGTACCATTCAGAGGACGCTAAGCCTTCCCAAGAAACATGTGATTGGTTGTCCCGAAACGGATGCACTATCATTTCTGGAGGACCCGATCTAATCCCAGGCGAGCCGGTAGGTAATAAGATTCAGGCATGTAATACCCGGCTCGCTACAGAATACGGACTGTGGGTGGATACTGACATGTATGTCCTGGACACCCAGCTTTTTGAAGATCTCATTGATAAGAACGTAGATGTGGCTGCCACCGGTTCTGAGTATGGGCATCACAGATGGGGAAGACTATCAGATGGTCCTATCTGGGAGCAGCTCTACGCGTTAGCGGGCGTCCCCGCACCGCTGGAGACTTTCACTGGGGGATTGGATGGGGAACCGGTTCATTTCTATTTCAATTCTGCTATCGTCTTGTTCCGAAATGGTAGAGGTTTTGCTGAGGCCTGGAAAGATCTTGCTGTGAAGGTTCGCTTTAGTGGTATCGAGAACACAGAGCATAATTTCACACAGACTTCCTTGACTCTCGCAGCTTTAAAGACCAACGGTCAGTGCGAGCAGCTGCCCCAAACTTACAATGCTTACTACGGACATGAGCAGGAAAAAACATTAGATCAGGCGGTGTTACATTATCAGGGCCATGTGATTGATTTCGATTCTAGAGTAAAATGGGATGTCTGATACTCATTTGTTCTTACTCGTGCCTAACGACAGCGGAAGCACATGGTTACAGAATAACCTCTCTCAATGCGTCAACTGCTCGTCCTTTAGCAGGAGCTTGGATGGTAAAGGGGTAGCGGGCGCAGCGTATCCTAACCAGGAGATCAACAAGCTGTTCTCCGAACAGAAAGAGATGTGGTCCAATCCAGAGGAATACGATTGGGTCACCATCAAGGCTCTCTGGAAGGAAGCGTGGTCTGACAATCAGGTCTACCTGGAGAAGTCACCCCAAGCCATCTATGCATCGGATATGTATGTAGAACACTTCAATGATGTCAGGTTTATCATTTCCATCAGGAACCCATACGCAGTAGCAGAAGGAATGAGACGAACCATTCCACAAGAGGTAGAGATAGATAGATGCGCGCGGCACTGGGTTGAGTGTGCGAAGCAACAGATAGCAAACATAGAGAAGTATTCTGATATCTCTGTTGTGACCACGTACGAGGATATAATAAAGGACTCTGTGAGTTTTGAAAATAAACTTCGTGAACTCATACCCGCGCTCCATGATGTAGATCTAAATAAAGAAGCCCAGTCTCATAGTATGGACGGACTTGCTTCACAAAAACTAATTGATTACAATCAAAGACATATTGATAACCTTAGTGCTATAGATATACATCGTATTAATCTACAATTAGAACCTGAGGTACTAGAATATTTTGGATACGAACTATTGACCGTGGAACCTTTGTACACAGTCAATCAGAAAGAGATCGAGACTCAGCATGGGATATTCAATGGTTTGGATAAGGATTATGTACCCTTTTCTCTAAGTGATGATCAGTTATTGGATCTTGGACGTAAGTTCTATATTTGTCTGACTACACAAGATTATGAGACACGTATTCATGATTACCCTATCGACGAAACAAACAATAAGCCTTGGAAATATCTTCAGTCTCTTTACGAAGGTACTAAGGTTCTTTTTGTAGGTACAGGCGCAGGTAGAGAAGTGTTAATCGCTCAGAAGATGGGTTTGGATGCTTATGGGGTAACTATGGGCTCTAATAATATAAACTTTGGAAGAGAAGTCTTAGGATTAACTCCAGATCATTTTGTGAACAGCTGCAACGAACTACTTCCTTTTCCTCCAGAGACCTTTGACTTCGTTGCAGGTTTTCAGATCCTGGAACACGCAGTGTCTCCGCTTCTGTTCCTGTTAGAGCAGAGTAGGGTCCTTAAGGAAGGTGGAAAGATCCTATTGGAATGGCCCGCAGCAAGTAATCATGGTACACACGGTGCTGATCCGCAGCATCAGGTTTGTTATACACCAGGACAGGCAGAAGGTCTTCTTTTGAAGTCAGGGTTTGATAATATCTCATTGTTTTATAACGACATGTCTCCTATCCCTAAGGAAAATTACTGGATGGGGGAGCAAGATAAGGGTTACGTAATAGTGACTGCGGAGAAAGTAGCGTCCACTGTAATGCCTGAGGGTGATCCAATTGATCCCAGATACTTAAATCGATTCCGCAATATTGGAAAGGAGAATTCGTGACTACTAAATACATAGTTACTCAAGACGACGTTGACAAGGATAGGGAAGATTTTTATAATAAATACCCTGGAAATACTGGGCAGGTAGACCGCGTTCCCGCTATTGATCTTACTGTGATCACAAAACGATGGGCGCAGATGTTAGAAACTCAGAATGGTGAGGATTTCGACGATTATCTCATGAACCCCAGCACGATAGAGCGGTATGTAGACCCGTGGGTTGAGAAGCCTGCTCTTATTCTTGCGATGGGGGTAGGTACCGGTAGAGAAATTATTGCCGCGCGAGAAGCAGGATACAATTGTTTTGGAACCACTTTGGGTAAGAAAAACCCCACCTTTGCTGAGTGGAAATGGAAACTATCTAAAAAGGATCTCTTCTATGGAGAGCATTGTACGTTACCTTATGCGTCCGGGCAGTTTGATGCTATAGTAGGCTTTCAGTTGTTTGAACATTGTCATGCTCCGTACATGTTTCTTTTTGAGTGTGCTAGAGTTCTCAAGCCTGGGGGTCAGTTAATTCTAGAATGGCCCCCTTATATTACCACTAACAATGGAACTCTGGAGATAGGAGAAGACCCTGCCCCGAGTAACTTCATGTTTGATTATGATGATGATAATCTACACCACGCGTGCTGTTGGACCCCCGCACAGGGTAATATTATGGTTAGACGTTGCGGTTTCGAAGACCTGGAAGTATATCTTAGTAATTACCTATCCCAAGAGGTCTCTGTGCCCACCACAGGACCTGTTCCTGATAGGTTGATGCGTATAGATGATAAAGACCTTGCATGGTATAGTAATATATCCCCCTCGGATATTGTATTACGTGCCCGACGGCGACCGGACGACCGAATGCCGGGCGACGTTAGAAAACTTATCGAGGCTGGCCAATAATGTCACAATTAATTAACAACGAGAAGCTGGAGATAGAAACTCCTCAAGAAGTTTATGATGCATTTAATACATTCATCTTCAGTAACGATACGAAGGTCTTCGGCAAGATGGTTGCCAGAAGTCTCCTTCTCAAGCAGACCTTAGATGTTCCTGGGGATATTGTAGAGTGTGGGGTGTTCAAGGGCTCGGGTCTATTCACTTGGCTTAAATTAAAGAGAGTGCTTTGCCCCAACGCATTAAAGAAGATCATAGGTTTTGATTACTTCGACACGGCGTCTTTGGTAAGCTCACTGAGCGGTTTAGATGCTCAGAGGATGTCAGAGCTATTTTCCGAACGTGACTTCACGCACGAGGAAGGTGCCGAGCAGTTTGTAAGGCAGAACCTTCTGGATGCCGGGTTCTCCATGTCCGAATTTGAACTGGTAAAGGGAGACACTTCGGTAACCTCTTCGGAATTTGTAGCGCGTCGCCCGGGAATGAAGATCTCTCTCCTGTATATGGATTTAGATCTAGCAGCCTGTACATATAATACCTTAGCGTCTCTATGGCCTCGTGTTTCTAAGGGCGGGTTAGTGGTATTTGATGAGTATGGTGTGCATCAATGGTCCGAATCCGCCGGAGCAGATAAATTCTTTGAGGACAAAGGTGTGCAGATTAAAACTTTAGATTACTTTTGTCCTACTGCCTATGTGAGGAAATAGATATGAAGATAGCTTTTGACAAAGACTATCAACCAGATGCTTGTGAGGGTGGGAATTATAGATGGTGTTCTAACCTCAGTCAGTTCTTACGTAGAGAAGGACATGAGATTGTACACCGTAATCCTGGGCAGGATGGGGATTGTGATTTGTTTATATTTCCAGAGCGCTGGAAGTCCCATGAATGCCAGGCGAAAAACGTTCTTCAGTTTCAGTGGGGAGCGGATTCTAATTTCAAGAACGACATTGCTTTTCAGGAAGGCAAGAGTGTTATAAGTTGTTCTTATCGTATCCATCAAAATACTCTTGAGACAGTGCAGCTTCAGTGGGAGCAGGAGACAGGTCACAAGTCTTACTCTGCTCTATTGCCCTGGGCGTATCCTGATTGGTTTATTGACGAGTATATGCCTGACCATACTCTAGATGACCCATTTAATAGGAACATCATCACTTGGATATCTAAAGGGTGGTACGAGCCTCACTATCCCTCCCTTCCCTCGGGACGCGCTCGAATTGACAACGGCGTTAATACGTTGAAAGCGTTGGTTAAACTAAATCAGACAGTAGACTTCAAGTTAATCATGTTCGGGTCACAGACTTGGGGTAATAATCAGTTCGAAAGGATTCCTGCAGAGTACAGGATGAAAGAATTAGCAGCACAGCTTAAAGATGTGGAATACCGTACTGGAAATTGGTTTGATGTTATGAAGATAGCCCCACATTCTAAACTCAATCTTCATGTTGCAGGGCTTCCTAGTAGTCTAAGTGAGATGAACTTGGCACGTGCCCTTCCTGCAGTATACACCGATAATGTAGATATTAGATCCACTGTTCCCCAGGATATTTCTCTTCTAGGTGAGATGCAATATGCAACCGAGGATTCTATTTATGATGCTCTTTATACTTTCTGGACAGACTCTGGTACATACCACTGCGCCCTTGATTATCATCAGGAGTGGTTCAAAGAGCACAGAACTGACGGACTTCGTAAATGTTGGGGACATGCTCTAGAAGTTCTTAGAGATGTGCAGGGATGAGAATCATAGTCCCCATGGCAGGGGCGGGGTCTAGATTTGCAACGGCAGGTTATGATAAGCCCAAACCTCTGATTGATGTTAACGGTGCCCCGATGATTCAGCGGGTGGTGGAAAGCGTAGGACTACAAGATCATCCGCATATCTTTATTGTACAAAAACAACATCTATTAGACTATCCCGATCTGGGAGATCTTTTAGTCTCTCTTGCGGAGGATGTAAATATAGTTCGTATCGATGGACTCACCGAGGGGGCAGCTGAGACATGTTTGTCCTGTGAGCACCTTATCAACGACGACACGCCGATCCTTACAGTTAACTCAGATCAGATCATGGAGTGGGATGCCCAGGATTTTGTTAGACATGTTTCTGAACCAATGGATGGATGTATACTGACTTTTCATTCTCAGAACCCCAACTATAGTTACGCAGAGTTGGATGAGAATGGTTTGGTTATAAGAACAGTAGAGAAAGAAGTGATCAGTGAATGGGCAACGGTAGGTTTATATCATTGGTCTAAGGGTAGAGATTTTGTACGTGCAGCCCGCAGCATGATAGACAAGGATATTAGATTCAAGAACGAATACTATGTGTGTCCCGTGTACAATGAGAACATTGCTCAGGGTCAGGAGATCACCACATACTCTAAAGGTAAGTTCCATTTGGTAGGAACTCCGGAAGAGTTAAGTTCATATCTGGAGCTGGTTGATGGACATTTATAGGATTGAAGACATGGTAGGTGGGTGGTTCATGGGAGATTTCGAACCCTCTGCTTTTAGAACCAGTGACGTCGAAGTGGGCTACCACAGGTATGTCAAAGGTCAGGATTGGCCTAAGCATCACCACAAGATAGCGACGGAGATAAACTATATGATCTCCGGCGTGATGGATTTGAATGAGCAGCACATCGTTGCCGGGGATGTATTTGTTATCTATCCCGGAGAGTCTGTTAAGCCTATTTACCTAGAGGACTGCGAGATGATTGTGGTCAAAGTCCCATCATCGCCAGGCGATAAATATGAAGATAAAGAATAAGGAGAGACTATGCAACTGTTCAAGGAGAGTGTGGACAACACTAAGTATATCCTTGCGGATTATTTTATTGAGTCCTCAACGACTCTACGGGAGGCGGCCTGGGCATTAGCAATTGGTCAGAGTGTAGGTAACCCTAATGTTAGAAATCAATGGGAGACTGAAGAGTTATTTGATAATCATTCTTGTATGATCATTGGAGACGAGGACGAGTTGTCCAATAAGAGTTCAGGTTATGTCCGTATTGCTTTCCCCCTTATTAACTTAGATATAGAACATGATGGGATCAGCCAGCTTCTTTGTATGGTTATGGGCGGACAACTTGACATAGATATCTTTAAGAAGTGTCATCTACTGGATCTTCATTATACTAATGAGTTTTCGAAATACTTCAAGGGCCCCAAGTACGGAATGTCTGGGGTTAGAGAGTTTACAGGTGTGCACGACAGGCCCCTCCTGGGCGGGATCGTTAAGCCTAAGACGGGAATCTCAAGCGATACCTTACTGGAGATGGTAAAGGAGTTAGTAGATGGGGGTGTTAACTTCATCAAAGAGGATGAGATTTTGTCCAATCCCTCTTTCTGTACTATCGAGGAGCGCGTTCCTAAGGTAATGAACTATCTACAGGATAAGAACGTGGTGTACGCCGTTTGTATCAACTCAGATCCTCCTTACTTGCTAGACAGAGTTAAGCAGGTCCATGAGTTGGGTGGTAATGCCACGCACATCAACTTCTGGAGCGGTCTTGGATGTTACAAGTCCGTCCGGGATCTCGACTTGGGTATGTTTCTTTTTTTTCAGAAGAGTGGCGACAAGATCCTGACCAGCGAGCGTCATGATTTTCACATCAAGTGGACGTTGGTCTGTAAGCTCGCAGGTCTGATGGGTGTAGATTTTATCCATGCTGGTATGTGGGGAGGATACTCTACAGAAGAGCAGCATATTCTTAGAAAAATTCTTGAGACGTTAAGGGTTCATAACGTGGTACCTTCTCTCAGCTGCGGAATGCAGCCCGGGCTGGTACAGGCAATCAACTCCCGTTTTGGTGTAGAGTACATGGCCAATGTCGGTGGCGCTATTCACGGTCATCCCGGAGGTACGTTGTCAGGTGTTGCCGCCATGCGTCAAGCTATTGACGGTAATCATGGTGAAGAATACGCCCAGGCGATTGAGAAGTGGGGTTTGGTTGAGTAATGTTTTTGATTGCTCACCGTGGTAATTTCGAAGGACCCTGTCCTGAGTTCGAGAACCGTCCTCATTACTTAATGGGCGGTCTGGAGCACGACAGCGATATTCACATGGAGATAGATGTTTGGCGAAAGGAAGGCCAGCTATATCTAGGACATGACTACCCTCAATATAAAGTCAATGACGACTTCATTGTTAATGCTAGATTCTGGTGTCATGCGAAGAACCTGGAAGCCTTCGAATACATGTTAAAGCTTCCTCTAATCCATTGTTTCTGGCACCAGAACGACGATTTTGTGTTAACATCTAGAGGATATATTTGGACCTACCCCGATAAGAAATTAACTAAAAAGTCTATCTGTGTTATGCCCGAGTTACAAAAAATGAGGTTTTCCTCGGATATTAAGATTGATAGTATTGCTGGAATTTGTAGTGATTTTATAAAGAGATATGAAAATTAAACTAAGTGGCGTGAGTCACCCCCCGGGGATTTGGATATGGCAGATGGGAGAGATGTAGAGTGTTGGGACAACCATGCAATAGAGTGCGAAGACGCGGGCCGTGAACCTTTTCCACCCCACGATAGTTGGATGAGAATCCAGTTGACGGGGTTGGAGAATGTTCACAGGTGCCTTGATGTAGGCTGCGGACCTTGTTACTGGATTAATCTGTTTGAAGGTAAACAATATAATGCAGTGGATCATAGTCCTGGAATGCTAGCTGCAGCTAAGAATACCATTGTTCGAAATAATTTGCAGAACGCTGTGGGAGAGGTGCGTCAGGGGAATGCCCGCACTCTTCAGGAAGTTTACAAAGAGGATGAGTTTGATCTTGTGTTCACTGCCGGAGTTCTGCAGCACAATAGAAATGAACCCGATAAACGAGAGATTGTGGAAGGTATTCGTTATGTTCTTCGGGAGGGTGGATATTATCTTTGTACGGAAAATACTTTCCGGGAAGATAATTGTCCCCAATCCGTAGGTGATCCTAATTACACAGATGGCAATTCTTTTACTCCTAAAGGGTGGGAAAAATTCATGTCGGAATTGGGATTCGAGTTGTTAGAACAACATTACCCTTCTGAATATTTATATAAGAAAGTATCTAATTTTGTAGTAGGAGATATAAATGAACAATAACGCGATGTATAAAGCGCAGAAGATCATTGGAGATCTTGGGGCAGAGCTGATCGACTTCGCTGTTGCTCAAGATATAAAGATGGAGGGGTCAACTTCTATCCACAAACGTCTAATGCTCGCAACTTGGATAAATATTTGCGGAACCGAGTCAGTAAAAATGGAAAATGGTCAATATTCCCATCACCATCCGCCTGTAATTTTTTATGAGACCGGATTTAATATAGGACTATCCGCAGTGGCTGCGTGCGAAGCAGTCGCAAACTGCCCGGGAGGAGGGAAGGTAATCTCTTTTGAATTGGACGAAAAGAAACGACCCGTCGCTGAGAAATTAGAGTCCATGTATCCTGATATTTTAACAGTGGTGTGGGGAGACAGTAATGAAACAGTGCAGCGGCACTTTGATAGCACCGGAGATGCACCACAAATCTTTTTCGCAGACGGTGCCCATTGTTTCAATAAGACCGTTAAAGAATTAGAAGTAGCGTTCTCTATTCTTAAGCCTGGTGGATTTTTGTTTCTCGATGATACTTTGGATCCGGTAGCGCGCAAGGCGCGCGATACGTTTCGATCCCCCGAGTGTTGGATTGATATCTTCCATCAAACAGGTCTGAGTGTGCTTCAGAAAGGACAACCATGGGCCTAAATAATTCACTACGAGATCAAATCTTTTTCTACATCAAAGAGCACCCTGGTAACTGTCGTACAGAGGTACGCGACGACATGAAGCTTCATAACAACGTGTCTGGTCCTGCTATCAAGGAATTGATAGACAAGGATATGGTTATCGAAGGCGCAGAGAAGGTATCCCGTACTACCAATAAACCAGGGAAATCCCTGTATGTCGCAGCGGAGTGGAAAGAGATGCTTGATGCACAGAACAAGTTATTTGAATGAACTATGAGGAGGCGTGATGTCACAGGGGAGTCTTGAACCTACTCGTCATTTC
>SDBV01009937.1_pt1 | contig 12554 bp, 4 predicted proteins | sample 2277081 | NCBI WGS metagenome assembly SDBV01 (sample SAMN10402039, study PRJNA504765) | marine sediment metagenome | isolation source: marine sediment core GS10_PC15, 223 cmbsf | place: Arctic Ocean: Southern Knipovich Ridge | collected 2010 | reverse complement strand
TATAATTAATATTGGGTTTGGATTTATTCCAATGCCAGAAAAAATTCTTTTTTTGGAGAAATGGATTTTATTGATTGCAGGAGTTTTGGTTATATTTTCTGGTTTTAAGTTTCTTAAGGAGATGCCTTTTGTTTAGTAACTTTTATAAGTGGGAGGTGATTTAAAAGATGATGAGAAGTAAGAGGGGACAAGTTACAATTTTTATTATTATAGCAATTTTAGTTATTGGAGCAGTTGCTTTGTTTTTTATTGTAAAGGAGGGTTTGGGAAAAGAAGCTTATTCTTCTGAAATAGCACCTGTTGCTAATTTTGTTGAAGAGTGTTTGGAGGATTCTTTAGTGGATGTTGTTTATAGAATTGGAGAAGGAGGAGGATATTATTATCCAGGTTCAGTTCTCTCAACAGAACTTTTAGAAGTCCCGTATTATATTAAAGAGGGTGAAAGTTATATGCCTTCTAAGGAAAAAATTGAATTAGAAATTTCTAAATATGTTCATAGAGAATTGGTTTTGTGTCTTGGGGATTTTGCTCTTTTTCCAGAATATGAAATCACAAAAGGAAAAATAACTCCAGAAGCTAAAATAGATGCTGATAAAGTTTCTGTTAAGATGAATTATCCTTTAACAATTAAAAAAGGAGAGACTAGTCAAAGAATTAAAGATTTTGAAACTGAAATTCCTGTTAGATTGGGAATTGTTTATGATTCAATTTCTGATTTTATAGAGCGAGAACAGGAAGATGAAGGCTTTTGTGTGAGTTGTTTTTTAGAGATTGCAGTAGAAAATGATTTATATGCTAATGTTTTTGATTATGATAATGAAACCACAATTTTTATTGTGAGGGATTTTAATTCAGTAGTAAATGACAAGGAGTTTGTATTTAACTTTGCAAATGAATATTAAAAAGATTTTATTTTGTTCAGTATTTTTGGTTTTGTTAGTTGGGAGTTTTTTGTTTTTGGGGGCGGTGGAGGGCGGGGGGGAAGGTTCTCAAGAATCAGAAGGCGTGCTTGCTCAAACATGGAATGACGAAGAAGGGAATTCTTTTGAATTATGGAGTTGGAATCTTGATTTTCAAGAGGAGGAAGGGGGGATTACTACTATTCAAGCAAGAGAAGGTGGAGGAACTTATGAGGTTAGAAGCGGAGACAAAGTTATTGAATCAGTCAATTTTATGAATGAAGGTTTTTTGAAAATGAATTTTTTAACAGGAAATAGTTCAGATGCGAAGAATGTTCACTTTTCTAAAGGTTATTCTTCTGGAAAGATGGAAATTGGGTTGATGCCTGAAAATGTATATTCTTCTTTTTCAATGGGGTTGGGGGAAGTTTCTTATCATTGGTGGGATACATCTGAAAAGAATTGGTGGGAGAAACCCGAAAACAAGAAGGCGAGTGTTTATGCTACTGGTATTGATCATGAGAACTATAATTATTGGGGATATGATAAAGGGGAAATAGGAACCCCCTATAATTTTGATATGCAATATACTACAGACGAAAATGGTGGTGAGCTGGGTTTACCCGGTGGAGGAAAATTAAAAATTGGAAGCGAACAAAAAGTTAAAGTTAAAAATGGGGTTATAGAAACAAATGACGCAGAAATCCTCAAAATTCCTGTTTCTGAAGACCCAAGTCAATATTATGCAGATTGGATTGTTAAAGGGAAAAATATCAAACTTCCTAATGGCATTTTTTTTAGTTCTTTAAAAGGGGGTTTGCATTTTGATGAAAATGGACAAGCGTTTATGCTTAAGGAATCCGAGACACAATTTAGCAACGGAATTTCACTAGAAACTGGTGGTGCTATTAATAAGTATTATATTTATTTTGATGAAGAAACAGCTGCTAAGTCTAGTGAGAAATATTATGTTACTATGGATGTGGATAAAGGTATTTTTGAGTTTAAAGAATGGGGGGATTTGAATGCTATTTCTGTTGTTTTTAATGAAAGTAATTATTTGTTTGGAGACATAATGGGGCCAAGAGATCATTTTGCTGTAGATAGCGGGGGACTAGGGAAATCATATTTAAAAATTACTAAGACACAAGGCATCCCCCTTGTTGAAACAAAAGGGGATGTTGATATACAGCAAGATGGTAGAGAATTTAAGATTGTACCAACTGCAGGGACAGGGATTCTTGTTGTGAATAATCCAGAATTTTATGATAAAGATCCTGTTCCTATGCTTTTTCTCTGTGATTTAGGTGAGATGGGAAATGAAGCAGTAATAATTGGAGAAGAGAAATTTTATTTTACTCATCAAAGTTCTGCTGAGATGGATATTCGTCCAGCCATTACTGTTCGTGAAGGGGGAAAAACCCTTTTAGAACAGAAGACAATATTGCCTATGCAACAAATAATAGAAGATCTTTTTTCTGATGAAGAAAATTCTTTTTCTAGGGATATTGTAATGACCCTTGAGCAGGTTCGATATTTTGAAAATGAGGAGGCTATTAATAATTATAAAAAGTATATTTCTAATGTTAAATCTCTTCAGGATTATCAAATAGACGAGGAAAAGAATTTATTAAAAGAATTTGAAGATGAAAAGGATTTCAAAGGTGAAGGGAAAAAAGTTTTTTATGAACTAAAAGATGCCCGAGAAAGGATGACTGCTGCTGAATTTGAGAAGTTTATTTTAGAAAAACAGGAGCACTATAAAATAGATTCTTTTCCTTCTTTAACAACACCCCTTGAGACTACTAAAGCTATAAAAGAAATTCAAATTAGGTTAATTGAGCTAAATGAAAAAGGGTTTTTAAGTGATGAAGATTATGGAGCATCAAGTTTGTTAGGGATTAATGAAATACAAAAGATTGAAGAACAACAACACGAAGATGGAAAAATGGACATGTCTTTTAGTGAATATTTTTTAAATTATTATGAGGATCATATTTTAACAGGTACAAGAGTTATTAATACAGACCCAAAAATTTATACTTCAACTTGGTATGAAACTACTTTTAGACACAAGTAATATTTTATTGATTTCTTAAGAAATAATAAAGATTTTGGATTTCAGGATCCAATGTTATTTTTTGCAATTCTTTTAATTTTTCCCTATCTTTTTCTGCATCTTCAAAATTTCCCATTTTTTCAAAAGTTAAATATCTTCCTACAAGATATCTTTTTTCTATTTTTATTAAAGAAATTAATTCAGTTGAATCTTTTGCATTTTCTTTTCTTTTCCATATTAATTCTAATGCAGATGTATAATCTTCTTTTTTCTTTTCAAATTCTTCTAATTTCCCCCAAGACCAACCTCTTGCATGATATATTTGATGTTCAGGATTTAATTCAAGGGCTTTAGTATATTCATTTATTGCTTTTTCATATTCTTCAAGTTTTTTCCAGGATTCCCCTTTTACTTGGTATGCTTGAGTAGAATTAGAATCTAATTCAATTGCTTTATTGCAATCTTCAAGTGCTTTGTTATATTGTTCTTTTTTTATGAATTCTATGGCTCTTTGCCAGTGACCAATGGAGATAAATTGGGTTTCATTTAGTATTCTTCCGCCTTTTTCTTTTGATGTTGAATCTTGAAAATAATATTCATCTGGGCGTAATTGTCCGAGAATTGTCTCGATATTAACATCTCCTTTGTTAATAATGTCTGTTGAATCTGAAAAATTATGTTTTTTTTGAGTATTGTCGTTTTTATTATTCCATAAAATATATACATGTTTATCAGGATAACCTTCCACAATAACTGGAAAAAATTCTAAGTTATTTTCTTTACCTATTGCATAATATATTAGCGAGGTTCTGTAGCAAAGATCTTTTGTTATTCTTTTTGTTATTCCGGGTAATTTTTTTAAGATGTCTACATAAATTTTTTCAACTATTGCTTCTTTTTCTTTTAAAGTGTAATCTTCTTTTTGATGAATATATGTTTTTGAATTATCTAAAAAATTATCTAATGTCTTTAAAGTGGGGTATGGTGTTTTGATGCTTTTTTCCATTAAAAGTACTTTATGACTTGGTGTGTCATATTTTGGCTTATAATTTTCTTGAGCTTTTGCCGGATTATTAAAAGAGGCAAAACCTAAAAATGCTAAAATGCTCAATCCTGCAATTAATTTTTTCCCTATCATATTAATGGTTATGGAAATTTCTTTATAAAGCTTATTTTTTCTGTCATCTGAAAGTAACTACAAGCCAGTAGTTTATTTTTTAATAAGGAATTTATGTTTTTTAATTAAATTTATATACAATCTTTTCATTATTTTCTTATGAAAAAAAGAGGCCAAGTCACGCTTTTCATAATAATTGCAATACTTATTGTAGCAATAGTTGCAGGGTATTTTTTATTGAGAGAAAAGGCTGTAAAAATAGAAATTCCTATGAGTATTCAACCTATTGAAACAAGTTTTTTGAGTTGTTTAGAAGAAGATACTTTAACAGGTATTGATGTTTTAGAAAGTCAAGGAGGTTATATTGAGTTTCCAGATTTTGAGCCTGGTTCAGAATATATGCCATTTTCTTCTGAATTAGATTTTTTAGGAAATCCAATTCCTTATTGGTATTATGTTTCTGGGAATAATATTAAGAGAGAGCAAATTCCTACAAAAGAATTAATGCAAGAGCAGTTAGGAGCTTTTATTGAAGATCAAATCACAAATTGTGTTCTTGATAATTATTATGATTTAGGTTATGAAATTACAAAAGGTGAGCCTGAAGCTAGTGTCATTATCCGGGATAATGAAGTTGAAGTTGACTTGGAAATGGATTTAAGTATTAGTTTTGGAGAAGAAAGCGCAATTATAAAAGATCATAAAAAAGTTGTTAAGTCCAGTTTAGGTGAACTTTATGATTCTGCTAAAAAGGTTTATGATTATGAACAAGAAAATTTATTTTTAGAAGAATATGCTATTGATAACTTAAGACTTTATGCTCCTGTTGATGGTGTCGAATTAACTTGTTCACCTTTGCATTGGAATGCTGATGATGTTTTTAATAATCTTAGTGAAGCTATTGAAGTTAATACTTTAGCATTGAGAAATTCAGGAAAAAGAGGTGATTATTTTGGAATTGATTTACCTGTTTCTCAAGAAGTTCGTTTTATCAATTCAAAAAATTGGCCAACTACTTTTGAAGTTTCACCTTCAGATGAAAATCTTTTATTAGCGAATCCTGTTGGAAATCAGCCTGGCTTGGGAATTTTGGGTTTTTGTTATGTTCCGTATCATTTTGTTTATGATATTAAGTATCCTATTTTAATTCAGGTTTTTGAAGGTGGTGAGATTTTTCAGTTTCCTTTTGCAGTTGTTATTCAAGGAAATAATCCCCGAGAATCTTTAGATGCAAGTGCTGTTTCAATGGAAACTATTGGATTGTGTGAGAATAAAAACACTCCAGTATCAGTTAGTGTTTTTGATATTAATTCAGCTCCAGTAGAAGCTGATATTTTTTACGAGTGTTTTAGAGAGAGATGCAGAATTGGAAAAGGTTCTTTTTTAGAAGAGAATTTTCCTCAGTGTGTTAATGGTTTTGTTATTGTTAAGGCAGATGGATTTAAACAAGCAAGTGTGTTATTTTCATCTACTGAGGGAGGAAGTCTTAGTGTTTATTTAGACAGAGTTTACAAATTGCCTGTTAATTTGAAATTAGATGGTGTTGCTTATAATGAAAATGCTATAATTAGTTTTGTTTCAGATGATTCTTCCCAGACAATTGTTTATCCTGAGCAAAAAGAAATTGAATTGAGTGAGGGTTTTTATGATGTTGAGGTTTATATTTACAAAGATTCTACACTTGAATTAGGAGATATTACTAAAGAGCAGTGTGTTGATATTCCTATAGGGATTTTTGAATTAACCAGAAAAAAATGTTTTGAAATTGAAATTCCTTCTCAGCTTGTTTCAAATGCATTAGCAGGAGGAGGAAAGCAGGAATATTATATTTTAGAAGGTGAATTAAGTGGAGCAAGTAGTCTTGAAATTAGTGTTGAGAAATTGCCTTCACCTGAGACAATTGAACAGCTTCAGGATAATTATGCTTTGTTTGAAGATAAAGGGGTCGAGATTGAGTTTAAATGATAAATAAAAAATTAATCTGGTGTGGAATGTTTTTCTTATTTGGAATTTTATTAATTAGTTCTGTTTCAGCAGATTCATATGCTCGTTCTAATCCAAAATATACTCAATCTGGTTTTGGTTATGGGGGAGGATTTGGTTTTACCGGGGGAGAATATGTTTTTGACAGGGAGATGTGCCAGGCTGGTCAGGATTTTATTTTGCAAATTGCTCCTTTGGGATGTGAGCCCTCTGTTGTTAGAAGTGACTTGCTTGAAGAGCAAAATGTAAATGTTTTTTGTCCGATCATGGCTACAAAGATTAATCCTCTAATAGATATTGAGGCAATTGACTGGATAACTTTCCAGAAAAGGGAGTTGTCAGGGGATGTTGTAGATATAGGTTTTCATCCTGCTCGTTCAGCTTTAGGTTTTAGAGAGGAATTAGAATCTTATCAGCTTTTAGATAATATTGGTTATGTGGTTGTTACATTGAAAAGACAGCCAAATGCATCAGCAATGCCAGAATATGTTGAAGGAAACCTAACAGCGAAGATAAGATATGATATTGAAAATGCTTTTGGTGTTGGAAAAGCTGAGTTTTATCTTAAACCATTAAATGATGCTGAGTGGGATGAAGAATATCTTAGATATAGTTTTTGGAAGGGAAGGGGTTTTTTAAGAGCAGAGGATGTTTATGAAGATAGGGCAACAATTAGTGTTTATTCAGGAAATAAAATTGTCAGAGGAAAACACTCATATCAGCAAAAAATTGCCACAATTAATTTAGAAGAAGGGCAAACGTCCAGGCAAGTTTATCTTCCAACATTTGATTATTGTATGGGCGGTTTACAAGTGAGATTAGATGATGTTAAGGTTCCTGCTGTCACAGCGAGGTTAAAAATTAATGCGGATGTAATTGAAGTTGCACAAGGTGAGAGATTTTTAGAGGGGAGATGCCGAATTATAGGAGAGCTGAAAAAAGCAGGGATAAATCAAATTGTAAAAATTAGTTGCAAGGAAGATGAGCCAAGCCGGCCTTTTGAATTGAAAATTATTCCTAAAATAAATTTAAGTATTGAAGGTCTTGGAGTTAAAGAATATGAAACAGGTGATTGGTTATATACAGAAGATGTGGAAGAAGGAAAACAAGCCAAGTCTGTTTATTTGGGTTATGCAGCCACAAAAGGAGATTCAACAGATGAAGAAGATTTAGTTGTTTATTTTCTTGCAATGCCTAAACATAATGAGGATGGATTGTCTGAACAAGAGATTTCTAATTTTAAGAATTATATGGAGAGATATAAGGATTTTAATAAAAGATATACTGGTGCGTCAGTGACGGATTTTGTTTTGAATATGGGAAAGATTTTTGGTGCTGGAGGTGAATTGATTTATAGAGCAGTTATTGATGGAGAAGGATTTAAACCTATAAGTTATCTACATACAGAAGATTTTTTTGGAAAAAAGATCACAGTATTAGGTTTAACAGGTCCGCATGATATTGATTTTTCAGATAATCAGGATTATAAAGATGCTATGAAAGATTTTGACACTTTGATACAAAGTTTTCCAGATGTAGAAGAAATTCCAAAGATTTCTGATACATATGGTGAGAGAGCATTGTCTGAAAAAATAAATTTAGCCAGGGCAACTGGTCAGAGAAGAATAATGGTTGAGTTGTGTGAAGAGTTTATGGAAATGTATCCTGATGCAAATGCAAGTCTTATTCCAGAGGATTGTTTTAATGATTTAGAGATTTCAAATTCAGAAATTTCTACAAGAGCAGTTGTAATTGATAATGAAGTAAAGGAAATCTCATTTCAGGGAATTTACGAGCCTGCTCTTGAGGATTATAATGCTAATATTTTAGTTACTTATCCAGATGGGAGTACTAAGCCACTTGAGAGATTTGGAAAGGATGATGTTTTTTATTTGGGTGGAGGAGGATCTGTACAATTGCGGGTAGGGGGGACACAGGATAGGATTTTAAAGACTGCGGCTAGTTTAATTGGAAAGCCTTTTTTCAAAGGAAAAGTTCCAGGAGAAAATACTTGTACGAGATATGAAGTTATTAAAGATTATGATTGTAGAGATGATCTCCCAGAAAGGCCAGGATGCGGAATTAGTTGTTTTGATTCTGTTCTTCATGTGTATAAAACAGCTGGTTTAGGAACTTCTACTGATTGTGTTTATGGTGATATCCCAGATACAGAGTATATAATAGATGGAAAAACTATTACAACTAAGGATGGAGGAACTTTTAATTGTCCTAGTTATCCTGAAACAGCTTGTAAGCGGAGTAACAAACCAGGGGCAAATAATTATCTTTCTTCTTATGATGAAAAACTTAATTTGATAAGACCGGGGGATATACTTTCTACTACTGTTCTTACTCCTATTCAACCTCACAATGTTATTTTTATTAATTGGACTGATAGGAATAATAATAAAGCCAAAGTTTTTGAGTGGAGAGGATCAAAGATAGGGTGTGCTGGTGAAAAAACAAGATTTTTTAGATATATTGAAATGGATTTGTCAGAAAATAAACATCCAGTATATCATATTATGAGGTCTAGTGTTGTTTCTGAAGCAGAAGTAGAAGTTGAAAGGGCTGGAGGAGAATGGATAAAATTAATTAGTTTAGAGGATGATTCTGCACAAATACAAATAAATATTGAATCAGCAAAAGGCTTTGGAACAGCATTTATATCAGATACACTCACTTTAAATTTAAATGAGCTTGTACCTAAGGGGAATTATGGTTTTACTTTAAAAGAAGTTAATTTAAAAAAAGTTGCAAAAGTTTCAGTGATTCCGAAGATTAATTATGCTGAGACAAATGCAAGTTTTAAATTTAAAATTGGAATTGAGAAAAGAGGAATTGAGTTGGCTCCTGATAAAGCTAAAAAGTTAATTGAAAAATTAGATGAATCTATTGAAAAGTGGGAAGACATTTCAGAAGGGCTTGGGACAACTGTCGAGACATTAAAAGCAGCGTGTTTTAGTGCAGAAATAGTATTAACTGCTAAAAATTTAGTTCAAAATTTTAAAGGAAAAGGGATTGCAAGGCAGGAAGTTATGAGGGGGGAGGGGGGTTGGTATGATATTTGCAGAGACAAAATTGAAGGCTCTAAAAAATCTTTAGATTCATGTTTACTTGATAATGCAGATGCTATTGAGGGAGATGTTAATGTAATGTATGAAATTTTAAATGCACAAAATGAAGATATAAAATCAATTCAAGCAGATCATGTTACTGGAGAAAAGAAATTTTTAGGAGAAGATCTTATTGACACATCTGGGTTTATTCAGGAATATTCTGAGCAGGTTCAGAAGGTTTTAGATGAGGATATTGTTGGGGATGCTGATTCTGAAAATAAAATTAATTTTGAAAAAATGAAAACTTCTCTTTCTCATGATGGTTGGAAAAATGGAAATTATGATGTTGATGAGTTGAAAAAAATTGAGCTTTATACTAAGATACTTAGTAAAAATGTTAGTAAGGAACTGAAAGCAATGTCTGAAAAGAGATTGTATTCTGTTTTATATGATGTTCAGAAGAATTCTGAGAATTATGCTGAGAAAGAAACATTTGCAGGTAATTTAAAGATTGCTCCAGCTTATGTTGGATTTTTAAAAGTAGATAAAGATGTAAAGCAAAAAATTTATCATGGTCTTATAAATTCTGATATTGGAAATATTATAAATGAGTATGGTCCAGAGCAACCTGTAGAAGTTTTACAAACTTCTGATGGGAAAAAATATATTCTTGTTTTAGATGATACTTCTGGAACAGATGTATTACCTATTATGAAAATAGATGATGAAAAGTTGGAGATTTATAATGAAAAGGGTGAGTGGGTTGAAGTAGAGGAGGGGAGCATTTTTCATAAGATTTATTTTAAAAAATACGATAAAGATTCTTATGAAAATGAATTCAAAGGTTCTTCAATAGAGCCTCGTTGGCCTGTTGTGAGGTATTATGAAACAGAACCTTATCAGGGTTTGCCTGCAATTGTTCCTTTTGATTTGCATGATGGATGGTATATTGCTGCTAAAAATACCTTGCCTCTTGGTGGAAATATTAGAAGTTATGATGTGTCAGGGAGAGTAAATAGTTTTTATTTGTGTAATGTAGGTGAAAATGGAATTGAAGAGTTTTTTTCTGGAGTTGGTGTTGGTACAGGGGTTTTAGGAGGGGGCATTACAGGAGCAAGTATTACAGGTTTTTATGGTGGTGATGTTGAAAAGGAGGAGGCAGAAGTTGTTGAAACGACTATACCTAGAGAACTTGAACCTGCAATTAGAGATGATATTTGCCAGATGATTAATTTGCAAGAGCGTAGAACTTATGCTCAATTTTATGGTTTAGAAAAAGCAGAGATTAGTAAATTAGTTTCAATGGCAGTTGATGCTATTTATGATGCATCAATAGCATATAAATCAGGGGTTAGGCAAGTCAGTATTAGAGGAGTCAATGAAAAAGGATTTGAAAGGAGAATAAATGTAAAGGTCGGACCTCCTGCAATTGAGATTCCTGATATTCAGTGCCAGGATTTTATGTCTCCAAAAGATTGCAATTTAATTTTTAATTTATGTGACCCTGTTATTTGTCCTTCAAGCAGGTGTGATTTTGGAGGGAATTATCCTGTAAGAGACGTGATTCAATCAGGAATTATTGGAAGTATTGCTTTGTGTATGCCTAATTTCAAAGGATTTGGAGGGGATGTTTATATGCCAGTTTGTTTAACAGGTTTGCAAGCAGGTGTTGATGCTTGGATATCAGTTAAAAAATCTTATAGAGATTGTTTGCAAACAAGTTTAGATACAGGTGAGACAGTTGGAATTTGCGATGAGATGCATAGTATTTATTTATGTGATTTTTTCTGGAGACAAGCATTGCCTTTAGGCAAAATATTAGGTTCTAAAGTTGTGTCTTTAGTTGAAGGGGCTGCTCGTGGAGGAGGAGAGTATTTAAGTGTTCGTCATGCCTGGGAAAGTGCTGGAAAGTCAATGGATTATTTTATTAAAGATTATGGTATAAATTCTTATAATGCTTTTAAAGCGCGTTCAACAGAGCAAGTTGGAACAGAGGTTTGTAAAAATTTTATTTCAATTGGAGTTCCAGAAGGAGAGAGTTTATTTGATGCTTTAACTGAGCCAGATTCTCCTTCACAATTTCATGGGAGATTTGATGAGATTCTTTTTACTACAACAACTGTTCCTCCTGTTTCACATTACAAGGTGTTTTATCATATTTATGCTGGTAATGACCGGGGAGCTTATTACAGGGTTTATTTAAGAGAAGGGCCTGGAGGTTCTTTTTATCAGGATATACCAGGTCTTAGAATTGTTGATTCTGGTTATATTCCTATGGGGGAGTATGCTACTGAAACTGTAGATTTTACTGCACCTTCTGGTTATAAGGAAATGTGCATTATGGTTAATGGATATGAAGAGTGTGGTTTCAAGGAAGTTTCAACTTCATTTGCAGTTGATTATGTTCAGGAATCTTATTTGAGTCAGCAATCTCTTCAAAAAGATATTAAAACAGAAAGCGAGTGTATTTCAGGAAGTGCTAGTTTGTATAATTTACTCACTCCTAATTTACAAGCATCTGCTGAAGGGGCAATTAATCCTGAGCTTTATGGAAGAGGAATTATAAGAATATGTGCAACTAATAATCCTGGAAAAGGCACAGATGTTTTTATTGGAGGAGAAAGCCAGAGATGGATTGAAGTTGGTTATTGCGGAAATGAAAATGTTAAGTGCTGGTTAGATCAAAACAGTGTGAAGGAGTCTATTGAGTTTGCTAATATTGAGAATAGAACTCTGGGTGAACTTAATAAATATTATTTAAATAGAACTTATGAAGAAGGAAATTATGTTGTTCTTGATAATGAGCTTGCAAAGATTAATGGGATAGATGATGTAAGAAAAAGGATTTCCAAGATTACTGAAACTATAGATAATGTTTTTTATAATTCAGAAAAAGCTAAATTGTTTTTTATGAGGGGGAAGATTTATTCTGAGTTGGCTGTTTTGGCTTATGAGAAGATATGGGCTGGTGAGGGGGAGGGAATCACTTGTGCATCGATGGGCTTAATGGATTGTTGTGGGGATAATACTTGTTGCGAGAGTAGCCAATCTGAATGTGACGAGCATTGTCTTCCTTGTGGGTCGATTGTTGCAGATGGAGATGGAGAGGTGTCTGAAGAGGAAGAAGAGGGATTGCCTGAAGATAAAACAATTCTTTTTGAATTTCAGGATGGGGGAATAAATTTATATTATATATATGATGATGAAGCTGAGCAATGGCAGTGGAGTAAAGGAAGACCTGGTCCTTATGATCCTCTGCATTATGTAAATGAATCTGAAATTTTAGAAAGGATTGTTAGTGATGATGATGATGCAGATTTTATTAAGAGTTTGAGAGGAATGAATTATCCAGAAGGTTTAGCATTTTTGATGCATAGAACACACATGAATAAGGGTGCTGATTTAGTAGCAGAGAATGTTGAAATGAATCACGAAGG
>SDBV01009936.1_pt1 | contig 12554 bp, 13 predicted proteins | sample 2277081 | NCBI WGS metagenome assembly SDBV01 (sample SAMN10402039, study PRJNA504765) | marine sediment metagenome | isolation source: marine sediment core GS10_PC15, 223 cmbsf | place: Arctic Ocean: Southern Knipovich Ridge | collected 2010 | reverse complement strand
TCTGCGGGCGCATTGCGAGAGTATTAACCTTGAGTTTGCCGATGCTATCACGCCTGAGCAGGTGCGGGAGCTACTTGAGCTTGCACCGGGTGTAAGTGTGATGGACGACAGGGAAAATAACCGACATCCGATGCCGATCGATGCAAGCGGTAAAGACGACTGTCTCGTGGGAAGAATACGTCAGGATGAGTCGATCCCGGATAACAGGGGGATCAACCTGTGGGTTGCCGGCGACCAGTTGCGTAAGGGTGCCGCTCTTAACGCTGTGCAGATCGCCGAGAAACTCTTATGATAAACTATGCCACGCAGGAACATTAAATTTACGATCCAATACGACGGCAGCGCATATTACGGTTGGCAGATCCAGCCGGATGTTCCGACTGTCGGGGGCCATGTCGCCGATGCTATCGAGAAACTCTGCGGCAAGCGGGTGCGCGTAAACGGGGCGTCAAGGACCGATGCGGGGGTGAGCGCGCTGTGTCAGGTGGCGAATATCAAGATCGATACGCCGGTTCCGACTGAGAATATGGCCAAGGCGTTGACCGAGATGCTGCCGGACGATATTGCGGTTGTCAAAGCGGTCGAGGTCAAAGACAGGAAGTGGAACGCGATAAACTCGCCGAGCGTTAAGCTGTACCGGTACACGATAAATACGGCGAAGGCACCCCCGGTGATGGAGATCAGGCATTGCTGGCATTTTCCGAAGGTCCTTGATGTTGAGGCGATGGATAAAGCGGCTGGGCTGTTGGTCGGCATGAAGGATTTTAAATCCTTTGCAACGGCGTCGGATACGCGGATAAGCTCGGTGCGAACGATCAAATCGTGTTGTGTGACCGTTGAGGGTGAGCGCGTGTATGTCGAGGTGAGCGCCGACGGGTTCCTGTATAATATGGTGCGGAACATTGTCGGGACTCTTGTGGAGATCGGCAGGGGACGCTGGACATATGAGGTGATAGAGGGTATCTTAGAGGCCAAGGACCGTACGGCGGCCGGGCCGATCGCTCCTGCGGCAGGGCTGTGTTTGATGAGGATCGATTACGAAGATCTGTAACAGGGATATATAACGCATATGAAAATCGTTCATATTATAACACGTTTGATACTTGGCGGGGCGCAGGAGAATACACTTATAACGTGTAAGCTTCTGGCGGCGCGAGGTCATGATGTTACTCTTATTACGGGGCCGGCATTGGGACCGGAAGGTGAGCTTTTTCAGCATGCCCAGGGACAGGGCTATGAGGTTATAGTTGTTGACGAACTTCGGAGGGCGATCAATCCGTGGTACGATATGATAAGCTATGCTAAGATCAAGAGCACCCTGAAGAAAATACAGCCCGACATCGTTCACACGCACTCGGCGAAAGCGGGTGTCCTTGGGCGTTTTGCCGGGCATTCATTGAAGGGTGCGTTTGGAAGTGATAGCCGCACTCCCTATGTTGTTCATACTATCCACGGGCTTGCGTTTCATCCGTATCAGAGTGATCTGCTCAATCGTTTTTATATAGCCATCGAAAAGGCTACCGCCGGTAAAACGGACGCCTTCATCTCCGTTGCCGATGCGATGACCGAAAAGGCCGTTGCCGCTGGGATCGGTAAAAGGGAAAATTTTACGACGGCGTATTCGGCTATTGAGGAAGAGTTGTTTTTGACGGTGCCGGATCCACAGGAGATAAAGGACTTCCGCAGGAAATACGGTATCAATGACCAGGCTGTGGTACTGGTTACTATCGCGCGGTTGTTCGAGCTGAAAGGGCATGATTATATAGTAGAGTCCGCGAAGAAATTAGCGCCGCGTTTTGATAATTGTGTATGGCTCTTTGTTGGCGGCGGTGCTTTGACTGATGAAATCAAATCCGATATACAATTAGCGGGGCTGACTAACAGATTCAAATTCACCGGTTTGCTCCCGCCCGATCAGATTCCCATGGCGATCCAGGCTTCGGACATACTCGTTCACTGTTCCCTGCGCGAAGGGCTTGCAAGGGTACTGCCGCAGGCGATGCTGTGCGGTAAACCGGTGGTGAGTTTCGATATCGACGGAGCCAAGGAAGTGGTCAATGAAAATACCGGGCGGCTTATGGAACCGGAAGATATTGACCGGTTGTCTGAGGCTTGCGCAGAGCTTATTTCCGATGTCGAACTGAGAGAAAAGATCGGCAAATCTGGTAGAGAGTCCGTGACAGAGCAGTTCGCTCCCGATACAATGGTCGATGTAATCGAGCGGGTCTATAACGATCTGGCTGCTAAATAGAATTTATCCGGTTAACTCGTAAAAGGAGAAATTATGCGTTTGATGTATTTATTATTATGTATTTTCGTATGTGTAAATGCTGCATTTGCCGAGGCGGGTTCTCAGCAAACACATCCATTTTCTGTTGACGATATACTGGCTATGGCTCGGATATCCGACGCGCAGGTTTCGCCGAATGGAGAATGGATCGTTTTCGTATTGCGAAAAACCGATCTTGAAGCAGATAGAGGACGAACCGATCTGTGGCTGGTTGGTATCGATGGAACAAATCTTCGGCGGTTAACCTCGCATCCGGAAAGTGACTCTAATCCTCGCTGGTCACCTGATGGCAAATCGGTTTGGTTTATCTCGAACAGAACCGATTCTTCACAGGTTTGGCGGATCCGTATCGATGGCGGAGAAGCGGAACAAGTCAGCGAACAGCCTCTTGATGTTGGAAATCTGGTAGTATCCCCCGATGGAAAGAACATCGCTTTTACTATGGAAGTTTTCCCGGATTGCAAGACTGCGGAATCTTCAAAAAACAAACTCGATGAGATCGAAGCAAAAAAGGCCAGCGGCCAGATCTATGACCGAATATTTATTCGACACTGGGACACATGGAAAGATGGCCGATACTCGCATCTGTTCGTGATGGACTCATCCGGAGGCAGGGCCTTGGATGTGATGCAGGGTATCGAAGCCGACACACCGTCTAAACCCTTTGGCGGCCCGGAGGAAATAACATTTACGCCCGATGGCAAAGAGCTTATTTTCACGGCACGTAATGTGGGGCGACAGGAAGCGTGGTCAACTGATTTCGACCTTTATCGAGTCGCTGTCGACGGGTCAAAGGCTCCAAAGTGCATCACTAAGAAAAATCAGGCTTGGGATAGCGGTCCGGTTTTCTCGCCTGACGGTAAAACCATGGCGTATTTAGCGATGGCAAAACCTGGCTATGAATCTGACCGTTTTCGAATTATTTTGCGGAGTTGGGCCAAAGGCAAAGAACGGGTTTTGACGAAAAACTGGGATCGCAGCCCTTCATCTATATGTTGGTCCTCAGATGGCAAAACGATCTATGCAACAGCGACTAATATTGGTCAGAGATCCTTGTTTGCTATTGATGCAGCTTCCGGGAAGGTTCGTACGGTTGTTAAAGACGGTTTTATAAGTTCGCTCGGCGCAGCAGGGGAAAGGATCGTTTACGGTTTAGATAATCTGCAGTCGCCGGTAGAGCTGTATTCGGTTAAACCTGACGGCAGTGATGTGCGTTCTATTACCCGGATCAATACGACGAAAATCGCCACAGCCCGTATGGGTGAATACGAACAGATCACTTTCAAGGGATGGAACAAAGAAGAGGTCCATTGCTATATAGTCAAGCCTGCTGATTTTGATCCTGATAAGAAATATCCTGTCGCGTTTTTAATACATGGCGGGCCCCAGGGTTCCTTCGGCAATCATTTTCACTATCGCTGGAATCCGCAGGTTTATACCGGGGCAGGTTACGCCGCCGTTATGGTGGATTTCCATGGTTCTACAGGTTACGGCCAGGCGTTTACCGATTCTATCGGCGGTGACTGGGGCGGCAAACCTCTGGTAGATCTTCAAAAAGGGCTGGCTTACGTCTTGAAGCGGTATCCATGGATGGATGGGGATCGGGTAGGCGCTTTGGGCGCTTCTTTCGGCGGGTATATGATCAACTGGATCGCCGGTAATTGGCCCGACCGTTTTCGATGTATGATAAATCATGACGGCAATCTTGATGAGCGGATGGCCTACTTTGATACCGAAGAGTTATGGTTCCCCGAATGGGATCATGTTGGAACGCCGTGGAATAACCCTAAAGGCTATGAAAAACATAACCCTGTCAACTTTGTCAAAAACTGGAAAACCCCAATGCTGGTCATTCACGGCGCTCTGGATTTCAGAGTAGCTGATACTCAGGGCATCGCGACATTTAACGCTTTGCAGCGGCTTGGCGTCGAGAGCAAGTTGCTGTACTTCCCCGATGAAGGACATTGGGTACTTAAACCGCACAACTCTATTCTATGGCACGAGACTGTGATCGGATGGTTGGATCACTGGCTTAAAGATGAAACACAATAAAAAGTTTACCGGGAGACTCGTAACATGAAAACATTGACAAAAGAGATATGGATGGATGTGCCGCAACGCAGGGCGATCGTCTCCATCCATAACGAAGTAGAACGGCTTGTAAGTGAAAGCGGCGTCCGCGACGGCCTTGTGCTGGTTAACGCGATGCATATAACGGCATCGGTATTTATCAATGATAATGAATCCGGCCTGCATCACGATTATGAGGTGTGGTTGGAAAAGCTGGCCCCTGAAAAGCCGCACTCGCAGTACCGCCATAATGGCTACGAGGACAACGCAGACGCTCATCTCAAGCGTCAAGTGATGGGACGTGAGGTCGTCGTAGCTATTACGGACGGGCAGCTTCACCTGGGGCCATGGGAACACATTTTCTACTATGAACTCGACGGTAAACGCAGAAAACGCCTTCTCGTCAAGATAATCGGGGAGTAGTCGAAAAAAAAGTAGAAAAAAGTCTTTACTTGCGGGCTGTACTCACTATAATTGCCTGAGATTGTTTTGGTTTTTCAGGTTTTATTATTTAATTTTATCTTAAAAATGTTAAGACAATTTTCACATCAACTGTTTGCTTGCGGTAAGCGGCCGATGCCGCGGGCGATCAATTACCGGCAGAACGCTTATTATCTGCAAAAGATACTCAAGCATGATTTTTTTGCCGCAACTGCCCTTTATACGCTCCATCTCGATAACAAGGATAGTTGCGCAGACGTTCCCGAGAAAATCATTCTGAAGGTTGGCTGTCATCAGTTCTTTTTTGGTATCCCGATGGCACCTGTCGGGCTGTTCCTGTCGGGGCGCGAGATCAGGAACCTGCGGCGGCTTAAGGGCATTGATAATGTTCCGCAGTTATTAGCCGAATACGGCAGGTACGGATTTCTTTATGAATATATCGAGGGCAAGACGCTTGCCGAAGCTGGCGACATTCCGGAAGAGTTCTTCGATAAACTTGCCGCTCTGCTGACAAGACTCCATGCGGAAGATTTCATTTATCTTGACATGAACAAAAGGACGAATATCATAATTGGTACCGACGGCCAAGCCCATATCATCGATTTTCAGATATCATATCATATTGCAGGTACGGGTTTTTTGTTTGGCAGGTTGTCCCGTAAGATACGCGATCGCTTGCAGCGGGAAGATTGGTACCATCTCTATAAACACAAGCGCAAGATCATCGGTATGGAACTGACCGATGCGGAGATCAAGGCATCGCGGCAGCCGTCGCTTCTTATTCGTCTGCATCGAGTTATCGCTACGCCTGTGAGAAAGGCTCGCCGGGCAATTTTGCGGAACATATTCGGACAAACTCTTAAAGAGAATTGATCTGCCATGTCATGCAACTCAGGGTATACTAATGTCAATTGGTGTAACGTGATCGCCGGAAAGATTATTGTTCCATTTTTCAATTGAGTTTTTTACATCTTCAGCTTTTAACTGACCCGTTTTAACTGGCAGCCAGAGGGACAGCTTGGGTAGATACGTTATCGCCATCAGGGCTATGATCATCGCGGCAAAAAACGGCAGCATCGTCTTTGTTACCTTGGCTATGGTCGTTTTGCCTACACCGCATCCTATGAACAAGCACGTTCCTACCGGAGGAGTGCATAGGCCTATGCAAAGATTGGCGATCATCATGATGCCGAAGTGGATCTCGTGCATACCCAGCGATCGAACGACAGGCAAAAAGATCGGCGTAAAGATAAGAACCGCCGGTGTCATATCCATAAAAGTTCCGACGAAAAGCAGCAGCATATTTATCGTCAGCAGGATAATGATCGGATTGTCCGAGACTCTCAAAAGCGCCTCGCTCACCGTCTGAGGGATATTCGCTATCGTCATGATCCAACTCATCCCGGAACTGGCTCCTATGAGCAGCATCACTATGGCCGTTGTTATGCCGGTCTGTTTGAATATCTCCGGTAATTGCCGTAACTTGATCTGCCGGTAAACGACCACAGAAAGGATGAATGAATACAGTACCGCGATAGCTGCCGCCTCGGTCGGGGTAAAGACGCCCTTTAAGATGCCGCCGATAACGATGATTATCAGCAGCAGGCTCAGGATCGCTTTTCTAAATGAAACCAACCCCTCAAGAAAAGAAACCCGCTGCTCCGATCCGTACTTATGGCGAAACGCGAAGTATCCGCAAACGACCATGATACACAAACCCATGATGATCCCGGGAAAGACTCCGGCCATGAACATCGCGGCAATTGAAACGCTGCCGGCGGCGACAGAGTAAACGATCATAACATTGCTCGGCGGAATGAGCAGCCCCGTAGTCGCTGCGGTCGTTGTGACGGCTACGTTAAACTCGCGGTTGTATCCTTTGCGATTCATCTCAGGGATCATAAAACCGCCTACGGAAGAAACTGCCGCAGCGGCGGAACCGGAGATCGATCCGAATAACATGCAAGTTAGAGTATTTACATAAGCAAGCCCGCCGGGGAACATGCCGACAAGCGAGTTAGCGAAATCGATGAGTCTCCTTGCCATGCCGCCGCGGCCCATAAACTGGCCCGAGAGTATAAAAAACGGTATCGCAAGCAAAGCAAAACTGTTTACGCCGTTGGCCATTTTCGCGGCCATCATAACCGAAGGATCTATGCCCTCGGCAAGTATCGCAACGAATGCCGCCATTGCTATAGAAACGGCGACGGGGACATTCATCACAAGCAGCAGTACAAAAACAAACACCAGTATAAGAGTTGTCGGACCCATCAGTTAAGTTCTCCCTGTTGCTTAGAGAGGACGATCTCCAGTATCTGCTCGACTGTGAATATTATCATGAACACCCCCGCTATCGGCAGTGCGAGATAGACATGGCCCTGCTGAAGGCCCAGTGCGGGAGTGACTTGACCCATCTGCAGGTTATCGATGACTACTCTTGTGCCGCCTATGACAAAAATGCTCGTTGCAAAGAACAGTATGACAAGCTGAGCGAAAACCGCCAGCAGCTTCCGGGCCGACGAGTCGAAGAGACCTACGAAATAATCCACCCCAAGGTGAGCTTTTTCGCCAAAGGCGACAGCTCCGCCCAGAAGAGATATCCATATAAGAAGAAATCTGGCAAGCTCTTCGGACCAGTCGGCTTGTTTGCCCATGGCGTATCGAGTGAAGACGCCCCACAAAACATCAATGACCAAAACGAACACTGCTGCGATAAGGGCCGCTTCCAATAGACGACAGAGTGTGATACGACTTTTTTTGAGTACATCGACTATCATGGATTGACCTTTCGGATTCTGGCTACCAGGTCCTTGATCTTCTCATCGTCGATCGCCTCGTACATCGGCTTTACCTTTTCCGCAAAGATGCTCTGGTCGACTTCGTAGATAGTTACACCTTCTGCCTTTGCCTGCTCAAGGGATTCGAGCGTTTTTTCCTTCCAGAGTTTGCGCTGAAAAACAGAGGATTCGTCGGCTGCCTGCTGAACCCATTGCTGGACCTGGGGGGTAAGCCCCTGCCATACTTTCGTACCGATCAAAAGAACGTCGGGGATCCTTGTGTGGCCGTCCTTTGAAAAATGCTTGCATATCTCATAATGTTTATTCGTGGTAAAACTCGGCGGATTGTTCTCGGCCCCGTCGACTGTCCCCTGAGCAAGTGCCGTGTAAAGCTCTCCCCACGCTATCGGCGTAGGCGCCGCACCAAGAGCGCTTACCATATCCATGGCGGTGCGGCTGTTCATCACGCGAATCTTAAGACCCTTGAGATCATCCGGTGTGCGTATCGGGCGATCTTTCGTATAGAAGTTCCGGCTGCCGGAATCGTAATAGCAAAGACCTCGCAGTTGTTTGACCTGCATCTTCTCGAGCAGCTCCCTGCCTACCTCACTGGTGAGAACATCCCAATAATGCCCCTCGTCGCGAAAAAGATACGGCAATCCGAACACTGACATCTCCGACACAAAGTTTTCGACCGAAGCTGTCGAAGTCTTTGTCATAGCCAGTGAGCCATTCTGCAACTGTTCTATGCACTGTACCTCAGAACCTAAAACGCTGCTGGGATAGATGTCGATCCTGACCGTACCGCTGGAAAGCTCTATCAAACGCCCGTTCATAAACTCCATAGCTTTGTGAACCGGGTGAGAGGAATCCAGACTGTGCCCGAGTTTGAGTACGATCTGCTCGCCGTGATCCACAGAGACATCTTTTGTGCTGCGAAGGAACAAAGCGAATCCACAAATAGCAATCAAAGCCCCGATAAGCATACCGCATATCAGAAACGAAACTTCCTTTTTCATGCTCTACTCCATCATTCATTAATCGTCATTACTATAGCTCTTCGCATCATTGTAAGATATATCCGTGTGAAAATACACTTCAAAATAACCATCAGTGATAATGAGTAATATCACTTCTTTCTCATTGCCCAGCGAATTCCGCCTTCGATATGTTTTGTGAAGGTCGGATCCTTGTAGTGTTCTATAGCATGACCCAAGGCTGTGTACCACTGCCTTCCACCATCGAATTCCTGATACCAGCACAGAGGAGTATAATTTCCGAAAGCCTTGCCTGGATATTTGTCCTTTTTGGGATCATTGACGGTCCGCAGATCGGCGGCAAGCAGAATATTGATATTCATGCTTAAATGGTCAAGGTAATAACATTCATCCTCCCATTGCCAGATGTCGTCAAGGAATTCTGTCGATGGATGGTTTTTATTTACGACTTTAACGTCAAATTTCTGAAGCTTAGGATGGTATACAAATTTACAGCCGACATTGGCCCAATACCACGGCCAATCTCTTTCGGATGCGCACGCCGAGTGGATCGCTGCGAAACCACCGCCGTTCTGTATGTATTTCTGGAAAACTTCTTTTTGCTGTTCGGTATCAAATGTTTTATTGTTTGTGTTTGAAAATACCAGCACGTCAAACTCAGCAATTTTTTCGGTAGTGAAGATCGCCGGGTTATCGCTTGCTTCGCAGACCCAGCCGTTTTTCTGGCAAATACTTTTTATGCATTCGATACTTGTAGGGATGTTCTTGTGAACAAAACCCTTACCATTTTTGGTGTAGATCAGTACCCTTTTGTTCGCCTTGGCACTAAAGGCACCTGAGCATCCAGTCAGTAAAAGTGCAACAATAATGCACATCAATAGCAATGCGCACCTTGCGGGATTACCAGAGTTATTCCTTTTGTGCGTATAAACTTGTTTCATAGCAGCTCCTTTGTTTCAATTTGGATTTCCCGTCAGGGGATATTTTTATTGCATTGAGGGCATGTCTTGCTGTCGGCATCGGGAATATTCTGCAGGTCGCAGCCGCACTGCGGACATATCGACATCAGCTTTGCCTGTCTGTACTTTTCACGCATATACAGCAGTACGATTCCCGGCCCGAAAACCCAGATCAATACGGTAGCTGCCAATATCAGGGTTGTATATGTTCCGCGGCAGCAATAACACTCTCGCTGTCGTGTCGCCCAGATATGGACGGGTACGGCTATGATGGTTTCCAGAATACTGCCGGCGACGAGGCCGCGTATCATCTTTCCTGATTGTGTGTAGCGGTCGCCCTGTCGCCAGTATGTGAAAAATATCCACGTCCAGATGCCCCAGATCGCTAACATTACCACACCAATAAAAACAGGACCAGTTATACTCCAGCCATCATCGTTATTGCCCAAAATTGGCTGCCACCAATTCGGCAGTTCAAGCAAAAGGGCGATAAAGCCAGTTGTTAAAAGTGTCGCCATTAAGCCTGCCGCGAAAACACTGGTTTTCAATGGTTTGCCAACCGTGAGCATTCGCTTTGTCCATCCCTTGCCCGGCCTGAGAAATGCCCACTGTGCAAGTAAAAATAATCCGAAAATTATCGCAACATTGATTCCGTAAAATAGCATACTGTCAGTGGCAATGGGGTTAATGATCAACACCGTACCCATCAAGCCGAAAAAAGTGAAATCAAAAATATCATTGAAAAAAGGCAGGACAGTCCAGATGATGCCAACAATCGTAAATAGTATCCCTGAGATGAGGATCAGTTTTCTCAGTCGATATGCCAGAGTTTGTGAATTGGTCATGACAGTCCCTTTCTGGACGATCTAATAAATTCCCGGTATAAATCGATACTTCACTTGCTGCAAATATTCCACATATGAATTGTCATTTGACATTATGCCCTCTTCATACTTTGCCCGTTTATCATATAGTATAATAACGACTGCTAAAAGCAAAATATTGTAAACCGAAGGATTCTTCAGGGTGTATCCCAGTTTGATGATAATGGACGACAGATACATGGGGTGCCTGACGATCTTATATAGATATTGTGTCTTTACATCTCTCAAGGCCGGCAAGAAATCATAACTCCTTCCGAGTATAAAAGCTGTTATGATTCCCCAAACAACAGAAAATATTATAAGGCTGTCCGCTGCAAATAATAAAATAAAGTTATGGTCTGAGCCTGCCCTGGAAAAGAAGAAACCTGAGAAGGAAGTGACTAAGGCTACTATCCAATGCACCGGATTCATGCTCACTACGGTGGCTCGTACTCGAAACAGAAAAAGCAAAGAAATTGTTACGTTATAGATAAGCCACAACGATTGAATGAAATCAAAGCCTTTCAGCAGCGACTGTATGCCGGTCAAACAAAAATAGCCCCAAAATAAAAATAGCAGGAAGCTAAAAGTAAAACTCTTAAGAAAAGACTCAATTTTAGTGTTTTTTATTTCCAATAAAAGGTTTCCCAGTTAATCTAACATTTCCATTGCAATTTCTGCGACTCTTTTTGATGCGTTGAATCTTTTCATGGGTGTTACGAGGTTTACGAGGTCTCGGCTTATCTGGCTTAATCCGGCGGGGCTTGACAGGAGCTTTGCGCATCGCTGGAAGATAGGGTAGGTCGAAGTGAAGTACGGCATGAACTCGGTGACCAATTCTCGCTGGGCCAGGATATTTACCAATGAAAGGAATCTTGTCCGTATGAGGTGGCGACCCAAGAGGTGCCATACGATCCTGTTGGACTGGTACATTACGACCATCGGGCATCCGGCTGCGGCGACCTGGAGGGTTGCGCTACCGCTTGCGACTATGGCGAGGTCGCTTCGCCTTGTCACCTCGGCAACATCGCAGAGGAAGTACTCGCAATCGAAATCCTTGGCTTGTTTTTCTTTGATCATTTGCAGTTTTTCATCGTTTGCCGCAGAGACGAGGAATTTTGTATTCGGGTGTTTTTCTTTGATACTGGCGGCTACTTCCTGCATTGCGGGCCAGAGGGTTTCAATCTCAGCCTTTCGCGAACCGGGGAGCAGGGCGACCTTGGCCGCGGTGGGGTCATAATCGGTATAATCCTTATAACTTTTGGACAGATCAAGACTTATGTCGTCAAAAAGCGGATTCCCGACGAATTCGGCATCCATATCCCGCCGTTTGAACCAATCCTTTTCAAATGGCAGTATGCAAGCCAGTTTATCGCATCTTCGGCGAAGTTTATGTATCCGCCACGGTGCCCATGCCCAAAGCTGGGGGGCGACGTACCAGAGGACTTTTATTCCTGCTTTTTTGGCGGCTCTGGCGACGTGGAAGTTAAATGCCGGCGAATCGCAGACTATTACCAGATCGACGTTATTGCTTTTAAAATAAGCACTTATGCGTCTTATCATCTTGTAATAGAAGCCGATCTCGCCGAAGACGTTGTATATCATTGCCGCGCGTGCAACGGTATCTTCGAGGATCTGACATCCGGCTTGGGCGGTTTTTTCACCGCCTACGCCGACCCAGTTGATGTCAGGGGCGTCATCATGATTGTCGTAACCCTTTTGTTTGACAGCGGTTATGAGATTGGCGCAGTGGGCGTCAGCACTTGGCTCGCAGGCACTTATAAATATCGTTTTTGGCATAGTATTGGTCTTTTCCTTGCAAATATCAATATCTAAGGTGCAGTCACTACATCTAAGTATAAGGGTACTTCAGGTCAACTGCAAACTGTCATTATTATAAAATTCGCTTGGTCGTTGCGTAAATCTATATTTTTAAAGTATTTGAGAAAAATTCTTGACATACAATGGGCGTTGTATTAAGTTATTAACCTTGTACATCGGCGTAGATGTGCATTTAGCGAAATATGAGAATGTTTGAATTGGAGGTTATTTTTGTGGATAAACAATTAGCTCGCGATCTTATTGGAGCGGGCGTCCATTTTGGCCACGGATCGAGTCGTTGGAATCCGAAGATGAAGCCTTATATCTTCGGCACC
>SDBV01009935.1_pt1 | contig 12554 bp, 12 predicted proteins | sample 2277081 | NCBI WGS metagenome assembly SDBV01 (sample SAMN10402039, study PRJNA504765) | marine sediment metagenome | isolation source: marine sediment core GS10_PC15, 223 cmbsf | place: Arctic Ocean: Southern Knipovich Ridge | collected 2010 | reverse complement strand
GAACAGCTCGGAGAATTCAGGGGGTCTGTCGCTTCAATCCCCTGTGTTTTAGCGCCTAACATGAGTGTCGGAGTAAACCTTCTTTTCAAACTTGCCGGAGAAGCTGCGGCAATCCTCGGAGATGATTATGATGTCGAGATAACCGAAGCGCATCACCGTTTCAAGAAAGATGCTCCTTCAGGTACTGCAAACCGGCTTGCGGAAATCATTGCAGATGCGCTTGATAGGAATCTCGGGGAACAAGCCCGCTATGGCAGGCATGGATTAACCGGCGAACGGACTCAAAAGGAAATCGGTATTCATGCTCTCAGAATCGGCGATGTTGTCGGTGAGCATACAGTGAGCTTCGGCACAATCGGCGAACGTGTAGAGCTTGTCCACAAGGCTCAATCGCGAGATGCATTTGCAAAAGGCGCGCTGAGGGCAGCAAGATTTGTGTGCAATGCAAGACCGGGGCTTTACGACATGCAGGATGTTCTGGGATTGAAATAATTTATTTCACCGCAGAAAAATCAGAGTTTGCTTGGATTTTTATTTATTACTCGAAAATAACTATAGAGTTCTGCAAAATGTTTTTTTGACAGGATTACAGGATAATTACAAAAGATTATTTATTTTTCTTTATGAATCTATGGCAAAATGTTTTTTAATAAGTTCAATCATTTAAGAATGTTATGATAATCATAAAAGAAATATTCTTTTATCACATAAATCATGTTAATCCTGTCTAAAATATTTATTATTCAATTTTGCAGAAGTCTAAAATATCTGTAATATGGAGGTAATTAAATGTCAGTAATAGCGGAAAATATTAATGGATTAAGCAACAGGCTTGAAGATATCAGGAGGCATCTTTGACCTGAATAGCAAGAATCAAAAATTAAAGGAATTATATATTAAACGTGATGCCCCAAATTTCTGGAACGATCAAAAGGGCGCTCAGTCTGTAATAGACGGAATTACACTCATTGAAAAACCAATAAAAATTTTAGAGGATTTAACTTCCGCCCTTGAAGACTCCAAAATTCTTCTTGAATTGGCAGAAGAGGAAAAAGACGAATCGACACTCGATGAGGTTTCAAAAACTCTGGTTAAGCTGGAGAAGAAAATTTTCGATTTCGAGTTCACCACAATGCTTGGAGGTGTCGATGATCCTAAAAACGCCATTCTTTCGATAAACAGCGGCGCCGGCGGCACAGAAAGCCAGGACTGGGCTCAGATGCTCCTCAGGATGTACCTGCGTTGGATTGAAAGAAGGGGATTCGATTACGAAGAATTCGATATTCAAGCCGGGCAGGAAGCCGGTATTAAAAGCGTAACTATCCTTGTTAAGGGAGATTATGCCTACGGATACCTGAAATCCGAATACGGTGTTCACCGCCTTGTGAGAATCAGCCCGTTCGATTCCAACGCTCGCCGTCACACATCTTTCGCTTCAGTTTCAGTCGTACCGGAAATCGATGATAATATCGAGATTGAAATCGACGATAAAGACCTGAAAATAGATGTGTATCGCGCTTCAGGCGCCGGTGGTCAGCATGTAAATAAAACCTCTTCCGCTGTGCGTATCACCCATTTACCGTCCGGTTTAGTTGTGCAGTGCCAGAATGAACGCAGCCAGTTCAAGAATAAATCATTTGCCATGAAGATCCTGCGGTCACGGCTTTATCAGCTAAAAATGGAAGAAGAGGAAAAGAAGCAGGCTCAATATACAAAAGATCAGAAAAAGATTGAATGGGGAAGCCAGATTCGTTCGTACGTCTTTCATCCGTACAACATGGTTAAAGACGTTAGAACGGAAGTGGAAACATCGAATGTTCAGGCAGTTATGGACGGCGATATCGACCGGTTTATTAACGGCTTTCTGAACTGGAACAAGTCATAATGTTAAATACGAGCTTAAAGCCTCGGACTATTACCAAAAGCATTTTAACAAGCAGAATCCTTAATCATCAGAACTACTTCATATTTTCCTTGATAAACTGCCCCGTAATATTAATCATATGATCGATACGGTCGTGATTGGCTGCCATGCCGAAATGCGCTATTCTGAAAGACAGGTTTTTTCCGCTCTTTTCATCAACATGCGCAAAACCATAGCCGACCATGGTATTATGCTTTTCAAGGTAATAATTTCTTATAATGTTGCTGTCTATACCGTTTGGCGTGAAAAAATCGGTCACAACGGGCGAGGCATCTTGCGGCTCGGCGCTCATTTTAAAGCCCAGTTCTTCCATACCCGCTTTAAGGCGCATTCCTGCGGCACGGTAACGTTCCTGACGGTTTTTTATACCCTCCGCGATAATCCTGTCCACCATCCAGTCCAGAGCATAGAGCATTGTCGTTGCTCCGGTTACCGGCTGGGGATGATTTTCATGCGCTTCATTAAACGCATTTTTCCATACCATGAAATCGAGAATCCATGGGACACGGCGGTTTTTCATCGAATCCATGTATTTCCAGGCACGTTCCCCCACAGCTACAGGAGCAAGTCCGGGAGGCAGTTCCAGGCATTTTTGTGATGCGCCGGCAACAACATCCGCTCCGTTCTCTCCCATGTCGACAACAACACCGCCAACCGCCGATATGGAATCGGATATGAGAAGCGCATCGAATTCACGGGCTATTACCCCTATCGGGGAAATCGGGTTTACAACCGTTGTCGAGCTTTCGTTATGGGTCATGTATATGAATTTGTGCCTCTTTTTCTTCATCGCCTGTCGAACCAGATCAGGATCGATAGCTCTTCCCCACTCCCCGTTAACAAAGGTAAAAGGTATTCCGAGGGATTTTAAATTTATCTCCGCATAAGCCCCCAGACCGCCGTTAGTTATCACAAGAACATCGTCATCAGGGGTACATAAACTCGCCAGAGCCATATTTACCGCTAATGTACCGCTGCCATTAGGGACAAAAACATATCCCTCGCCGAGCCCGAAGATTACTTTCATTTTTTCGACAAGCTGATTATAGAACTCCGGGAAATGTGTGGGAGCATCATAATGCGGGAAAACCTGATGTCCGCACCTCCTCAACACCTCATCCGGGACATCCATCGGTCCTGGGATCATGAGCAGCGGTTTTTTTATTGTAATTGACATGTATTCCTCCGGTTTAAAAAACTTTAGCAGTTAATTTTCCTGCAAGTAAAAATGTTTCATTGACATCCTGTATTCAATTCTGATTTCTATGTTGACCCCCCTTTTGTCCCCCCTGTTAGAGGGGATGCCGAAGGCAGGAGGATCATGCAAATTCAATGGTATGCATTCTATTTGATTGCTGTGGCAATATATCAGTCCCCCGATCAAATATCATCCAGGGGAAAAATCGGACGTTTTATTTTTTTAAAAGTGAAATTATTCAAATTTGAAGATGAATATCCGGGGGTATCGCACTGAATATAACTGTTCGCTACAGGCGATTTATATGCCTCTCTGAATGCCAACCCGCCCTTACAGACGGTCATTCGATAGTCTTCGGGATAGACCCCTATTGAATTGGCATGCATGATATTATTGGGTGATACCGCAATTGAAGTTACAACTACAGTTACCCCTTTGCAATCTATCCGCGCAGACAGTCCCATATTCTCTGTCACACCGGCCTGATAACCGCCCCACCGGCGGTTAAGGTAAATTCCATCGGAAAGAGTCCGCACTTCACCGGTTATTTCAATAGCAGGCCCGTATACAGGGTCGGATTTCCCTCCAACCGCAATAGTAATAGTAGAGCCTATGCCTGCTTTAAAAGCCAGCTGTGCGGCCTCAGGGTCGCATAACTGAACGAAAGCGCTTTCAACATCCTGCCCGATTATTTCATGGAGAAGAGCAGTACCATCGCCGGGTGTGCCTCCCCCGATGTTGTCTCCTGAATCGGCAATGGCAACCGGCGGACTGTCCGATTTCCTGGCAAGGGATACTGCTTCTGCAGGATCGGGCAGTTCCGTTATGTAGTCTTTCCTGAACTCGAATATCATCGCTCCGAGTTCTTCCGCAAGCTTGAGAGCCAGATCACGATCATTGTCTGTTGTGACCACAATTCCCGTTCCGGCATCGGGCACATCCTGCTGCATAAAACCCTGCGCGGGACACGCGCATATAACTCCCGGGATGTCATGTTCCATCTGACGGGCACGGTCCATAACCCGTTTCATAGGCATATCATGCGGCAGCACATTATGCGGTGGCCCGATAAGAAGCGGCTGCTTTGAAATTTCGACCACCGGATGAATAACACCCGCAAGAATGCGGCTCATGATAAATGCGGCTTCTCTTCCCCGTTCCGCCAGATCCATGTGAGGATAGGTCCGGTATATAGCCACAGCATTCGCATGAGAAGCCATGAGCGGGGTAAGAACAGCGTGCAAATCCAGCGTTATAACAACAGGTATATCAGGGCCGACCTTATTGCGGATTTGTTCGAGAATATATCCTTCGCCGTCATCATAATTTTCTGTTACCATTGCCCCATGCAGGGATAACAGAATACCGTCGACGCTGTTTCTATCGAGGCAATCCAGCATCGCAGAGAGAATTGCATCGACCGCATGCGCAGTTACAGGACCGCATGGCATGGCGCTCGCAAGCACGGATGGCACAATTTCAATTTCTTTTTCCCGAAGACCTTTTATGAAACCGCCGGTTTCGGTATTTGTATGGCTTCTTTTTAAAACAATTTCATCATTGTAAAAAAGTTCTTTTAATTTGAACTTTTCAATGCCGGCGGGAAAGGGATTGAATGTATTTGTTTCGTGCAGCATCCCGCCGATCATGACTCTGTTCATGGCAATTCTCCATGCAGCGCAAATTTTAACTGTCCGGTATAAACTTCAGGCTTTTTTACTTATCGTAGGAGGGCGGTAAAAAAGTCCTTTTTTCACGCACCCCGATATGAAATATATGATTTGTGTTGCTGTCAAGGGCATGTAAATCAGTGCTTTGCACTGTCCCTTGACAGCTTAAACCTCAAGTCCGATAGTTTATAACAGGACTTTTAGCAAACTAACAGATTCTCATAGAATACCGTATTTTTCAAACGTTTTAACAACGCTGGCTCCCGCACGTAATTCCTCGCGTACCTTGCCCTCCCCCTGCACTTTTTCCCATGCCCTGTTGATAACTTCATGGGTAATTTCCTGAGGCACCACGGCTATACCATCGACATCGGCATAAATCAGGTCGCCGGGTGAAACCTTTATCCCCCCGCAGACAATGGTAATATCACGGTCGACGACATCCATTCGTCCCAGCGAATCGTATGGAGTGAGCCCCCTGCAAAATGTAGGGAAATTCAGCTCCACAATTTCATTATAGTCACGGACGCCGCCATCGGTGATAATACCGCATGCCTTACGGCCTTTAGCGGCATTGGAGAGCAATCCCCCCCATGCCGCAGATAATTCTTGTGAGTTGCACCGGCTGACCATAACCTGTCCTTCTTTCAGATCATCAATGACTTCCATCTCCATCCGGAACGGATTTTCAGGGACTTCGGTTACCGTTTCGAAGTATGAAGTTACGGCTTCTCCCCAGGTCCTCATAGATGGAACAAGCGGCGTGATAGAAGGATCCATGCACTGAACACGGACATTCATCCGGTCCATTACATCCATTATAACCGCAGAGTAACATTTTTCAAGCTTTTCATGGTATTTAAGGTATTTCATTGCAATTCCTTTTTAGCAATTATAATCGTTATTTTCTGAGACTTAACGGCACTGACGAGTGAGGAAAAGAATATGAGGTTTATGAAGCATTTAAGCTTGGTGAAAAACTATATTTTAATTCGGAATTCGTCAATTGAACTCCGTAAATATTTTTTATCCGTGTTTATCCGTGTTCATCTGTGGTTAATAATTTTAACTTTTTGAATACAAATTAATAGTATATCATTCATAGCTTTCATTATCTGAAGGGAAAGTTCCTTTTCTTACATCATCAATATATTTCGAAAGCCCATCGAGAGCGGAATCGGCGAGTTCGGCGTATCTTCTCACAAACTTCGGTTTGAATTTTCTGAACAATCCAAGCGCATCATCGGTAACAAGTATCTGGCCGTCACAATGGGGTCCCGCGCCAATGCCGATTGTCGGAATTGAAAGTTTCCCGGTTATCTCTTTTGCAAGCGATCCCGGAATTTTCTCAAGAACAACGGCAAAAGCGCCTGCTTCTTCGACAGATAAGGCATCATCGATAATAATTTGCCTGTTATCCCTGCCCTGAACGCCGTATCCGCCTAAAACATTGACCGACTGGGGAGTTAATCCGATATGAGCAAGCACAGGGACGCCGATGTCGACGAGACTTTTTATTGTATTCTTTATCGCTGCGCCGCCCTCGATTTTTACAGCATTGCAGCCGGTCATTTTCATAACATTGCCTGAATTTCTGACCGCATCTTCCGTACTTGCCTGGTAGCTCATGAAAGGCATATCGACAACAACAAGACTCCTCGCGACCGATCTCGCAACTATTTCAGCATGATATATCATATCTTCAACAGTTACATGCAGAGTACTTTCCCGGCCCTGAAAAACATTACCGAGCGAATCGCCGACCAGTATAATGTCAATGCCCGCTTCATCCAGAAGAACTGCGAATATAGCATCATAAGCAGTCAGCGCTGTGATACGCACGCCTTTCTCCTTCATGCTCCTGATATCATTTACCGTAATTTGCATATCACTCATGATTTATCTGTAAGATATTGGATTATAGAATGTTATTCCAGAATGACGCTCGACAATTTTTTCTATCAAATCATTCAGATGATCTTCTTTCTCCACAAAATCAATTTCATCTGTGTTCACAATAAACACCGGTGCCATGGAATAATGGAACATAAAATCATCATAGGCAGTATTTAGCGCTTCCAGATACTCACGAGATATACTCTTTTCGTAATCCCTTCCCCTCTTTACAATACGTTTCATAAGTCTGTCCGTCGAAGCCTGCAGATAGATTACAATATCCGGAGGATTTATCCTGGGTTCGAGAATATCCCATATAGTGTTGTAAAGCTCAAGTTCCATATCATCAAGATTAACAGAAGCAAATATCCTGTCTTTCTGGAACATGTAATCGACAATTAAAGGCGAATTGAAAAGGTCGGGTAAAGGCATTTCCAGATGCTGCTTGAAACGTGAAATAAGATAGTATAACTGCGTTTTAAAGGCATTTTTCTCCGGTTCACGGTAAAATTCCCTGATGAAAGGATTAGATTCAAAATCCTCGAGAATGTACATTCCGCCCAGACGTTCCTTTATGAGCCGGCATAAACTTGTTTTACCTACACCTATCACACCCTCGATAATAATATAATTATAGGGGTACCGGTGTTTATTTTCACTGTTTTTTTTATTCTCCATACACTACTTCCAGTATATTATTTACACAAGTTTCGAAGTTGAAATAACTAACATATTTATATATATTCAATAAAAAATAATTTGCCATGGAGGACACAGAGAACATTGATAATAAATAATTTATAATTAACTGATAATTTTATAGTTATAGAAATAATCCGTTCGGGTGAAATAACGTTGTTACTTTCTTTGTCATCTCAGTGAACTCCGTGTGCTCAGTGGCTATATAATATTATTATTTAAATTAAAACAATTCCGAAAGTTAACCAATTAAATTTCATATATCCAGATTAATATCATTCATAAGTCTAATTCCGGCCAGCTTAAGTCCACTCTTGAGCTCATTTACGGTTTTACCCAAATCAGGATGAATAAAATCAGGTGCAATATCAGAAAGAGGCTTAATTACAAAAGCTCTCTTGTGCATTAACGGATGAGGAATAGTCAATTTCTCGCTTTTCATTATTAAACTATTATAGAACAAAATGTCAATATCAATATTTCTCTGTCCCCATCTTTCCTTACGGATACGACCCATATCTTTTTCGATACAAAGACAGGCTTCTAAGAGTTCCACCTCGTCCAGAGTCGTCTCTATCTCGATTGCAGCGTTTAAATAATCCGGCTGCCCTTCCACACCTACCGGCGTGGTTTCATATACTGGTGAAACGGTTTTTACAGTTATACCCGGGCGGCTTTTAAGTCTTTTTACGGCTTCGGACAAATATTTAAATCTTTCCCCAATATTTGAACCAAGCCCGAGGAAAGCATTTATTATTTTACCGTTCGTCGGAGTTCAACCTCAACTGTATCACACTGAATCCCAATGGGCGCTCTTGGCTTTCGAACCCTGACTGTTACTTCGCCTTCGTCTACAAGAACACAGACTTTATTAATAATTTTGCCCGCAAGTTTTTCGATAAGTGAGCAATGATCTCCGTTCATGACATCCTGTACCCTCGATACGATGAGAGAATAGTTTAAAGTATCCTCGATAAGGTCGCTCTGTGCGGGAACGGACAGATCACGTTTTACTTCAACATCGACCTCGAAAGGCTGCAGCAAGTTCTTTTCTTCCGGCAAAACTCCATGCTTGGCAGCAAATTTTAATCCTATAATCCGTATGGTATCTTTCACAACCGTTTTCCCGTATGTTAAAGTACTGTGGAAAAAAATATATTAATACAAAATATTTCAGAAAGCCTTCAGCGCACAGCTTTTTTTATATCCGGCTGAATAAACTCTACCGGGTGTACACCGGCAAACTATCAGCAGCGTAACCTAAAGCTTCCAGGACAATATGAGGTTTATGTTTAATCGGAAAATCAAAGGATTTTATCAAATATTCGGCATCGCCGCCGGTTATAAAGATCCTGTTATCACACTCGACAATTTTCACAGCCAGTGAAATCAAACATTTTACTGCGGCAGAAAAACCAATCGAAACCCCGGATTTTATGCTTGATTCAGTATTGTTTCCTATTCCCTCAAAGTCTTTATCGAATGTGACAGAAAGCAATCCGGTTTTTGATGAAACCGCATCTGACATCATTGTACGGCCGGGAAATATGTATCCCCCAATGACTGTGCCGTCACTTGCCACAGCATCAACAGTCACACCGGTTCCGGCATCGACAACAACACACGAATCATGAATAATACCGTATGCCGCATAGTCGGCCAATGCCCGGTCGACACCGTAAGTTTCAGGTTTTTCATAAGAAACCCTGACATTTAAATCCGAAGCCGTACGGGCGACATAAAGCTTGCCGGGAACAACATTTTCAACAGCTTCAAACAGCGGTTCCCTCCACTTCCGGGAAACAGAACAGGCAATAACCTTATCAGGAAGAGTTTCATCGAGGAGATTCGAGATTACCGAGGGCAAAAAATCGAACGATTCTGGATATGAAACATGTTTTACACCCTTGAGTTTCTTTCCATCCCACCAGGAAAAATGCAGCCTGGATGTTCCACTGTCAAAAAGCGCTATCACAATATTTAAATATCTCTGTATTTTTTCTTATAATTATGCATTAATGTTTCCGGTTTTTTAGAACCGACTTATCATACAATGGTTTAAAGTGTCGCAGAAATGCCTCCAAAAAAAGTTCGGTGTCCGGAATATTTCCGGTTTCAATCAAAAAAGATGTGGCATCATTCAATCCCTCAAGTTCGAAATCACTGACAGATTGTTTAAAATTAACACCCATCCCCAAAACTATCGAAAAAACATCCTGACCGCTTGAAACAGATTCAAAAAGAATTCCTGCTATCTTACGGCCTTGTGTAACGACATCATTCGGAGGTTTTATAACAAATTGAACATCGGTAAATTCCTTAAAACTTTTAATCAGCGCATTGGCGGCAAGTACAGATAAATTATCGAGATACTCAGCCTTTTCCGGCGGAGGTAAAATCATCGACAACCAGAATCCTTTTCCCGCGGGTGAATACCATGTCCGCCCATGTGTACCCCTTCCCGAAGACTGTTCCCCGGCACTTATAACTGTCCATGGCTCGCAACCATCACGGATCAATTCCTTGGCATAATCCATTGTAGAATCGATCGATTCAAGATTAAGCCATAGAACTTTACTGCTTTCAATATAAAATATATTTTTTGATTTATACGATACTTTACAATTGCAGGAAGTTTTTATCGACATACTATTAACTATTTACAATTCGTTGAACAAAAGGGTGAAATCATGATTAACAACCGAATGTGTTAATGACCCGATTGAAATGTAATCCACACCCTTTTCCGCAATTTCTCTGACATTATCTTTAGTAATATTTCCAGAGACCTCTATGCGGATATGTTTTCCATTTGCGATGGAAACATCCCTGATGGCTTCTACCGATTTCTCAATCTCGGAAATGTCCATATTATCAAGCATAATAATATCTATCTGAGTATATATAGCTTCCAGAACTTCATCGTGCGATTTACATTCAACTTCTATCTTTATCTTATCATTTTTTTTCAATGAAGATAATGCCTTTTCGACAGCAATGCGGATCCCCCCGGCTATGGCTATGTGATTATCCTTAATTAACAGCATGTCGAATAAACCGAACCGATGATTCGATCCGCCGCCGACACGAACGGAATATTTGTCCAGATGCCTCATTGTCGGAATGGTTTTCCGGGTATCGAGTATCTTTGCGTGGCAGCCATCGATAAATTTGACAAACTTTGCTGTTTTCGTCGCTATACCGGACATACGTCCGAGAAAATTAAGAGCTGTTCTCTCCCCTTTAAGAATCGATGCCGCCGAACCGGTTATTTCTGTAATCTGCTGCCCATGATTAATAACATCGCCATCTTTGCAGCATGAATTGAATTCGAGTTTTGAATCGACTTTGTGAAACACCTTTTTCGCTACATCTATACCCGCCAGTATTCCGGGAGTTTTTGTAAAAAGAAAAGCAGATGATACAAGCTTTGAGGGTACGATGGAATTTGTTGTTATGTCGCCTGTTCCTAAATCCTCTTCGAGTGCTTTCTCAATGATTTCATCTGTTAATTTTGCCCATGTTCTTTCCATCAAGACTCCCATTCTTCTGCAATTTTCTGTATGACACCCGGAAGAAGTTTGTGTTCCTGAGCGAGAACACGCTTCTGAAGTTTCTCCGGTGTATCTTCCGGATATACCGGAACTTTCAACTGTGCAATTATCCGTCCATGATCGTATTCATTATCAACATAGTGCACTGTCGGCCCGCTTTCTTTTTCTTCGGAAGCGATAACTGCCTTGTGCACATGCATTCCATACATCCCCGTTCCGCCGAATTCCGGAAGAAGCGCCGGATGAATATTAATTATCTTTCCCCTGTAGGCATCAAGAAGATTCGGCCCGATTTTTTTCATATGTCCGGCGAGTACGATAATATCTACATCTCTTGAACCCATTTCACTGACAATTCTTTTGTCGACCTTCTCTTCCGAACCTTCTGTCACCGCACTTATATGTAATGCATCTATTCCATGACCGGATGCTCTTTTCAGGGCCTTCGCTTTAGAATTATTTGATATCACAACTACTATATCACAATTTACAGAACCATCAAGAGACTTATCAATAATACTTTGAAGATTGCTTCCACCTCCTGAAGCAAGGATACCTACTTTTAAACGTTTCAACTAAACTTTCCTATATTTGATCCTGTTATGTATAATACTATGATGTGAATAATCAATAATATATAAAGATTATGCCTGACTTTTTATATAAACGTTATAATTTCATCGATTATGATAAGCTAACACTTTAAAAATAATAGACCGGAATAAAATAATCAAGATTTTTATATCGCAGCCGGCGATGTTTTATTAGGAAATAAATAATATTAATTTTGATAAAAAATATATTGCTTTTCAACAAATAATTGATCTGTTATTCGAAGATTCTATCATGAAAACGCAAAGTAAAAAAAAGTCCATTTCAGAAGGAAGAACATACTTTGGGTTTTCGTGTCTATGCGGCGCTTTATATAAACTATTTCGCCAGTACACCGCCTAATGCATAATTTTCGGAAAAATATTTCTTTCCGACACGAAGAACATCTGAGGCTGTTATTTTATCGATTTTTTTGTTATAGTCGTTTACAAAATCATAACCAAGCCCGAGTAATTCATAATAACCATATTGTGAAGCCTGCCCGGAATTTGATTCCTGGCTCATAATATTCATTCCCTTAAGATAGCTTTTTGCAAGCTTGATTTCTTCCAATGCAGGCTTTTCCATGCCCATTGAACGGATTTCCTCGATGAGAACCTTTTTAGCTTCATCGTATGAAGAAGGTTTGGTTCCTATATAAGCAACATATATTCCTGACTCTATCCGTGCATTATAAAAAGATGAGACCTGATATGCCAGCCCGCGTTTCTCCCTTATGGCAATAAACAGTCTGGAGCTCATGGAACCGCCGGTTATGGCATCGAGAACTTCCATTGTAAAAAAATCCTTGTCATTCAGTGACGGTGCAGGCCATCCAAGAGAAAACCAGCTCGCGGCGATCTCACGGTTTTCCGCTTTCTCCACCGGAGACGACAGCGCGGAATAATCTACTTTTTTATATGCGGCAGCAATGTCTTCACTTGACTCATCAAGAGAACCGAGATTGTCTGTAATATTTTTTATAAGAAGTTTCTCGTCGAAATTTCCCACGGCTGTTATAA
>SDBV01009934.1_pt1 | contig 12554 bp, 10 predicted proteins | sample 2277081 | NCBI WGS metagenome assembly SDBV01 (sample SAMN10402039, study PRJNA504765) | marine sediment metagenome | isolation source: marine sediment core GS10_PC15, 223 cmbsf | place: Arctic Ocean: Southern Knipovich Ridge | collected 2010 | reverse complement strand
CCTGTTACGGGTTACAGCCTCTCTAAATATTTGGGGTAAGGACAGGTTTCAGGGAATTTTCATCTCAACCTCGAGCTCATTCAAGCCGTGCGGATAGAAAATACTCAGGCCGCTTTCTATCCTTTATGAGTGGTCTTGGGTGTTCTTCCTTCCAGCTGCGACAGCCCCGTTCCACCTCTGGTCATCCCGACACGACCTGTTCTGGCCAGTTCTTTGATGCCAAAACGGCGAACCAGATTTAATAACGAATCTATTTTTTTCTCGTCGCCGGTAACCTCAATGGTTACCGAACCGGGGGCAACATCCACTATATTTGCCCGGAATATGTCCACAATCTCAATAATCTCGCTCCTGTTGGAAGAGGTGGCCCGCACTTTAATCAAAGCCAGCTCCCGGGCTACCATGTTATCATCGGTAATATCAGACACCTTGATTACATCGATAACCCTGTCCAGCTGCTTCCTAACCTGTTCCACTATCATAGCGGTGCCATTGACGACAATGGTCATGCGTGAAATATGGGGCAGTTCACTGCTCCCCACTGAAATGCTCTCAATGTTGAAGCCGCGTCTTCGGAAAAGGCTGGCCACCCGGTTAAGCACTCCTGGTTTATCTTCTACCAGAGCAATCAGGGTGTGTTTTGCTAATGCCATGTTGCCCCCCTTTTCTAGATATTGCTCACTGGAAGCTTGGCTGAATCAGTCAGGGCTTTTCTCTTTTGATTAGGCGCCTCCAGAACTTCGGCTAAAGATGCGCCCGGTGGTACCATGGGATATACATTTTCTTCTGGCTCCACCGAGAAGTCTATCAGGAACGGGCCGTCATGTTCCATAGCCTGTGTTATAGCCGGGGCAACATCTTCCCGGCGGGTAACCCTTAGGCCGGGCATGCAGTAGCCTTCAGCAATCTTGACAAAGTCGGGACAGGATAATGGTGTAGCTACATACCGCTTCCCATAAAATAGGTCTTGCCACTGCCTGACCATTCCCAGATAGCCATTATTTAAGATAGCTATCTTAATCGCCAGGTTTTCCTGAACTATGGTGGCTAGCTCCTGTATCGTCATCTGCAGGCTGCCATCACCGTCAATGCACCAGACAGCGCTGTCCGGTCGGCCTATCTTTGTCCCGATAGCTGCGGGCAAGCCAAAGCCCATCGTGCCCAGACCACCTGATGAAATGAGGCTGTTTGGCTTATCATACCAGTAGTGTTGGGCGGCCCACATCTGGTTTTGCCCTACTCCGGTGGTGACGATGGCCTCACCCTTGGTTACCTCATAAATTTGGCGAACAACATACTGAGGCAGGAGCCCGTCATGGTCTCTAATATCCATGGAAGGATGCTCCTTTCGCCACCTGTCAAGCTGCTGAATCCACTCAACATGCTCCTTTGGTTCAAGTAGCTTATTTAGTGCCTGAAGGACAGCCCTGATATCGCCAACTATGGGCGTATCTACGCGCACGTTTTTACCAATCTCGGCCGGGTCAATATCAATATGGACAACGCGGGCATGAGGGGCAAAGGCACTTACCTTGCCGGTGGCTCTGTCATCAAACCGCATCCCGATGGCAATGATGACATCGGCCGCAGTGACGGCCAGATTAGCATAAGCCATGCCGTGCATACCCAGCATCCCGTAGCTCAGAAAGTGAGACTCGGGGAAACAGCCAATGCCCAGCAAGGTAGTGATTACCGGTATTTGAACAGTTTCGGCCAGCTCTTTAAGTTCAGCATATGCTCCTGAGATGTTTACCCCCCTGCCAGCGAGAATGACCGGCTGCTCAGCTTCACTTATGAGCTTGATAGCTTTCTTAATCTGTGTCGGGTGCCCCTTGAGTGTTGGCTTATAGCCGGGCAAATCTACCTTGCTCGGGTAATGAAATTCTGTCTGCTCGCTAAAGATATCGCGAGGTATATCGATAAGCACCGGTCCAGGCCGGCCGCTCCTGGCCAGGTAAAAGGCTTCCTTAACCACTTTGGCCAGTGAACCTACATCAAGGACAAGATAGTTATGCTTGGTAATGGGTAGCGTAATACCGGTAATATCTATTTCCTGGAAGGCATCCTTGCCAATAAAGGGGCGGGCAACCTGGCCGGTTATAGCTACTATAGGCGACGAATCAAGGTAGGCATTGGCAATCCCGGTTACCAGGTTAGTTGCCCCGGGACCGGAGGTAGCCAGGCATACCCCTACTTTCCCGGTGACTCTGGCATAGCCGTCAGCGGCGTGGGCGGCACCCTGTTCATGACGTACCAGAACGTGGCGGAGCGGAGGAAATTGAGGTAAGACATCATATAGCGGTAAAACTGTGCCGCCGGGAAAACCAAAAATAACCTCAACCCCCTCCCTTACCATACTTTCACATAGAATCTGAGCACCCGTCATCTTCATAGTAGCCCCCTTGTCAACTAAAAACAGCTCCGCTGCTGGCGGAAAGCACTTTCTCGGCATAGTAGCGCAGATAGCCGGTCTTTACTTTCGGCTTAAATTCAGCTAGCTCGGCCAAGCGGCTGGATATCTCTCCATCACTTAGCTCGACATCAAGCCGGTAATCAGGAATATCAATCTTTATTATATCTCCATCTTTAAGGGCGGCAATAGGCCCCCGGCTGGCTGCCTCCGGAGATACATGCCCGATAGCCGCACCACGAGTCGCTCCAGAAAAACGCCCATCAGTTATGAGAGCAACCTCCTTGTCCATGCCCATACCACTCAGGACGGAAGTAGGGGTAAGCATCTCTCTCATCCCCGGACCACCCCTGGGTCCCTCATAGCGAATAACTATTACTTCACCCGACTTTATGTCCTCATCCATAATAGCTTTGGTAGCTTCTTCCTCAGAGTCAAATACCCTGGCTGCCCCCTGATGAACCATCATCTCCGGAGCTACCGCAGCCCTCTTTACCACGCCACCATCCGGGGCGAGATTGCCAAAGAGGATGGCAATACCTCCTTTGGCTGAGTAGGCAGTGTCAACGGAGTGAATAACTCCGGTGTCCGTTACCCTGGCATTTTCAATAATTTCACCAACCGATTTACCTGATACTGTCCTCAATTCCAGATTCAGTAATCCCGGTAGCTCTTTCATCACGGCAGGTATACCACCGGCATTGTCCAGGTCCTCAATATGATAGTCACCGGACGGGCTGAGTTTGCACAGATTAGGAGTGCGCTCACTTATCTCGTTTATCAACGACAGCGGGTAATCAATCCCGGCCTCATGAGCTATGGCCACCAGGTGCAGGACCGAATTGCTGCTGCCGCCCAGCGCCATATCAACGGCGAAGGCATTATAAATAGCCTCCCTGGTTATTATATCTCGGGGGCGAATGTCCTTGTCTAGCAGTTCCATAACTTGCTGCCCGGCTTTCTTGGCTAACTGCCGCCGTCTGTTATCTACCGCCGGAATCGTGCCATTGCCGGGTAGCCCCATTCCCATGGCTTCGGTCAGGCAGTTCATGGTATTGGCGGTGAACATGCCGGCGCAGCTACCGCAGCCGGGGCAGGCCACCTCCTCCAACTGTTCCAATTCTGCCTCAGTCATTTGCTTCCTAATCACCTTGCCGACCGCCTCAAATACCGAGCTGAGGTCAACATACTTAATACCATCGCTATCACCCAGACGCCCGGCCAGCATAGGACCGCCGCTAATAAAGATGGCCGGTAAATTCAGTCTTACTGCGGCCATGAGCATGCCGGGAATTACTTTGTCACAGTTGGTGATGAAGACCAGGGCATCGAAAGCGTGTGCCTGGGCCACCGTCTCCACTGAGTCGGCGATTAGTTCCCGACTGGGCAAGCTATATTTCATTCCAGGATGGTTCATGGCGATGCCGTCACACACCGCAATGGTGTTGACCTCAAAGGGGACGCCTCCTCCACTGCGCACCCCGGCTTTAGCCGCCTCGGCGATATCTTTAAGGTGCATGTGACCCGGAACAATCTCACTGAAGCTATTAACGATGCCAATGAAGGGCTTATCCATTTCATCTCGCGTGCATCCCAGGGCGTGAAGTAGCGCCCGGTGAGGAGCCCGCTCTATGCCCTGCTTAACCACGTTACTTTTCATACTCTTCATCATTTTTGCCACGCTAATTTAAAAAGCCGCCCCTGGGGACGGATTTATAACTCCGAAATCCTATCTCCTGTCCTGTTTATAGAAAGTAACATAATGTCCGTCTGTTGTCAAATAACAAACTGCTCCCACTGCGCTTCTCCACCGTGCCCCGGCCTGCTTAATATTCCTTAACGAACCACTCGCACCTGTATACCTAGCATTCCATAGCCTTTATCTTGTCCAGTCGGCGCTGGTGTCTGCCACCTTCAAACTCGGTGCTGAGAAAGGCTCGAACGGTTTCAGCCACGCTTTCCTGCCCTTCTCTCACCCCCAGACACAGGATGTTAGCATCGTTGTGTTGACGGGCGCGGCGAGCACCGAAGACGTCATGACACAGGGCGGCTCTTATTCCCCTGACCTTATTGGCGGAGATACTCATGCCGATGCCGGTGTCACATATCAAAATGCCACGTTCAAAATCACCTGAAGCTACGGCCTCCGCTACCTTCCGGGCAATATCCGGGTAGTCCACCGAGTCAGCGGTGTAACTGCCGAAGTCCTCACAGCTACGTCCATCTTCGGTGATTAGCCTGGTGATAAACTGCTTGAGCTCCAATCCCCTGTGGTCATTGCCAATAGCGAGACGCATTACTCATTCTCCTCCGTGAATACTGTCCGTTCACATACAGGGGTATTCGGTGAACCTCACCCCCTGTATCCCTCTCTCCTTCTGCCTGATGTGTCATTGCGAGCCAAAGGCGAAGCAATCTCATCTTTATCAACCTCACCCCCTTGTTCCCCCTTCAGGGAGAACCCTTCAGGGTGAACCCCTCTCCTTCAAAGGAGAGGGGGAGGGATGGTTTTTGAAGGGGCTTCGCCCCTCTAACTCCCCTCTAGAGCAGGGTCTTCGTCTCTCTTTGACTTTTCTTGCTTCGAAATAGTAACCGAGGGTTTTAGAAGGGCTGGGTCAAACAATCTGACATACCTCCCTGAGCTCTTCTCTGGATATCGCTCCTTCACGTAGAACAACTGGCACCTCCCCGGTTACATCAACTATGGTGGATTCTCTGCCACCCGGGCACTGCCCGCCATCGATAACCAGGCCTATCTTATCGCCGAGCTGATACCTGACCTCACCCACGGTCAGGGCACTTGGCTTGCTGCTGAGGTTAGCGCTGGTACCCACGATAGGCCCAACGGCTTCGGCAAGAGCCACCGGAACGGGATGGGCGGGAATACGAACGGCTATGGTCTTACCGCCTCCGGCAACAATATCGAGAACTGACTTTGACCTGGGTAATACTATGGTCAGGGCACCGGGAAAAAATTTGTCAGCCAGAAGCCAGGCAACGGGCGGCACTGACTCAGCCACCTCACTGATTTGCGAGCTGTGAGCTAGCAGCAGAGGCAGCGCCATATTTCGTGGGCGCTCTTTTACCTGATAAACCCTGGCCACTGCCAGCTCATTGTCAGCGCAGGCACCCAGCCCATAGACAGTGTCAGTAGGGAAGGCAACCAGTCCTCCCTGCTTGAGAATGGAAATACCCTGCTCAATCTGAGTTTGAATTTCCGAGAAAAGCCTATTCCTCATTGCCGCTGTCGGGTAATTTTCCCTTCTTGACGATAGTATATCACAGTGCCAGGTTATGCCCAAAAGTTTGGTCATCACACGCGGGATAATGCCGGACTCATGGTTACATATTGTCAAGTATATTTTACAGTTGCTGACATCAAATAATATGCGGTGATAGCCTTACACCACTTGAAAACAAGTTATCACAGTGATAACCTTTGGTAAATGGATAAAGTTACGAAAATGTCCGATAAGGGGATTAAAGGGAGCGGGTCAGGGCAGACTCCAGACGAGAGCCGCCGGGTAGCGACCACTGGCGATATTGAAGTCTCCACATATCTGGAAATTGCCAAGGAAATAGGTGGCGAGCAACCAGCGCCAGTTAAGGAAGCTGTCCCGGCTGCTGAACGAGAGGCGATTGTTGTTATTGACTTTGGTTCCCAGTACAGTCTGCTGATTGCCCGCCGCATCCGTGAGTGCCAGGTATACTGCGAGCTGGTCTCTCCGGACACTCCCTGGGATAGGATAGCACCGCTGAATCCCAGGGGATTTATCCTCTCCGGGGGACCGGCAAGTGTCTATGAACCTGGTGCCCCGCTGGCGCCAGCGTATATCTATGAAAGTCATCTTCCGGTGCTGGGTATATGCTATGGCATGCAGGCTCTCACCAAGCAGCTGGGCGGGCGGGTTACCCCGGGAGTAAAGCGGGAGTATGGCCACGCTGTCCTTCACCTGAGTGACGTGGATTCACCCCTATTTGTCGATTTGCCCGTCTCCTCCCCGGTGTGGATGAGCCACGGCGACCAGCTTGAAGAAATGCCGCCTGGTTTCACTGCCCTGGCTTATACTGAGAACTCACCATTTGCGGTGATAGGTAATGGCGACGGGATATTTGGACTCCAGTTTCACCCTGAGGTGGCTCATACCCCGGAGGGAAAGAAAATCCTGCGAAATTTTGTTTATCGGGTGTGTGCCTGCAAGGGAAACTGGACGATGGGCAGCTTTATCAATGAGAGCGTGGCCATAATTAAGCAGCGGGTAGGCAAGGGGAAGGTCATTAACGCCCTCTCGGGGGGCGTTGATTCCTCAGTAGTCGCCAGCCTCATCCACCGCGCTATCGGCAATCAGCTCACCTGCATCTTTGTTAATAACGGGCTGCTGCGCCGCGAGGAGGTAGAAAGGACCTTTAACGTTTTCCGGCTTAACCTGGGCATGAACATCATCTATGTTGATGCCAGTGAGCGGTTCCTGGACAGCCTGAAAGGGGTGACCGACCCCGAGACGAAGCGAAAAGTTATCGGTGAGGATTTTATCAAGGTATTTGAGAAAGAAGCAAAAAGAATAGGGAAGGTTGATTTCCTGGCCCAGGGTACCCTCTACCCCGATGTTATTGAGAGCGCGTCTTCATCAACCAGCGCCCCGGCCAAGATAAAAACTCACCACAATGTGGGTGGACTGCCGGCCAAGATGGCACTCAGCCTGCTCGAGCCCCTGCGCTATCTCTTTAAGGATGAGGTGCGCCAGGTGGGACTGGAGCTGGGTCTGCCTGAGGAGATGGTATGGCGCCAGCCCTTCCCAGGCCCGGGTTTAGCCATCCGCATTATCGGCGAGGTAACCAAGGAGAAGCTTGAGATACTGCGCTCCGCTGATTTCATTGTGATGAACGAGATTAAAAAGGCAAAGCTCTACCGGCAGCTATGGCAGAGCTTTGCCATACTCACCGATGTCAAATCGGTAGGGGTAATGGGCGACTTCAGGACCTATGGCTATCTGGTTGCCATCCGTGCCGTGACCAGTGATGATGCCATGACGGCTGACTGGTCCCGCCTCCCCTATGATGTGCTCGCCCGCATTTCCAACCGCATCGTCAACGAAGTCCCCGGTGTAAACCGCGTAGTCTATGATATAACCTCCAAACCCCCCTCAACGATAGAGTGGGAGTGAAAAAGAGGTTAGCTTTGAATCGTTTTTGGTTAAATTATGCCTAAGATATTGCAAAAAATTTGGGGAAACGAATCGTATCTGATTAGCGATTCGTTTTTCGAGTTATGTTAACCATAGAGTGGGAGTGAAGACCCAATGAGAAAAAATTGAGGCAGGTGGCATAATGAGCATTGAAGATTTACGGAAGGGTAAGAGCGCTGAGTTTTTTGTCTTCAGCAAGCTAATGAGAAAAGGTGTTGACCTCTATCTTCCAGTCATAGATATAGGAGTTGACGCTATATTACGCAAGGGGGATGGGAAGTACTTAGAGATACAAATTAAATCAACAGAAGAAGATGAACAGGCTGGGTGCTTTAATGCCGATGACCTCGACTACTATGATGAAGAAAGGTACTTCATAGTTTGCGTAGACCTATCAAGGAAGCCACCTGAAACTTGGATTCTCCCATGTGGGGTTTTTAAGGAATACGCTACTAAGCCTTGGGAGTCAAAAAAGGGCTGGAAAAGCTATAGGCTGGATGTAAACGCACGAGATACACAGCACGGAAATGAAGTACGACGAAACCTGCTAAAAGAATATCTTGGAGCTTGGGAACTTTTGACAGGTTAATACTACTCAGAGGTAGTTTGAAGGGGCTTCGCCCCTTCAAAACCCATCTTCCCCCTCTCCTGGAGAGGAGAGGGGGATACAGGGGGTGAGGTAGATAAAAATGTTGGTTGTTGGCAAGCCTGAGAGCATACTTCGTTAGAGGTAGCTTGAAGGAACGAAAAATCCCCCTTTAGTCCCCCTTTACGAAAGGGGGAGACTTAAATGGAGTTTGGGAGACGATACGGAGAGTTGAAGAGAGGCGAAGCCTCTCTTATATAACTAATTCCCCTTCCCCTTAATTAGGGGAAGGGGATAAAGGGGATAGGGTTATACAAATCAGGGTGAGAGGCAGATAAATAATCTCCTTATAAATACAAAAAAGGAGGTTTAATAATGCGCAAGAGATTGATTATTATAGGAGCTTTACTTGTAGTAGTGCTACTTGTTCTTGGGGCATGCGTCCCAGCACCAACACCAACACCTCCACCGACACCAGCACCAGCACCAGCACCAGCACCCCCACCGACACCAGCGCCAACACCAACGCCTAGTGAAATCACACGGTCAGGACACATAACCGAAGACGAGTCCTGGTCTGGGACGGTGCATATCACTGGTGACATAGTGGTAAATCCTGGGGTAACGCTAACTATACTACCAGGTACTACAGTTCTTTTTGCTGCCGGAAGCGATGACCAGCATATGGGGGTAGCAGTAATAGAATACTACGAGGGAAAGCTCGATCCAGCTTCAACTTTAGAGTATGAACAATCTCATATTTCAATAGATGTCCACCCAGGTGGGAAGATGATAGCCAGAGGAACACCAGATAATCCGATAACCTTTACCTCGGATAGCCCTACTCCAAATTACGCCGATTGGCACCAGATCTATTTGCGTTCTGGAAGTATTTTGGAGTACAGCATTGTTGAATACGGGAGAGGTGGGGTGGTGACGGATGGCGATGTGCTAGTTTCACATAGCACTTTTAGACATATTTTCTGGATGGCTATAGTAACTCAGGGTTCGCCGACAGTAATTTACAACGATATATCTGACTGTGGACATGGGGGCATCGAAGCCATTGGAGAAGGAGGCACCCCTGTTATCGCCAACAATACGATAACGCACACCCGTGCCGGTATCGTGGCTGGCATTGTAGGAAAAAGCATATTTCCCACAATAGAAAATAATACCTTAATTGATAATGATAATAGCATAGTCCTAGGAAATGGCAGCGGAGGAATAATTCGTAATAATTTGATTAGCTCTCCTAACGGTGCTCCTCGTGACTGGGGACCCTACGAGGGCTTTATTTATAAAGCTAAAGCGCCCCGTGGACGATATGACGAGGTCTTTGGGCTCGGTATTATGAATTCTTCTCCAACCGTGACCAATAATATATTCTCAAAAGTGCCGCTGGGCATAGGCGTCGAAGGGGATTCCTCTCCTATTATCACCCATAATATATTAACTGATGGCTATAATGGCTTCATATTTCACCATTACAGCAGTGGAACGCCTGAAGTACATGAAAACAACATTTACAACAACAAATACGGCAACATAAGACTTGACCATTGGTCTGCTTCGGTCAATGCTTCAAACAACTGGTGGGGAACAACTGACACCGAAGAGATAGAAGCAAAGATTCACGACTATTATGATGACCCAAGTCTAGGTAAGGTGAATTATCAGCCAATAGAAACTTCGGAGATAGCAGATACTGGGCCGCAGGATTGAGGCCACATAAGGAATGAGGTTGATAAAGATACTAGGAGGTGAACGTTGAAGATACTGGTTGTTGGTGGTGGGGCCAGGGAGCATACCCTGGTCTGGAAGCTGGCCCGGAGCCCTAAAGTTAAAGAGATATACGCCGCTCCGGGTAATGCCGGCACCGCCCAAATCGCCCAGAACCTGGATATCAGCCCGACGGATATCGAGTCGCTGGTCAGGGTAGCCCAGCAGCAAAAAATCGACCTCACCGTCGTTGGCCCTGAGGCGCCGCTGGCTGATGGCATTGCCGACCAGTTCCTGATACGGGGCTTGCAAATCTTTGGCTCAACTAAGGCAGCCACCCGGATAGAGTCGAGCAAGGTATTCGCCAAGGAGCTGATGCAGAAGTATAATATACCCTGCGCCCGGAGCGCCAGCTTTTCGGATTACGCTGAAGCCAGAGAATACGTCCAGCAGCAGACGCCGCCTATCGTGATTAAGGCCGACGGGCTGGCGGCGGGCAAGGGGGTAATTGTGGCCGATTCAATCCCGCAGGCCTCGGACGCTCTGGCCGGTATTATGCAGTCGAAAATTGTGGGGTCGGCAGGTGACCGGGTGCTCGTGGAGGAGTACCTGTCGGGGAGGGAGATGAGCGCCTTTGCGTTCACCGATGCCCATGCCGTGGTCCCCATGGTGCCCGCCTGTGATTATAAGCGGGTATATGATGGCGACCAGGGGCCGAATACCGGCGGCATGGGGAGCTACAGCCCACCGCCTTTTTACAATCCGGCACTGGCCAAAGCGGTGATGAAAAATATAATGGCGCCCGCCGTGAGCGCTATGCATGAGGAAGGAAGACCCTACAAGGGTGTCCTTTACGGCGGTCTGATGATTACCAATAATGGCCCAGAAGTGCTAGAATTTAATGCCCGGTTTGGCGACCCGGAGGCACAGGTGACTCTGCCCCGACTCAAAACCGACCTGGCGGATATCATGCTGGCAATAGAGAATAAGGAGCTTGACCAGATAGACATAGAGTGGAGTGAGGACGCCTGTGTCGGCGTGGTGATGGCATCCGGCGGATACCCGGGCAGCTATAAGACCGGCTTCCCCATTGCCGGGTTAAATAATGTGGATAAGGACATTCTGGTATTTCACGCCGGCACCAGAATGGGCGCAGCCGGTGAGGTGCTGACCAGTGGCGGGCGGGTGCTTACGGTAGTCGCCACCGGCAAGACTATCGCCGAAGCCAGAGATAAGGTCTATGCCAATATCTCTAAAATCCACTTTGAGGGCTGCCACTATCGAAAGGATATTGCTGAGATAAAGGAAAGCTAAAAGGTATAATACAGGGATGATTGAAGGGACAATTTAAAAGGGAGTTTGAGAGGGATAGAGGTTTACAGATGCGTAAGACACAGGTTATAGGAGCTTTACTCATAGCAATGTTGCTCATTCTTGGAGCCTGTGCACCAACAACGCCAGCACCATTTCCCCCTCCACCAAGTGAATCGCCAGCACCAGCACCTGAGCGAGAAAAGATTGTTATGCCCAATTACAGCGTTTTGGATGAAGATGTATACGACGCCCCCGTCAAGACCCAAGTAGCTTTGAACATATTAGTTTCGGGTGAAATTTCGGAACCGGGGCTCAATACATTGCTTAACCAACTGTACTCTTCCATATCGGTGAGGGGAGGGTTTAAATACCACGATTCCCCTACCAACATTTACATTTACGCTTATACTTCCAAGGAAAGAGCCGAGTCGGGCATGGGACAATGGATAGCAATGTTGCAAAAAAGTTATGATGATGTAGAACCTACCATCTCCATTAATGAACTCCAAATTACCCAACTCGATGCGAAACCTGAACAGAAGTTTGGATTATCTGAAACCGAACGACAGCAAATCTGGAATGAAATAGTTGAATCTGAAAGAAAAGCATCTCAAGAAGCCCAACGGGAGTTTCCAGACCTCGATCCCTTAGACCCGGATTATTCCCAATCAGCTTTTATGGAGCAATTAGATAAGCAAATAGAGTTGCAGCGGACACTTGATGAGAAATATAAGAATGTGTTGGCAGAAAAGTATGGATTAACACGAGACCAGCTTGTCGCCATTGTAGTAGAAGGCTTTGATAAGGACTGGCCATTCCCTAAGTTACAGAGTGAGTAGCTTGAAGGAACGAAAAATCCCCCTTTAGTCCCCCTTTACGAAAGGGGGAGGCTTAAATGGAGTTTGGGAGACGATACGGAGAGTAATAGAGGGACGAAGTCCCTCTCTAAAAACTAATTCTCCTTCCCCATAATATGAATAAAAATTCCTATCATGAAGGGGATTAAGGGGATAGGGTTATAACTAATTAAGGGGGTGAGGTTAACATTATGCCATTGGTAGCTGTAGTTATGGGCAGCAAATCAGACACTAAAGCGCTCCAGCCGGCGCTGGATGCCCTGGATGGACTTGCTATTGATTACGAGGTAAATGTAATATCTGCTCATCGCACCCCGGAGAAGGCGAGGCGGTTTGGACTCGATGCCCGGAGTCGTGGGATTGAGGTCGTAATTGCCGCCGCCGGGGGAGCGGCGCACCTGCCCGGGGTTTTAGCTAGCTGGACTACGCTACCGGTCATTGGCGTGCCCCTGGCCGACAGCCAGTTAGAGGGTATTGAC
>SDBV01009933.1_pt1 | contig 12555 bp, 12 predicted proteins | sample 2277081 | NCBI WGS metagenome assembly SDBV01 (sample SAMN10402039, study PRJNA504765) | marine sediment metagenome | isolation source: marine sediment core GS10_PC15, 223 cmbsf | place: Arctic Ocean: Southern Knipovich Ridge | collected 2010 | reverse complement strand
GTTGCAGCCACCCGTGACGCTTCAGAATGAAGCGGTCCTTCGGCAGTGACGTTATGCAGCAGCATATCCCGAAGACCATCGCCATGTTGCAGATAATGGACCCCACCCCGTTGCCCAGCGCCAACCCGGGCTTTCCGTCAAACGCCGCCGTTACCGACACGAACGCCTCCGGGGCAGTCGTGCCCAGCGAAACGACCGTCGCGCCAATGATGATCGTGGACATCCCACACGCCTTGGCCATACGTACCGCCGCCGTTACGGCGCGATCTGCCCCGAACACTAGCAAGACAATGGCCCCAATGGCCATCAGCCACAACCAGATGTCCATGCGGGATTGAAAGAATGCCTGGGGAATCAACTCTGCCAACATGGGGCAGAAGGTATCGTCCCCACCGGCAGGAAGCAAGAAAAACCCAACGACACACGGGTTTTTCAGGCAGATGCGCTTGACGTGTCAGGCAAATGTGATATAAATGACATTCGCACGTGCGGGCGTAGCTCAGCGGTAGAGCGCAACGTTGCCAACGTTGATGTCGTGAGTTCGAATCTCATCGCCCGCTGTAAAAAAATCCGGTGCCTTCAGGTCCCGGAGTTTTTTATTGTCATGTGAGATTCGAACTCACATAGACATGAGCGAAGCGAGTGGATATCCGCTGTTGTGGGAAGATGAGCCCGAAAGGAGTATTGTGTATGGTGGTGGTATTTTCCACAGAAAGAGGATGCAGGACAATGAGTTTATCTTATCGTTGTCTCATCGGTATAGCGGCCCATCTTCTGCTCGCCTTTCCTTGCGTTCCCGCCAATGACGCATCGGGCCCGAAGCTTTACCTGATTGTCACGCGACAGAAATTCACGGAAGCCGCCCAACCTCTTATCGAGAAGCGTCGCGCGGAAGGTTTCGAGGTGGTGGTCTCTCTCCAACCGCCCGCCGAAGCAATCGCCGCACTTCCCCGCAAGCCTGATCTGCTGTTACTGATAGGGGACGCTGAACCAGGCATGGAAAAGGCCAGTTGGTACGTTCCGACACAGTGGAGGATTCACCATCGCTGGCGCAAAACCGGGCCTGCAGATAAACGACCTCCTTTTCCATCCGATACCGCCTGGGGCGATTTGGACGGCGACCTCTTCCCGGATATCCCCGTTGGTCGTCTGCCGGTTCGCACGGTTCCCCAGCTTAAGCGTATCGTCGGGAAGATACTGGAATACGAACGCCAGCCGCCCAGTCTGGATGATCTCCGTCTGCCGATCGGGACGGGTGATCCTGAGCCCAGTGCGGCTCGCGATGGCGCCCTCTGGGCGGCGCTGGGCCATATGGCGACGGACGTGCTCCTGGGGACAATCAAGGTTGACGCACCGCGATGGGTACAACCTTGGCTGCTTTCGGCCAGCCCGAAACATCCGCTCCGGGGTTGGCCGCCAGATCAGCCCGACCTGTTCAGCGAGCAATTGCAGCGAGGGGGGTTCTTCGCTAGGCTGGAAGGCCATGGATGGATGGACGCTTTCTACTTCCTGCGTTTCAAGGACAGGTACATCAGGTACACAATCAAAAATGCGGCCGGACCTCTGGCAAGCGGCAAGCCTGGTCCTCCGCTGGTAATCGGCGCGTGCTATTGTGGGAACTTTGCCCTTCCCGAAGACTGTCTCGCCGAATCATTGTTGCGTATGCCCGCCGGACCTGTCGCGGTTATCGCCGCAACAACCGTGGCCGATTCGCTTCCTGGTTACCTTTCGGGAAGATCTTTTCTGCAGCTTTCAAAGGAGGGCAAGCGCAGGCGACTTGGCGAGTTCTGGTTTCAGGTACAGCAGGGATTGCCCAAAGACCGTAACCTGATCATCGAGAAGATTCTGATCAACACCGAGGGATATGTGGGAGAAAAGCCAGATCTTGTCAAACTCCAGCGCGATTATATGCTGATGCATGTGTTGCTGGGCGATCCGGCGATGCGCCTACGGATACCGCAGCGCCTGCACGGGAAGATTCGCCGCCATGAGGACGGCTGGCGATGGGAGGTCCGCAGACCGACCGGCGCCACGAGACTTCATGTTAGCTTTCGGGCTGCGGGGCAACGTTGGCCTCGCCCTGCGGTAAATGCTGGGAAGCAGCAGCTTCGCAGACTTCTCCAGGCCGCCAACGAGACCTTCGCCTTCCATGAACTTCCCTCCCCTCCGGGAAATGGGACATGGAAAGGCGTCATCAACCGAGAAGGCATACTTCGCCTCGTGGCCTTTACGCCCAAGGGGCTGCACGTTGTGGCGCTGAATTTGAAGCTCCCGAAAACGAGTCCTGTCCGCCCCGTTCCCGATCGCCGGTAGAGGAATGGGACAAGCCCGTAGAGGGCGTACAGGTAAAATGTCAGGAAAACGAAAAAGAAGCGTTCTCGCGAATAGTGGAAATCAGTTCTTCGCGGGATGTTTTCCGAATTGAACCCTCCAACATCAATCGCTCTTGAACAGCCATTCTCCAGCTAACAAAAACGCTGGAAAGAGTTTCCGGTATGGCACCTGTTGCATAGCATTTGTGTCTGTCATCTGGAATCCGTGTTCAATTTGTCAATACCAGGTCCACGTCTCTGGGCTTTGGTGTCGGTAAGGGTGCTTTGCATGCTCGGCAATAGGGCCTTTCCAGACCTCGCTTTCGCCCGCACGCTGAGCAGCGGATCACGGGCGAGTGGTTAAGCGCCAGGTACACCAACAGCCCAGCGAGGTTGAACGCGGCGACCAGGACAATCCAGAACGCGAACTTTGCCCATGACGTTCGCCTTGCCCAGCCGTGCCAGAAAGCGACCCCCGCCATAAGTAAGCTTAGGATTAGATTGATCGACAACTCCCATGGCTGCATTTCTATGAGTATCTCACCAACCAGCTTCCCGATCTCGGACATCTGATCTCGCCGGGACCACATATCCTTGTAGTGCCATCGCCACGCCAATTGATACAACGCAGGAGAGGCGCCCATTACCGTCTTGCGAATTTTGTCGCGGAAACGTACACCTGTCGCGATCCGGGCTCTCGGTATCGCCTCGGCAGTCCATTCGTAGCGGTTGACAAGTGTGGTTTCGCCCGCGGGAGTGATTTCGTGCAGTTCCACCCACGTTTTGTGGGGTCTGTACCTGTATTTCTCCAGCCACTGTTTCCTCTGTGTAACATCTTTCAGCCTCAGGAAGCCACCTTCCGCGCCCCTCTTGCGGAGGAACAGTTTTCCATCGGCTGCTCCGATCATGGCGCCATATTTCCATGATCCCGCCGGGAGCTTGATATCAATCCGCCGGTCCGGGTTACGAGTGAGGATCCGGCAGTTCCCGTTGGCGGTTGCAAGGTAGAGGATTTCGGTCTGGTCAGGTCCTGAGAAGTTCCGCCCGTGCCAATTCCCCATCCCCAGAAATGTCACTTCCTGCCCGCCAGTTTCTAATAACGTCTCTACAGCGTTGTTAGCAAAGTCGATCTGATAGAGTCGCTTCTCCGTCAACCAGAGCAACACCGGGCTGGGCGAATCCAGCGGACACCACGCCGTCATGAGCTGGAGTTTCTCGAACGGTGTGGTCTGGTCCCGAGTTTGTTGTATCCCATTGGCGCCTGCATAACCGATGCGTTCCCCCATCCAATCATAGCCGACAAAGATTTCCTCGCGCAGGCGATATTGCCAGTACTGGGTGACGCGGCCGGAGTAGTGGCGGTCTTCCACAGGTGTGACAACGGGCACCATCATCCAGGGGGAAAACTCCACGCCAATTGTACCCATCTGCCGAGTAATCCAGGTTCGGTCCATGGCCTCGTAAGAGGGGATCGGACTTGCCCATGTGATGTACTCAAATGGCATGTCCCCTCGCTTCCCCTCGAAGAGCACCTTGCCCTTGATGCCGAATACCTCTATTACTTCCTCGGGGCTTTCGTAGTCGTACTTGACGACTCTGATTAAATGCACCGTACCGTCGGGAAGGAACTCTTTCCTGGCGTTTCTGAGTAGCTTCTGCAATTCCTTTTCTGGTGTGGTCGATGTTCCGGCGGGTGTAGTCGCCACAGGCGGGCTTTCCTGAACAGGCAGCGACCCCCTGGTGAGTTCATGGGTAATCTCCACCGTAGCTATCTGAGCGATGCCCACCGCGAATAGCATCGTCACCAGGATGGTCACCACCGCCGCCGGGGCTGATATGTATATTGTTGCATCCTTCAGCTTCATGGGTTACCGCCTCCCAATCAAAATTCCCTGTTCAACAAGGCGTGCACAACCTGTGACGCCAGTATCACCAGTCCAATAACCATTACGCCCACAAACCACGCTGTGCTGCTCTGTACTAACACCAGGGCGAAGACCCCCCCCGCGAAGGCGAGCGGGAAGATTTTGGTCGTATACCACCTCGCCGTGCTGAGGGAAGTAAGCACCATCCCGAAGTACGCCACCATTCCCAGTGCAATCATCAACCATCCCTCGCCCAACACCTCGGGCCTTGGTACGTATGGCAGGTCGCCGGGCCTGGACGCCCAAAAGAACAAGACAGTCCACACTGCGCCTACACCCAGACACAGCGATACAATCGCCGCTGCTACCTTTGCGAGCAGTATGCTGATCGGTGATGCGGAGCGATGAATCGTGAACGACCATGTCTTTAAGAAGATTGGTACCATGAATTGTCTCACCGCTAAAATCAGTCCCAACCCGGCCGTGGTAAGCAGAATTACCGGCCCACAGTCCGCCAGTACCGACTGGCGAAACAAGTTGTAGTGGGTTACTGTTTCACCAGGCTCCACGTGCCAATAAGGTAGTTCCCCGCCCGTGTATTTCATCCAGAAACTCACCAGGCTCCCGCAAATCAGCAGCATTACCACCGCCGCCAGAATGGTCCAAGGCGCTGCCTCGCGCAATTCCTTCTTAAATAGTGCTACGAATCTCATTTTCCCTGTTCTCCCATTGAAAAAGCCCTCTGCCGTTGGCGGGCGCGGTGTACTCGATGAACTGGTCTTCCAGATTCATCGCTATCAGTTTGTACTCCGTCGCCCCGGCGTTTGTGGACCACGCCTCTATGTCCTTATCCGATGTCCCGACCAGCGTAAGTTCGATCTGATTCGCTCCCCGCCGCTCGTGCAGCACCCCGGGAAGGGTCAACTCTTTCGGCGGGGCATCGGGGAACGTTGCTACCACTTTCCGCACCGCTGCGCGGAATTCGTCCAGTTTGCAGTCGGCTCGCAGCACACCCTCGTCGATGACGGCTATTTTGTCTGCGACGCGTTCAACATCGCTGAGAATGTGGGACGAAAACAAAATGCTCCTGCCCTGTCGCTGGATGAGCTGGATCATGCCCTCCAGGAACTGCCGCCTGATGGCTGCGTCAAGCCCGAGTGTCGGGTCGTCCATTATCAACAGTTCGGGGTTGGGCGCTATCGCCAGTGCGAGTGAGACTTGTGCCCGCTGGCCGTTGGAAAGCTGCTTGATCTTTCGTTTCTTGGACAAACCGAAGTATTCGAGCATCTCGTCGAACAGCCGGCCGTCCCACTGCCGACCTGGAAAAAATACCCGTTGAAATTTCTCAAGCTGCCCGATGCTCATCCACCTGTACAGACGGTGCCCCTCGGTGACGTAGCCGATTCGTTGGCGAATCCGCGGCGTAAGATGCTGACAGTCGCAGCCCAGAATCTTTGCGCGCCCAATGGTAGGCCGTAACAAGCCCATTAGCAGCTTTATAGCAGTCGTTTTCCCGGCGCCGTTGCGCCCCAGCAACCCGTAAATGCAGCCGCGGGGCACGCGCAGGTTCAAGTGATCGAGCGCCAGGCGCTTTCCGTAGTACTTGGTCAAACTTTCAGTTTCCAATACGATGTCGCTCATTTTCTGCGCTTCTCTTTCTTTGCCTTTCCGGCAAACTGTCTCATGCGAGACTCAAGCATGCCCAGGATATCGCTGGGCGCCAGCCCCAGGTTGATCGCCTGTGCAATGATGTTGTCCATCCTCTGAGCCAGTATGTTGAGCTGCCCCGCATCGGTGTCGCGCAGAGCAGGATCAGCGACGAAGGTTCCTGACCCCGTCTTGGTGGACACCAGCCCTTGCTGCTCCAACAAGCCATAGGCACGCGCGACGGTGTTTGGATTGATCACCAACTCGCCGGCGAGTTCTCTAATCGGCGGGAGCTTATCGCCCACACCCAACTCCGCAGTGGCGATTGCCCGGCCGATCTGACCGACGATCTGCATATAAATCGGATCGTTGGAACCCGGAGATATTTGTATCCAAAGAGCCATACTTGAAATCCAGTGCTAAAAATGTACTAAGGCAACTAATACATTATGCCTGTACTGGCGGGGTGTGACAAGAGGAATCTCAGAAAACGCTGCATTTTTTTGGTTCACGAGTGATTTCCGGGGAAGGACGTCCATCCCGAAAATTCCGTTCATATTGATTTATAAGGACTTATGAATCTTGAGGAGATTTCAGCTTTGGTCTATGATTCGCCCTTTTTGGCGAACCCGAGGAAGGCAAATTGAGTTACTGAGGTCATTTTTGGGTCGCTATTTGGAAGTCGGGCCAAATTACTGAGGGAGAAACTTGCGCTCCGGGCGCTCATCGACGTGCCCGTTACCTCAGATCGTCTGCTGAAACCCTCACTGCGCTCACGGCCAACTTCATCGGCCACTGCTTCTCGGGCTGGATGGAATTTTCGGGAGGGAAAGCTCACTGTCGCTCCGCCCGTAACCTCCCTTGCTTTTCCGGATCAATGTCCTTCCTGGGCAGCCATCGCAAACGTGCGGCCGCCTTGCCCAAATCGGTGTTCCCGCATCGGAGGACCAGTGCCTTATAGAATGGGTCGGCTGCCTGAGGATCAAGGTACTTGATCCATGTACCCGCCTTCCAGAGTCGCCGCGCTGTTTGTTCGTCGTTGTCGGGCATCAACTCGCAAGCCCGCCAGGCGTGGTCGATCGCCTCGTAGAGGTAGTGCCATCGCTCCACCGACTCGGGACGATGGCGTGCGATACGCTGTTGTTCATCCTCGGACGCCGGAGCGATCGTAAAGCTGGTCCATTCATTGTTAGTCACGCGCGAGAATTCCGCCCAGGAGCGAAACGTTCCATCCAGCCTAGAGTTGTACCTGGCAGTGTCGTATCCCATCAACTCTCTGCCGAATTTCTGAGCCAATTGCGCTGCTGCCCAGAACGATTCGGCCCGATCAGCCTTGCTGGTTTTGTGGTCGTGACCTTTGCGAATGGCGGCGATGTAAGCGTCCAGACGTTTCCGCATATCGGGAACAAAGTACTTGCGTGCATCCTTCCAGCGTCCCTTTCGAACCAGGCGGCGAGCGAGAGTACCGCAAAACCAATCGGCGCGGGGGTTGCGCCCTCGCGCATCAATGTAGGCGGTCAACTCATCGATCGTCAGAATGCGTTCGGCCAGGTAGGCGGCAGCTGACGAGTGATCGTGTGTCCTGAGCAGATCCAGCGCGTCGACATATTCCCGTTGGGTCAGGTGAAGTGCCGCCAGATCCTTTCCCAGCAAGCGGGCTCTGTACTCCCAACGCTGCTCGTCCTCTTCGGACGGCGCCCGCGCCTCCAGAGCCACCGCGAGCTGCCCGGCCGCCTCGTCGAGCTTCCCGAAACGCAGAAGCAGCTTCGCGCGGATCCAGCAGGCGATAACATCGTCCTTCGGGGCTCGGTCAACCCATCCCCGGGCCTCGGACATCAGACCGGTGCGGTAGGCCGCCATCCCCAGTCGTGGGGCACCGCGGAGATCCCGAATTTTGGCCCGCTCCAACACCTCCAACCAAGCCTGTACCTGCTCCCTACCGGACGTTTCTGAAGCGATCCAAAGCGGACTTGGCCCGGCCACCAGGTGCGCGGTGACAATTCCGCGTCCCAACTCGTCCCGGGCCGCCTCGTCGAGCTGTTTCTCGCCGGACTTGAGTATCCGAGTGGCACAGATGCGCAGCGATGCGGCAGCAGAATTGTCGCCAGTGGCCAGTTGTTCGACGTAGAGTCGGATGGCAGCCAAGTGGTCGTCCCGGTCCAATTCCACCCGCCCCTCCCACCCGAAGCTCGCGGCGGCCAAACCGGTGGAATCGACAAAACCTCCGGAGGCCAGTTCGCGCGTGAGCACAAACCACTTGACGGCCTTCCCAGCATCTGCGCCCACATAGCTCCTCCCGAGCATGTAGGCAGCCCAAACCGAGCGGTAATTGCGCTCCTCGGCGGGCAGGAGGAGGACAACCTGCCACTGCTGTCGCGCAGCCTCTACGTCGCCCTCGTGCCAGGCAATCGCGCCGCGGAGGTACAGTTCAAACTCCTGGGGCAATCCGGACGGGATCTCCGGAGACTTGAATTTCGGGAGCATGGCCTGCTTGCGCTCCGCCTCACTCATCCACTTAAGCCGATAGCGGTGTGACCTTAATGCCTCTTGGTAGTTGCGCAGATGCTCCCGCACGGTCAGATAGCTCTTGACGATTTTATCACGGCGTGATTCGGGTATCTGGGCGGTCTTAATCATCGCCTTCAGATCAGCCACGCCCGATTCCTGCGTGATCATTCCGCTCGAAGGACCATACGGCGGGGATGGCGACTTGGCCTTGAAGCGGGTGTGAAGCTCCGGTAAGACACGGCGAAGCTCGACAAGAAACCCGCTCCGTGGTGACCTCAGCAGTTGCTCGTCGTCTCCGATTGCGCAGTTCATTCCGTACGATCCACCGCAGGCGAAGACTTTCCCGGCGAGCCCGGCGATCAAGGCTACCGCCAAGGCCCGGCTAATCAGAATTCGGTACGACATGGGATTGGACCTCTCTGTTAGTGTCGAATCGCATCCATGCAATCATCCTTCGCTTCCCAGGACCGAGCACGGCCCGCGGTGCGTCAGCGTCCGGGCGAAGCGTCCACTGGCTGCCAACTAACTCGACGCCCTCGAATTCCCCCAGCGCGTCGCGGGCGATCGGATCTTTACCGTCCCACCGTAGCGAGACACTCGCATCCAGGCGGGCGTCGGCGTCACCGGCATTGTGCAGGTACACGTCGATCAGCCCCGGTTCAACTTGGCGGGTCTCAACACGAAGGTCCGCCCGAGGCAACCGGCCGTCCATGATTGCGCGCAACGTCGTCCAACGCCAGTTTAATTTATCTGACTCGATCGGCAGGCGATACCAGAGGATGCCCCTCAGCAGCGCGGGGCGGTTCTCCGTCCACCGCCGCACCAGCGTCGCCATCGCCTCGGCGTCGGCGGTCAGCAGGCGGAACTGTGTCCCCGGAGCCCACGCCCCGCTGGAGCCTTCGGCCGAAGCGCCCAGGTAGGCCCCTGCGACATCGAAGGCCAGCAGGTAGCTGTAGGTCGGCAAAGCGACGCGGAAAGGCACCCCGGCCCGGGCGGCCTGCTCGACCCACCGGCGCGAGCGTTGCGGATCGCACAGTGACGGAATGTCTTGGAGCGACTGCGGTCTCCGCAAGGCGTGAACCTGCAGCACAAAACCGCAGGTTGCGCGGACGAGTTCGACAAACTGCGGACTATCCAGCCAGCTCGGTAAGGCGGTGATCGTTACCGGCAGGTCCCCGACGCGCCGTCGGACCGCTTCGACCCAAATACGGTAACCGGCCAGCTTGGATTCCGGGCAGTCGAAATCGATTTGTATCTCGCTGACCGTCAGGCCGGCGGCCCGGGCCTTCCGGACGGTCGAGGCGGCGACATCTGCGACCAGGCGGGTTGCCTCAGCGTTCTCGTCGAACGAACCGGAGTAGGGGCCCACGCGAATAACCAGACCTACCGGGCAGCCGCAGGCTTTCAGCGCAGCGAAGTCCAGTTCTGTTTCACAGATGCTCGCCCGGGCGGCGGACCACGATATCTCGGCCGAGAGAACGACCACACCCCGCAGCAGCGGTCCCGCCTCGCCGAGACGATCAAGCAAGTCCGGGGTCCACGCCCGCTGCCAGACATAGGCCTCGTGCTGCAACGGCCCCGACACTTGCGGGATGCGATCCGACCGGAGCAGCATCGCGATCAACACTCCTGCAGTCAGCACGGCTGCCAGGCCAATCAGGATACAACGCCAAGCCTTCATTACAGAATTATAACCGAAATGTTCCATTTGAGCTTGCGCCCACGACGTTCGCGAACCATAGTCTGCAAGCCTATCTTGCCACGAGGCCCTGGCAAACCTTCTCTTGGACGGATGTAGTTTTCGGAAGGGACAGGTGTTAAAGTGCGTCACCGTTGATTTAAGCACCATATGTTGTTAAAGTATTATCGAGCGTTTCGTTCAGATGCCCCAAAGCCTCCACGGAAGAATCAATGAGCGACGAACTTCATCACGAATGCGGTATTGCGGGCTTGTATTGGCTGAACAAGTCCAAAGGCAAATCCGGGCGTGCGAGCAGGGCATTGAATGGCGGGAACGTTACAGCCTTGATGCCCGCCATGTTGCTGGACCTTCAGAATCGCGGGCAATTGGCGGCGGGACTAAGCAGTTACAACCCAAATCGGGCGCAACTCCTTGATACTTATAAGGATATCGGTACTGTCGGCGATATCAACATCCTTGGCGATGCCAACCTTGACGGGATGGTTTCGGCGGACGACTACGGTTCCGTGCAGTTACATTTCGGCGCCACGGCAGGGATGGGATCGGTACCCGTTCCCGAACCGGCTACGCTGTCGCTGCTGGCGGTCGGTGGACTTGCGATGCTGCGGAAGCAACGAGCAACCGAGACAAAAAAAAGCCACCGATAACGGAGTAGATATGCCCGGTAATATGAACAGCTTGCTACTGTTTGGTGCTGGTGCGAGCTTGGCTCAGATGACAGCCAGCATGTTCCGCCGCTGGGGACGGACCTGTTTGACGCACTGGTGGGGTTCAGCCCTGCAACGTGGGGACAACGCAAACCGAAGCGGCTGACTTCAGGTGCGATTTTGAGGAAGGGATGAAGGAGTATACGGAATCGCATTCCAGCGACGGGACTGTGGACAAGCTGCAGCGGGCCATGGCGTCCTACTTCTTTCAGTTCACCCCGGAGAGGGAGGAGAACCTGTACCGTAGGCTCCACATGTTAATCCAGTGGTTATACAATATTGAGGGATAACGGCCGATAATTGCCCAGGGGTTGCAGACCTTATTATCACCTTATTTCGATGATGCTGCTCAGCCCGAAAATGCCCGTTACTATGAAGGCCGGATGGACGTAAAAGCCCATCGTAAATATTGGAGAACGAAACAGAAAACGTCCGATCCGCGTCAGCTCGTACTCCTGGATGAATCCAGGGACAAGACAAACATGACGCGGGGGCGACGGAACCGGTCTGCCCGTGCCTGGCTCAACCGCCCGGATGAAGGGCGTTTCGGGCAGCACCACGGCCCGATGGCAGGCAAATGGCCCTTACCGGGGCCGAGAAAGGGCTTGTGAATGTCCGGAATCCTGCATAGGATCAACGAAAAGGCCCGCGATGGTAGTGGGCTGGCATCCATATGGGAAATCTCGGGTAATAATAATGGAGCTGATGTGAAACGAAACCAGGCGTGGCAGTCTGCCTTCGCCGCAGAAGTGGGAGACATTTTATGGTACGGCAAGCAATTTTTCTTTGTGCGTTGGCCGGGCTTTTCGTTGTGGTTGGGGGGTGCGACCCCGAGCCAGCGGCGATTACGGTGGACAAAGCGGAACTCGTCGCCAGGGACGGCGTGGAACCCAAGGCCATCGAAATCCTCTATCGGGCGAGCAAGTATCTCCAGCAGACCAAGACCTTCAAGTTCCAGGCCGACGTGACACGCGACGTGATTCTCTATGACGGCGTGCGGGTGCAGTTCAGCGGGATATCGAAGGTCACTGTGCAGAGACCGAATAAATTGCAGGCGAGCTTCGACGGCGATGAACGATCTCGCCGGAGCTACTTCGACGGGGAGACCCTTACCATTTGCTCTCTCACCCGCAACACCTATGCCCAGGCGAAGATATCGGGCACAATCGACGAGGCGATTGACTTCGTGTTCGAGACGTTTGGCTTCTCGATCCCGCTGGCGGACCTCGTCTACGCCGACCCCTACGCCGTGCTGATCGAGAACGTCGACAAGGGATACTTCGTCGGCCAACACAAGATCGACGGTGTGTTGTGCGATCACCTCGTATTCCAGCAGGAACAGATCGACTGGCAGATATGGATCGAGGCGGATGATACACCCCTGGTGCGGAAATTGGTGATCACCTACAAGACAGAAGAAGGCTGCCCGGAATACGAAGCCGTGCTCTCGCATTGGAAGCTGAATCCATCCGTGAGCGACGCCGATTTCAAATTCACCCCGCCGATGGGCGTCAAGAAAATTGAATTTCTTCCGCTCGATAAGATATATGTGGTGGAAGAGGAATCCCAGGCGGACGGAATTGAAGAAGTGGATGTGATTGTGGAAGAAGTGGAGGCGAAAAAGCCATGAAACAAACAAATACCAAAAGCAAAATGGCACGAATTTTGCCGATTCTCGTCGGGTCGGCCTTGCTGACACTGATGTGCTTTATGGCATCTGACGCTGACGCCCGAGGCCGGGGCGGCGGCGGAGGTCGAGGCGGTAGAAGTTGGAGCGGTGGAGGCCGAGGCAGCGTGCGACATTCAAGTTCGCG
>SDBV01009932.1_pt1 | contig 12556 bp, 10 predicted proteins | sample 2277081 | NCBI WGS metagenome assembly SDBV01 (sample SAMN10402039, study PRJNA504765) | marine sediment metagenome | isolation source: marine sediment core GS10_PC15, 223 cmbsf | place: Arctic Ocean: Southern Knipovich Ridge | collected 2010 | reverse complement strand
AACGGCAGCCTGTTTGCCTCGCTCGAAGATGAAGACGGCGACGGGATCCTCGACCTGGTCATGCATTTCGCCATGCAGGATTTGGACATTGAAGCAGGCACGGATGAATTGCTTCTCAGCGGCAATTTCCTGGATGGCGGCGCCTTCGAAGGCAGTGACATTATCAGTATCGTTGGGTCCGGCGATGCGAATGGTGATGGTATTGTATCTGCGGATGACTTCGCCAGTGTACAGGGGAACTTCGGTAGTATGGATGATACGGGTATTTTTGGCGACGCCACCGGAGACGGGGCGGTTTCGGCGGATGACTACGCTTCCGTGCAGTCCCACTTCGGCGCCACAACAGGGATGGGGTCGGTGTCCGTTCCCGAACCCGCCACGCTGGGGCTGCTGCTTTTGGGTGGTTTGGTCCTGCTCAGGCATAGGCGGTCAGTCTGAGTTCTTAGCAGGCCATTTTTTTAAACAAGGTGCCTAACAAGAAAGGTATTGCCATGAAAGCCCACATCGTTTTGTTAGTCGCTGGAAGTCTACTGCTGGTCACATCGGTGGCCCGGGGGATTGCGGCCGGTCAGGTTGACGACTTTGAGATCGGCGGCGATACTGCCAACTGGACAGGAGGTAACCCAATCTTCAGCCCTGCACCTAGTCAAGTCCCTGACGGGGGACCGGGCGGTTTAGGGGACGGGTATCTGCAAATCAGCGTGGATGGATTTCATCTGGGCACTCGTAACATCGCCGGACAGTGGGCGGGTGATTATTTGGCTGCCGGAATCACAGGCGTTGAAATGGATGTCAATCGTATCGCTGGTCCCTCAGACGTTTCGTTGCGTATTCTGCTGTTCGGGCCCGGCGGGACCTGGGCTTCTACTGACTTGGCACCTACTTTAACAGGTCCTGGTTGGCAACACTTGAGCTTCGGGCTGAGTGCTGCCGACCTTACTTACGTACCCGGCAGCACGAACCCCCAGGCCCCCGACGGTACGGGGATACTCGGGGATACTCTTTCAGGTGTTACACGATTGCTCATTCGGCATGACTCGGTGACACCGACCATACCGGGATTAAGTCCACCATTCATTACAGCGACCTTGGGAATTGACAATATCACTGCCGTTCCCGAGCCTTCCCTGCTTGGCGACGCCAACAATGACGGCGTAGTTTCCGCAGATGACTACGGATCCGTGCAGTTGCACTTCGGCGACACCGGCGATATCGGGATCCTTGGCGATGCCAACCTTGACGGCGTGGTTTCAGCTGATGATTACGGTTCCGTGCAGTTAAACTTCGGTGCCACACAAGGGATGCCCACCCCCGAACCCGCCACGCTTGCGCTGCTGGTTTTGGGGGGACTGGTGATGCTGCGAAGAAAACGAAAGTAGACGACGGATAATGCGAATGACTACCGCGTCGCGGGAAGAGATGCGGTCCAGGAAATCCCGATTCAAGACAGCAAGATAGGAGTAATCATGTTACGCAGAACACCCTCACATCGAATCTGGTTGGCGGCAGTGGCAATGGGTTTGGCGCTGTCGGGGTGGTCAGCGAACCCCGCCTGCGCGGATTTCGTTTGCGACTTCGAAGACCCCGGGGATCCGCTCTGCACCGGCGACGGCGTGGAGTGGAAAAACGAGGGCGGCAGCCCGACCCTCACCGGCGCGGTCTGGCTGACATCTGATAACCGATCGGCGGTCGTATTCGTCGGTACGAAGGGGCAAGGTAAGTGCTGGTACGGTTTCGCCAACGGTGTGGTCTGGCCCGAAGGTGGACCCTACCCGCCCGTCCCGCCTTACCCGAACGACCAACGTGGGTGGTGGTCAACGAGCTTCGCCGCTCAGATACTGTTCTATGACCCCGCTGAGCTCGCCGCCGTCGCCAAGGGCAAGGGCCAAACCCCACCACCCGCAGCCATACGCTGTAATGGACATCGGTGAGGTTCTGTTCAAGTCCCGGCCGCGCGCACAACACCGCGTGGGTGCAGCCGCATTCGACCCATCTGCCGGAGTGCTTTATGTCATCGAACTCCGAGGCGATGAAGACAAGTCCCTGATCCACGTCTGGAAGGTCAAGCCTAAGTCCTGAAACCCGTCGCTACCGAAAACCTCGTCCTTCTTATCTTATGAAGGCCTACATATCTTGCTTGAGTAAATCCCGATTTCCCGATTCCGGCCAGATTCGCACCTTTTTTTGGGCGGATGTAGTTTGCGGAAAGGACAGCACGGGATATGGGGTTGTTAGCGATAAAATTTATTAATATTGGTTGCGCCACGGGTTTGTACGCCGTCTATATTGGCGAAGGCTTCATTCGAAAGGTCGGCTTGAAGGATCAAACGAGCATATTGCTTGAGTTTCTGGAGAGTGCCGGCGGCAGTTTACACACGCTGCTGACGCGGCTGACGTTGCGCGAAGATGTGGCGGAAGATCTAATGCAGGAACTATTCATAAAGCTATCGAGGGCAAAAGGCTTCGCCAAGGCGGATAATCATCTCGCCTATGCACGCCGTGCGGCGATGCACCTGGCCTTTGACTGGCGGAGGCTGCAAGAGCGAAAGTCCGTCACAGCGGCGATGATAACTGAGCCATTGGCTGCAAACCTTTTGCCACTGAGCAAGCTCATCAGCGATGAACAACTCGGGCAGATTCTCGACGCTGTCGGGCGACTCAGCGAGCTGTCCCGTGAGGCCTTCGTGATGCGACACATTCAGCAGGAACCGTACGAGGCGGTGGCCAATCAGCTCGACAAGACCCCTCATCAAGTCCGCGCACTGTGCCACAAGGCCGTCGAGCAAATCCGGTCCCTGCTGAATAACAAATCTCCCCGCCGCCACCGCAAGGAAGAATCTCATGTCCAGGATTGAAGACCAAGACATCCTCCGAGCAGTCGAGCAACTCGGGAAGGTTCACCCGACCTCAACGGCCACAGACGATGCTATCCAGCGTGTTCGTGAAGCTCTGAAAATGGATCAGCGCGCAAAGAATTCGCGCATAAGAAGGAGCATCATTATGAAAATCGCAATTCCGTCCGGCGTCGCAGCAGCCATTCTGATTGTTGTCGGGTTCCTGCTGAGTATTCAGACCACCCAGCCGGTCAGCGCAGCCGAGCAACTCAAGGAAATCATCAAGATCAATGATGCGTACAAAGGATGGATTCACATCACCCTGGAATCTATCACGCCCGGGGCTACAACTCAGCCTCTCCCGAAATCAGGGGTTATACACCTGAATACCAACGACAACACATTAGCGCAGGTGGTGGAGGGCGATGACCAACGACTTGTTACTTACGTATCGCCTACGAAAAACGAGGTCATGTACTACAGCAGTAAAACGAACGAACTGGAGATAGGCACGTTGAGTCCGGGAAGCGCCAGGGGAATGGCTCGGAGTGTCTCCAAGTTCGCCACCGTTGACGGCATTCTTGGAATGCTTAACAATGACGGTGAGAAAAAGTACGAAATAAAGCAGAGCAGGGACGGTCAGTACGAACGTTTCGATATTTCCCCGATCAAACCTGAAACGGGGCGGTCGAAGGTACTCGGGCTCAAAAAGATGGTCGTGTATGTCGATCCGGATACGAAGCTTATCCGGCGAATTACCGGGGAAACCCCGGAAGGGATCACCTGTGTCTACGGTTATAGCTATGGTGAACCCGCCATCAAAGACATCTACAGCCTCGGCGTTCCCCGCAACGCAAAAGTCATCGACAACCGGGGCGCAACGAGTCAGCCGGCAAGGCAGCCTAAAGACACATCGATTAAAGCTGTACCTCGCAGCGCCAAAGTTGTTGACAATCGTCCTGTGGAGCAAGCTAGAACCATCATGGATCGTTTGGAAAAGCATATTGAGAAAGGTTTAGGTGACTACGTTGCTGTCCTGACCGTCTCCAACGTCCAATCGGACGGAACACTCAGCAACCAGCGAGGGATATTGAGACTCTTTGGCAGCGACCAAGGTAGATTTGTCTCCAACCAATACAGGGTCGGGCGACCTGCCAATACAGAGGATCGTACCTTCTTCTCACTAATGGGCATGCCCGAAGGCTGGCCGAAACCCGATGTCAAGAAGGTGCTGAAGCGAACTCGCGATGCGATGCCCGTCATGTTTTTTGTTATGGACGGTCGGCGAGCATGGTCTGGTTTCTACAACACAAAGACTCACTCTTACGTCGGGGGTGACAAGGAATTGCCACATCTCGACATGATCCCGTGGAAGGCCGAAAACACCATGGTGGGACAGATCTGGCCAAGCCCCTGGCGTTGGTACGGCTTGGGAACGAAGGTCGAGTTGCTGAACGACAAGAACCATCCCAACCAATCCGGCCTGCGAGTGAGAACGTATTCCTATCCGACACCTAAGACCAAACAGCTTAGCGAAACCACCATCTGGTTGGACCCCACTCGCGATGACATGCCGGTGGAGAAAGTATATCGCACATATGAAAAGGACAACAAGACCGTCAAACGCGAGAATATCACACGCTACCTGAGCTATGCACAGTTGCCCAATGGTCAGTGGTATCCCACGCGATGGAAAACAACCTCCGGTCTGTATCGGGATATGGGGCAGGGCCGAATGCGAAACCGAGGACGCCTTAGAAGCACTCGCGAATACAACTTGCAGATCTTCCCGAACATGAAGCTTGAGGGTGAATGGTTCACGAATCCCGCCGAGAAGCTCAAGACGAAGAAAGGCGGGTGGTAGTTTCCAGCCTATTTAGTGAAAAGTACTCCTACTGAGAATACCGTCCTTCTTATCTTATGAAGGCTACGTATCTTGAGCAAATTCCGATTCCGGCCAGATTCCCTCCTTTTCTTGGACGGATGTAGTTTGCGGAAGGAACAGCTAGGGAGAACATTTACTGATTGGCCTGATTGATGCACCAGTCCATGTCGGGGTCGAGTGGATACAGCGGCCTCGGGACTTGAGTGAATTCATAGTTGTTCAAATTGTAAGATGCCGCGCCGGGACAATCCGCACGAAAGACGCCCTTGGCGACAGCACCATAGGTTACCTTGAATCCCACGCCGGTCTTGAGAGCAACTATTTTCGCGTCGAAGGGTTCGATCCCGACCTTGCGGAACACAGTAGGCTGGGGTCCGACTACAATTTCTTCAGTAACAACCAGTCGAATATTATCGAGTCCCAGGCAAACCGTTTTCCCGGCGTCAACGAAGGGCCTCGAGCCGAACGCGCCGACATCTTCGATAATCCCATCGGTAACGCACAGGACCTCGGCCGTGACTGTCAGCGGGGTGCTGAAGCGCGTGTCGCGTTTACCACCGACTTCAAGTGTAATGCTCGTGCCCACATCCGCGGGAGTGATGTTCTGAACGGCCTGGTGATCGGGAATGTGGATAAGAATCAGCCCGTGAACCTGTTCCCGCTGGTCGATCAAGGCCTCCAGAAGGGTGGTCGTATCGCCCGGAGCGCCACCGCCGACCGTGTCCGCGGAATCAGTGATAACAATCGGATGCCCCTGCGTCTGTGCTGCCGCCCGGACAGCCTCTTGGGGCGAAAGCATTTTTACTGGCAGGAGCCCTTCGCGCAGCTCCCATGCCCGCATTGCAAGCTGCTTTGCTATTCGGGTCGCAAGTGGATAATCGTTGTCAGTTACCGCCAGGACCGCCCACCCCTGCTCCGGGACATCCAACCAGCACTGGCTGCAACAAAGTGAGCAATCGATCACGCCTTCGTTACTCATCAAGCCCGTTAAGGCATCGAACAATTCTTTAAGCGGCCCCGACTTCATCCCGTCGTCGGGTGGGGGGACAGTCATCGGAATCTTACACCAGCCCGTTACCGGTTTTATCTTCCCTGCAAGTATGGACAACAGAATTCCCGCAGCTCGCTGGCCTGTTTCAACAATGTCCACATGGGGATGGGTCTTATATGCGACCATCACGGAACACAAATCGATCATCTTTTGAGTTACCACGGCGTGGGAATCCAGCGTGCAAACGATGGGAATTGATGGGCCTTTTTCCTGACGAATGATCTCGAGAAAGTATCCTTCCAGATCGGGGATGTCCGCAGAGGACATGGATCCATGTAAAGCCACCAGCACCCCGTCGAGAGGTCCCGATGTTTCAAGAGCCCTACGAAGTATCTCTTCCAGGTGGCGAACCGCTTCGGGGGCAACGTTCCCTCCAGCCAATCCCGATGCGCTCAGAAAAGGGACAGCCTCGATGTTCTCCGTGGAAGACTCTATAGTTCTCAGAAATCCCGTAACTTCGTCCCTGCGATCGTTGTGCGACAGAATTTCATCCCCAACAAGTATTCCACCGACTTTTGTAAAATGCGACAATCCCGCCTCTATGCACGAGAAGCTGTTCGATTCATGCATAATTCTGATTAGGGCTATTCGACAACCAGACATCTTTATCGCGGATCCTTTTGACAGAAAAACTTTCAGAGTCGACATTCCCCATATGACGCGCCCACGACCATCACGCCCCTTTCCGATGGTAATCCGCCTGTGTCATTTCTCGTAGAACCACAGGCCGGGACGTCCCCAATCGCCGCGGTGCCATGGGAGGAAAGTGGTCGGGATATTTCGCAGTTTGGGGTTTATGACCTTGATGTGCCCCGGATACTTGGTGGTACCGATCGTCCAGAGGTTGTCCGCGGCGATGTCGGTTACCACTTTGAACCATTTTTCCTGTTCTTTGGGATCGAGTGTGCCTCTGGCCTTGTCGAAAGCTTCCATGGCTCGAATCATATCTGGAACGGGTTTAACGCCCCTCTTTCCTTTGCTTTGATACCAATTCACCCACTCAGGCGCCCAGAAACTCAACTGCCTGACGGCTACGAGGTGATTCGCGTTACCTGACAGAAAGCTACCATCGAGAGTACCCCATGAATGCATGGTCAAAGCAGCACCGTGGTCGTTCCCATCTCTCTTTTCGACCAGGAACCCGAAGTCAATAATCCTGAAGTTGGCCTTCAGGCCTATATCTTTCAAATTTCCCATCACAATTTCAGCAATTGCGGGAAGGCTCGTTTCGGGTCCCGCTACGAAGGTGATTTCCAGCTTCCCGCCGTCCGGGCGGAGGCGGTAACCATCCGCATCTTTCTTGTCGAGACCCATTTCGTCTAACAACTTCCTGGCCTTGGCGGGATCGTATTTCAGGGCGGTGTGCGCCAGACGCTCGTTGTAGAACCTGCTCGTTTCATACGGCGCTACCTGCCATGGATCCGCGAGCCCCAACCAGACGAGTTCATTTATCGTTTCCCGGTTGATGGCGTGGGAGACGGCAAAACGGAATCGCTTGTCCAGGAAGATCTTTCGCAGGGGAAGATTCTTGTGGGTCAGGTTGAACTCCACTACAAGCGCGTTGATAGCGGTGCTGGCCCAGCGGAAGACTTTGATTCTTCCCGTCTTTTCGGCTTGCTTGAAGGTGCTGTATGAGATGATGTCCTCAATGGATACATAGTCCAGTTCGCCCGCGAGGGCCTTGAGCTTGACGACCTCCGGGTCTCCCGTGAGGCTGTAACGCATCTCGTTGATATAGGGCAACTGGTTGCCCGCCTTGTCGACGGCCCAGTAGTAAGGATTTCGTTTGAATATGACAGGAATCTTTGGCGAGGCCTGAAACAGGGCCCAGGGCTCCAGTGAAGGCTTGTCCGGGTTTACTCTCTCGGCGTAGTCAGCTTTTTCAACAAACAGCCGATCCCATGAGACGAATCCCGATTTCTTCGCCAACTCATTTGCTTTTGCTTTCCCGATGTATCTGGCGTGGAATTGCTTGAGGTAGTGCTTGGGGTAGCGGGTCGCCCACCAGTGTATGGATGTGTTGTCTACCAGGAGATAAGGTTTTTTTGCCCGGATTCGAAGCGTATAATCATCCACTTTTTCGAATTTTACAATTTCACCGCCCGACGTCAGTTGAGGTGTAAGATTCGGGGTTACCTCTTTATTCAGTTGAACATCTTCATACCAGAAAATGATGTCATCAACCGTGTAGGGATGCCCGTCCGACCATTTCAGACCCTCACGCAAATGTATGATCCACTCGCGCCCCTGGTCCTTCATCTCGTAGCTCTTGGCGAGATTGGGATATGAACCTATTGTGTGAGAATGTTTTGCCTGTATGAGGTATGTAGTATCTTGTATGGGGACAGTTTTGGTTGGGTCCCACGTGGCGCGTCGAAGAACACCGCCGTATTTTCCGATCTTACCGTCCTTCACGCTCCACTCGGCGACAAACGGTTCGTCGGGAAGCCTCTGTTCGACGGGCGGTAGTTTTCCCGCCTTGACCAACGCCGCAAGCTCCGGCGCTTCGTTGTACTTTCCGGGGAGGGCAATATCGGCGACGGCGAAAATAGTGACGCAAACAACAAGCATAGCTATCCATGATTTCATCATCAGCAATACCTCTGTGTTATAGTTGTTATGTTCCAGTACAAAGTCTCAATATGGGACACGACAAACCACTTGCGTTTACTCTCCGTAGAACCAATTCACACCAATGCGAGCAAGGCGAATTCCATCCAAGGCATGATAGTTCACCAGCGCCACGCCGCCATCCTCTATCCATGTGATCCCGGGATAGCCATAGTCACCGTAGACGCCTTCCGGATCACAGGTGATATCGCGGAAGTTGCCCCACGTCTGCCCGTTATCTTTGGAAATCGCAGCAGTCATTGGCGAGCGCACCCTTCCTAACGGAATCGTCAGTTCACCAACCTTGATGTCAGGCTGTTTCTCACCACCATATAACGCCGGCGCATGGGGGTTCTTGCAAAAGACAGTAAGCAGATCAACGGTGGCAGGAACACGCACCATATGAAACCCCGCACAGGGTTCGGGAAGCTCAGGAACCAACTCAGGCTGGGACCATGTCAGCGCGTAGTCCTCAGAGTAGGCCCTGGCGAGATAGCCGCACCCAGTCCGACAGAGCATGATCAGCCGGCCGTGTTCCATCTCCACTACGCTGGGCTCCTCGTTATGCGTATCCTTCCCGAAATCTATGAAGTTTCGGCTGGGCCACCATGAATACCCTTGGTCGTCCGAATAGAAGCAGAGCGAAACTGTATGATCGCCTGATACGGGCCAAAACGACGCAGCCGGAATCACGATGCGGCCGGAGGAGAGCCGCATGACCTTGTCCGCCTGGCTCTCACATAAGCCCGGGAAGTGAGTCGCACAGATCGGGTCGCTCCATGTCACGCCCTCGTCGGACGATCGGCGGACATACACATGCGAGTCCAGGGTTGAAGTAGCATCACCCCAGCCTGGGGTCCGCGCGCTGAGTACCTCGAGAGTGTAGAATAACAGGATCTCCCCGCTGTCTAGGCGCATCAACGTCGGGGCGATGGTCTCAAAGTTCTCCACCCTTGGCAGCGGCGAAAACGGCTCGCCCCACGTTCGCCCGTCGTCCTGCGACACCCGCGCCTCCAGCCACCCTTCGCATTTCTCCGGGTTCGTCTCGATTCCGTGAACGAACAACAGCGAGTCATCTTTCATGCGTAGGATGCTGCCACTGAGCCCACGGTGGGTGCGGTTCGGGGGCATCGGCACGGCAACATTATCTTCAAACATGCGGGATTCTTCTTTATCCGGGATTTCCAGATGACTTTCACTTGCAATCGTCACAGGTTATCGAACGTCATTATCATTTGGCCGAGGGGATGAATAAAGGATAATTTTTCCGTACAGTTTCGTCCGCGGAAATCGGATAGGTCGCACCTCCGGTCTGCCGGGAGAGGGCTAACTGTCTTCGCTTTCTGTAACTAGCAGAACACACAAGTGTTCCGGGAAAACGCAAGGAAGAATTATGAGTCCACTGCTCTGACCGCAGAGCTAAGGGTTCGCCTCGCCCGGAGGGCGGGTATCGCTCATTCTCCGTAGAACCAATTCACACCAATGCGAGCAAGGCGAATTCCATCCAAGGCATGATAGTTCACCAGTGCCACGCCGCCATCCTCTATCCAAGTGATCCCGGGATAGCCATAATCCCCGTAGACGCCTTCCGGATCACAGGTAACGTCGCGGAAGTTTCCCCACGTCTGCCCGTCATCTTTGGAAATCGCCGCAGTCATTGGCGCGCGTACCCCGCCAAGGGGGATTTCGAGTTCGCCAACCTGGACGATTGTCTGCTTCTCACCATCACATAACGCCGGCGCCAGGGGGTTTTTGCAAAAAATGACGAGGAGGTCGCCGGTGGTGGGGATGCGCACTGCATGGAACCCTGCACATGGGTCGGGCAGTTCGTGAACCAACTCAGGCTGGGACCATGTTGTCGCCTTGTCCTCAGAGTAGGCGCGGGCGAGATACCCGAGGCGAGTCCGGCAGATCATGATCAGCCGCCCGCCGTCCAACTCGACTACGCTGGGCTCTTCCGTATTACTCCCGAGATCAACGACATTATCGCTGGGCAGCCATGCATAACCCCCATCATCCGAATAAAAGCAAAGCGAGACGTGATGATCCCTGGAAACCGGCCAGGGCGATTCAACCGGGAGGACGATGCGGCCAGAGGACAGGCGCATGGCTTTGTCCGGCATGGCTTGACATGAACCCGGGAAGGGAGCCGCGCAGATCGGAGCACTCCAGGTCACCCCCTCGTCAGACGAGCGTCGAACATACATATTCTGGTTCAGGGTTGTGGTAAAATCGCTCCAGCCCTGGGGCCGCGCGCTAAGCACATCGAGTATATAGAAGAACAGGATATCCCCGTTGTCCAGGCGCATCAACGACGGGCTGATGGCCTCAAAGTTATCCTCCATCACCAACGGCGAAAACGGTTCGCCCCACGTTCGCCCGTCATCCTGCGACGTTCGCGCCTCGATCCACCCTTCGCATTTCTCCGGGTTCGTCTCGATCCCGTGAATGAACAACAGCGAGCCATCTTTCATGCGCAGGATGCTCCCACTGAGCCCACGGTGCGTACGGCTCGGGTCCATCGGAACTGCAACATTATCTTCAAACATGCGGGGTTCTCCTGAATCGGCATTTTTCATATGACTTTGCGCCTGCAACCATCGCAGGCTATCAAACGTCATTATCGTTTGGCTGAGGGGGTGCGTAAAGGATAATTTGTCCGTACAGTAGCCCTTGTTCTCGGGAGCACCGACCCAAAACCAGATGCTTTCGCCCAAGAGGTACTATGGTACGGCAAAGCGAAAACCACCCCCATTTGACCCCTGTAAACATTGTCCTAAATGAAGCGGAACTATCTAGTCCGCCCGTCACGCAGTTGCTTATTCCACCAGTTCCGCTTCGTTCTCTGGGCTGCTCTGCGCACCGCAAGAGTTGCAGGGGTTTCGCTCAAATGACAACCCACTCATCATTTTGTCTGTCACGGGAAACTACAATTCCAGATCGATCTGGTCGGACTTGTGTGGCGGGACGGGTTGGTTGGCGTTCTCTCGCCGCAAAACGTCCACGCCGCGGAAGAGATATCGCCGCCAATGGTCGGAGCGCCGATTTTTTCGGGGCCAAACGCGCACCACACGAATCCGCTGCGAAGGGAGCTTTGTGGGCGTATTCCGGCCGATCTCTGGAACCCCGCGAACTTGGGGCTTAATCAAAGACCCTGCCCGATGTCGGATACGCCGGAGCTGGATTTGTTGTTTCTTTTGGTACATGAGCTGTGAATACAATGCGACCGCTCCGAAGCGGGAGACACTCGCCTGTCCCGGTCTATATATAAGATAAGATTTATTTCCGGATTGGGCGAATTTGAGCAGGGAAATAAGCGTAACCATAGCAGTCCGTGGTTTTTGAGTGTGCTGGGCTTTCCCCTGCCATTGCAAAAAAGTGCGATCACCCGTAGACTTACACGTCTTATGAGCATTCGGATCATCAAAAGCGAAAACCCCCTGACGGACAAGGCCGTCATCGCCCTTAGGGACCGTCTGCGCGAAGGCGGGGTGGTTTCCGGCCGGCCGGGGGCGGTAGGGAACGTTCGCGACATCGTGGCGGGGATCATCAAAGGAGTCAAAGAGGGGGGAGATACGTTCGTCGTCAAACACACCAACGATTTCCACAAGGTAAACCTTACACCCGAGACTTTGCGTGTTTCGCAGCAGGATATCCAGGCTGCTCGCGCAGCCGTCGATCCGGAGTTCCTCGAACTGGCCCGGCGGACAATAGCAAACATCCGTGAGTACCAGCAGAGCATCCGGGTCGAATCGCCCCCGGTGCTGAGGCGAGGCGGGCGGGAACTGAGCGTTCGTTATACGCCGATGAGGCGCATTGGGATTTACGTACCCGGCGGAAAGGCCATCTATCCGTCCTCTTTACTGATGACGGCCGTTCCTGCAATGGTTGCGGGGGTCGAGGAGATCGTAATGCTCTCACCGCCCACCGTCGATGGAGATATCCACCCGATGCTGCTGGGTCTGGCGTACGAGCTTGGGATTGAAGAAATCTACCGCGCCGCTGGTGTCGCGGGACTTGCTGCCCTGGGCTGCGGAACCAAGACGATTCGCCCGGTCACGAAGATATGCGGGCCGGGTAACGCGTTTATCGCCGAGACTAAGCGGCAGCTTTTCGGGCGGGTGGGGATAGACAGCATCGCAGGACCCAGCGAGGTGCTGATTATCGCGGATGAGT
>SDBV01009931.1_pt1 | contig 12557 bp, 8 predicted proteins | sample 2277081 | NCBI WGS metagenome assembly SDBV01 (sample SAMN10402039, study PRJNA504765) | marine sediment metagenome | isolation source: marine sediment core GS10_PC15, 223 cmbsf | place: Arctic Ocean: Southern Knipovich Ridge | collected 2010 | reverse complement strand
GACTGGCAGGAGTCGGCTAACGTGCCGCTGCAGCGCCCCGAGCGTGCGCTGGTGATGCATCGTGCGCCAGTGGGCGGCGATGAGGCGGTGGAAGCGAAGCCGGCTCAGACGCTGGCGCAGGCTGAGAGGAATAAGGCGCAGCGGTAGGGGCTGTAGGGTTCGAGGCTCGGCGCGGGTTCAGGCTCAGGGGGCTGCCGTCGCATCGGGTCTCGCGGCCGCTGGTCCGGGTGGCCCCGCTCCAAAGTACGCTGTTGTCCCTATAGAGGCGTTCGCCTTCACCGCGTTTGCCGATTCCGCAAAAATCCCCGCACCAATGAAAAAAGCCAGCCACCGGCTTGTTGCCTGTGGCTGGCTTTTGACAGCGTCCTGCTCTGGCTGTCCGTCAAGTCGATTAGAACTTGTGACGGATACCGAGGCTGACGATTGCTTGCGAGTTCGAAGCCGATTCGGCGTCGTAGTCGGCAACCGACGCCACAGCGCCCGTGCCCGATGCCCTTTGCCATGCGCCGACCAGATACACGTCCGTGCGCTTCGACAGGTTGTAGTCGCCGCCCAGCGAGATCTGGTTATACGAAGCCGACTCGCCGTTGCCCGAACCGTGCGTGAACGTGTAGCCCAGACCCAGCAATGCTGCCGGCGTCAGTTGGTAGTTCACGAAGCCAGCACCGACGTTGTAACGTTCCGTCGAGGTGAACGACGAGAATGCATCCGGCTTGTACTGTGCGTTGCTGTAACGCAGGCCAGCCGTGACCGGTCCGATCACGTATTGTGCGCCGACAGAAGCGATACCGATCGACTTGGCCGACTGGTACGGCAGGTTGATCGAGTTGAACGTGCCGTCCGACGTACCGCTCCAGCCCGCTGCACGACCTGCCAGGGTGTCGGAGCCGTTGTCCATGCGGATGTAGCCAGCAGCGACGCTGAACGGACCGTTTGCGTAGGTTGCTGCGCCGGACCAGGTTTGACCTTGGCCCGTCGAACCTGCCACGCCGCCGAATGCGTACAACGCTTCGAACTGGAAGCCAGAGTAGGTGTTCGACGTGTACTTGATTGCGTTGCTGGTACGCGAGCTGTTGTCGTTGTTGTCAACGTCGCTCGGCGTGGTGAACGTGGAGCCCCAATAGTTGTCAGCCGTGACTGCCTGAACCAGGTCGACAACCGGGTCGTACTGGCGGCCAATCGTCACCGTACCGAACTGGTCGCTCTGCAGGCCGACGTATGCCTGACGGCCGAATTCGCGGCTGCCCTGACCCAGCTTACCGTTGTTCGGGTTAAAGCCGTTTTCCAACTGGAAGATCGCCTTCAGGCCACCGCCCAGGTCTTCCGTACCCTTCAAGCCCCAGCGGTTGCCTTGCAGGTTGCCTGCGGCCAGACCAATCGAGCTCTTGTTGCTGTTCGAGACGTTGTTGTTATTGATGTACTGGATCGAGTCGTCGAGAACGCCATAGAGGGTGACGCTGCTTTGAGCATGGGCTGCACCTGCGGCGCCCAGCAGTGCCAGCGAGAGGCTAGTCAGTGCGAATTTTTTCATCCATTTCTCCACGCATGGTTGGTTTCGTTGTTGCGGAAAGGAGAATAACGCAGGGCCTCTGAAGGGTAATACTGAAAAAAAATGAGTGTCTCGTAAACGTGACACCCCCCGAAAGTGCTTATGTAGCAAGCCCACTAAGTATTATTGCTGATATAGCAATACTTCATGCCGGAAACGGCATTATTGTTGTTTCGCTGATAGTGGATGCGTCAGCATTCGTCATTCAAACGTGTATTTGAAAGTTCGGCGTAATTTTCTTGTCTACGAGAATTCACACGGCGGGCTGTGCCTGCCGGCGTGTCATCCAGCAAGAATCAGTCTGCATGCTGGACAGTTTCGCCCGGATGTGGGTGTTCTCCCTGATACGCGGTGTAAAAAGGGTTCAACGCTCGTCATCGGTTGCCTGAGCGGCAGATGCGCCGTCCCCACGGCGGCGACCGGCGACGGCGGTGACCAGCAGGGCCGCGCCGGCGGCCATCAAGAGCGATCGCCACGGGTTGTGCTTGACGTAGCGGTCCGCCGCTGACGCCTTACGGCCGGCTTCCAGCAGCGTTGATGCGGCCACGCGCGTCGCCTGGCCTTCTGCGCGAACCACCTTGCGGCCAATACTGGCCACCGCGCGAACGTCGACAGCGGTCACCGGCGCGCGTCGCTTCGCGGTTTGCGACGGTTGCTGACCAGGCATGCTCGCAGCGGCGCTTGCGCTGCCTGAATCGCCCGTGGCGCTTGCCGTGCGGGCCACGGCACCGCCATCCGCCGCAGCACCGCCCGTTTTCGCCATCGCCTCGGCCAGCTTTGTCCCGGCTTCCGGACTACCCGGCCCCTGTGAGGAAATCGTCGACGCCGCCAGCACCGATGCCAGCTTCGCCCGGCTTCCCGCCGGCGCTTCTTCCAGCTGACCCCAGGCGCCGCGCGGATCGTGCAGCCTGCCGCGCGCCGCGGAGAACTCCGCGCCGAGCAACAGCACGACCGCCGAGAAGTACAGCCACATCAGCAGCACCGCCAGCGAGCCAGCCGCGCCGAACGAATTCGCCATGCCGGCATGCGCGATATAGAGCGCAAAGAGCTTCTTGCCCGCCGAGAACAGCACGGCCGCGACTACCCCGCCCACCATCGCGTCGCGCCAGCGGACCACGGCGTCCGGCAAGAACTTCAGCAGGGCGGCAAAGGCGAAGGCCAGCACCAGCAGCCCGACCAGCAACTGCAGCAGATTGCCGATCACCACATACGGCGAGTTGCCCCACAGCCACTGGCCGATAAAGGTGATGGCGGTATCGAGCACGAGCGAGACAATCAGCAGGAACGCCACGCCGAGCACGAGCCCAAACGAAATCAGCCGCACCCGCACCAGCGCGATCACGCTCGACGAGCGCGGCCCGGTAAGCGGCCAGACGATATTCAACGCGCTATTGAGTGAAGAGAAGGTGGCCGACGCGCCGATGGCCAGTAATACGAACGAAATGATGGCCGCGATGCCACCTGCGCCGCCGGCGTGCCGGGCATTCTGGACGATCACCTGGACGCCCGCGGCGGCCTGGTCGCCAAGCAGTCCGTGTATATGCGCGAAGAGTTCGCCGCGGGCGGCTTGCGCGCCGAAGAACCAGCCTGCCACGGCGATCACCATGACGAGAGTGGGTGCGAGCGAGAACGCGGCGTAGAACGCGATGCCGGCCGCCATGGCAGCGCACCGGTCCTCAGCGAACTTCCTGAACGCGCCGATCGCCCATGAAGCCTGGCGGCGGGCTGCATGCTGCAATTTGTCGGCGGATAGCGTGTCGATGTCCATAGTGCCTCTTGACGGGATCGCGCCGCCGAATGCCGCGCGGGCAGGCTTCGGCGGTAGGACAGGCATGCCGTCGTGGCTTGCAAGCTGTATGCCTGTCACTATACCAAGGACGGTCCCGAATCAGGGTATGTCCGGTACCGGCTACGGGCTGTCGGAACTAATCTATTTAGGAAGCACTTTATTCTTTTTAGTGTTCCCCACAACGCCAAAGCCGAGGACCACCATGCTGCAAATGTCCCGGCGCCAGTTCCTGAAGGTAACGGCGTCGACGCTGGCCGGATCGAGCCTCGCTCTGATGGGCTTCTCTCCGGACACCGCTCTCGCCGAAGTCCGGCAGTACAAACTGGCGCGCACCACTGAAACCCGCAACACCTGTCCGTATTGCTCGGTAGGCTGCGGGATCCTCATGTACGGCCTGGGCGACGGCGCGAAGAACGCCACCGCCAGCATCATTCATATAGAAGGCGATCCCGATCACCCGGTCAACCGCGGCACACTGTGTCCGAAGGGGGCGAGCCTGATCGACTTCATTCACAGCCCGAGCCGCCTGAAGTACCCCGAGTATCGGGCGGCCGGCTCCGAGCAGTGGCAGCGTATCTCGTGGGACGACGCGCTCGACCGCATCGCGAAGCTGATGAAGGCCGACCGCGATGCCAACTTTGTCGAAACCACGGAAGACGGCAAGAAGGTCAACCGCTGGCTGACCACCGGGATGCTGGCCGCCTCCGCAGGCAGCAACGAGGTGGGGTATCTGACGCACAAAACCGTGCGCAGCATGGGGATGCTCGCATTCGACAACCAGGCGCGTGTCTGACACGGCCCGACGGTGGCAGGTCTTGCCCCGACGTTTGGCCGTGGATCGATGACGAACCATTGGGTCGACATCAAGAACGCGGACGTGATTCTGGTGATGGGCGGCAATGCCGCCGAAGCGCACCCGTGCGGCTTCAAGTGGGTGGCCGAAGCCAAGGCGCACCGCAAGGCGCGCCTGATCGTGGTCGACCCGCGCTTCACGCGGACCGCATCGGTGGCGGATTATTACGCGCCGATTCGCACCGGCACGGACATCATCTTCCTCGGCGGGGTGATCAACTATCTGCTGACGAACGACAAGATCCAGCACGAGTACGTAAAGAACTACACGGACTTCCCGTTCATCGTGCGCGAGGACTTCGCGTTCAACGACGGCATTTATTCCGGCTACAACGCGGACAAGCACAGCTATCCCGACAAGGAGAGCTGGGACTACGAGCGCGGCGACGACGGCTTTGTGAAGGTTGACATGACGCTGCAGGATCCGCGCTGCGTCTACAACCTGCTCAGGCAGCACTACTCGCGTTATACGCCCGAGATGGTCGAGAAGACCTGCGGCACGCCCAGGGAGAAGTTCCTCAAGGTCTGCGAGATGCTCGCCACCACGGCGGTACCCGGCCGGGCCGGGACGATCCTCTACGCACTCGGCTGGACGCACCACTCGGTCGGCGCGCAGATGATCCGCACCGGTGCGATGGTGCAACTGCTGCTTGGCAACATAGGCATTGCCGGTGGCGGCATGAATGCGCTGCGCGGCCACTCGAATATCCAGGGGCTGACGGACCTCGGGCTGATGTCGAACCTGCTGCCGGGCTACATGACGCTGCCGATGGAAGCCGAGCAGGACTACGCCGGCTACATCAAGAAACGCGCGACTCAGCAGTTGCGGCCTAATCAGTTGAGCTACTGGAAGAACTACGGCGCGTTTTTCGTGAGCTTCATGAAGGCGTGGTGGGGCGACGCGGTCAGCGCCGACAACAACTGGGGCTACGACTATCTGCCCAAGCTCGATAAGTCATACGACTTGCTGCAGGCCATCGAACTGATGGATCAGGGCAAGATGAACGGCTACATCGCGCAGGGCTTCAATGTGCTGGCGTCGTCGCCGAACAAGGCGAAGACCGCCTCTGCGCTGAGCAAGCTGAAGTGGCTGGTGGTAATGGACCCGCTCGCCATCGAGACGGCGGACTTCTGGAAGAACCACGGCGAGTACAACGACGTGGACGCCTCGAAGATCCAGACCGAAGTGTTTCGCTTACCCACCACGTGTTTCGCGGAGGAACGCGGCTCGCTGGTGAGTTCGAGCCGCGTGCTGCAATGGCACTGGCAGGGCGCGGAGGGCCCCGGCGAAGCGAAGAGCGATCTGGAGATCATGTCGGGGATTTTCCTGCGCATGCGCAAGGCATATCAGGAGCAGGGCGGCAAGTACCCGGACCCGATCCTCAAGTTGGCCTGGCCCTACGCGAACCCGGCAAGCCCGACGCCGGAAGAGCTGGCGATGGAGTACAACGGCAAAGCTGTCACCGACCTCACCGACCCGAAGGACCCGACCAAGGTACTGGTGAAGAAGGGCGAGCAACTGGCCAGTTTTGCGCAACTGAAGGACGACGGCTCGACCTCGAGCGGTTGCTGGATCTTCTGCGGCGCATGGACCCAGGCGGGTAACCAGATGGGGCGGCGCGACAACTCGGACCCGACCGGCATTGGCCAGACATTGAACTGGGCATGGGCGTGGCCGGTCAACCGGCGGATTCTCTATAACCGGGCGTCCTGCGACCTGAACGGCAAACCGTTCGATCCTACCCGCAAGCTAATTGGCTGGAATGGCGCCACCTGGAGCGGGGCCGACGTGCCCGACTTCAAGGTGGATGAGCCGCCGGAAAACGGCATGGGACCGTTCATCATGAACCCGGAAGGCGTGGCGCGCTTCTTCGCCCGCGACATGATGAACGAAGGGCCGTTCCCCGAGCATTACGAGCCGTTCGAGACTCCGCTCGGCTACAACACGCTGCATCCGCAGAACGCGCAGGCCACCAGCAACCCGGCAGCGCGCGTGTTCCCCGACGACCGCGCGGCTTTCGGCAAGGCGGCGGAGTTCCCGCATACGGCGACCACCTATCGTCTGACCGAACACTTCCACTTCTGGACCAAGCATGCGCGCCTGAATTCGATCGTTCAGCCGCAGCAGTTCGTGGAGATTGGCGAAGACCTCGCGAAAGAGGTGGGTGTGGTGGCGGGCGACCGTGTGAAGGTGTCGTCCAACCGTGGCTACCTGATTGCGGTGGCGGTGGTGACCAAGCGTATCAAGCCGCTGATGATCGACGGCAAGAAGGTGCAGACGGTGGGGATTCCGTTGCACTGGGGCTTCAAGGGGCAGACGAAGCCGGGGTATATCACCAACACGCTGACGCCGGTGGTGGGCGACGGGAATTCGCAGACACCGGAATTCAAGTCGTTCCTGGTGAAGGTCGAGAAGGCATAGGGGGCGCGAGATAGAAAATGGCACTTCAATCATTGGATATCAAGCGTCAGTCGGCCACCACCGTGCAGCCTCCGGCGGTGCGCGAGCCGGTGACCGGCACGGTGGCGAAGCTGATCGACGTCAGCAAATGCATTGGCTGCAAGGCTTGTCAGACGGCGTGCATGGAGTGGAACGACCTGCGCGACGAGGTGGGAATCAACCACGGCGTCTACGACAACCCGATGGACCTGAGCGAGCATTCGTGGACGGTGATGCGCTTCTCCGAGTACGAGAACCCGGACGGCAACCTCGAATGGCTGATCCGCAAGGACGGCTGCATGCACTGTGAGGACCCGGGCTGCCTGAAAGCGTGCCCGTCGCCGGGTGCGATCGTGCAGTACACGAACGGCATCGTCGATTTTCATGAAGAGAACTGCATTGGCTGCGGTTATTGCGTGACCGGCTGCCCGTTCAACGTGCCGCGCATTTCGAAGAAGGACAACCGGGCATACAAATGCACGCTATGTTCCGACCGTGTGGCGGTGGGCCAGGAACCCGCATGCGTGAAGACCTGTCCGACCGGCGCGATTGTGTTCGGCACCAAGGAAGACATGAAACAGCACGCAGCGGAGCGCATCGAGGACCTGAAGGAACGCGGTTTCGAGCACGCCGGGCTATATGACCCGCCGGGTGTAAGCGGCACGCATGTGATGTATGTGCTGCACCACGCGGATCAGCCGTCGCTGTACCACGGCTTGCCGGACAATCCGCGCATCAGCCCGATGGTGCGCCTGTGGAAGGGCATGGCGAAACCGCTGGCGGTGGCGGGCATTGCGCTGGCGGCGCTATCCGGGTTCTTCCACTACATACGGGTGGGGCCGAACGAGGTGACGGAAGACGACGAAGTGGCTGCGCGGGATGAAGCAAGGCGCATTCGTGATGAACGCGAGGAGTAGCGAGATGAAGTCACACGACCCGAATCTGATTGTGCGTTATACGGCCAATGAGCGGACGAATCACTGGATCACGGCGATTACGTTTGTGTTGCTGGCGTTGTCCGGGTTGGCGCTGTTTCACCCGTCGATGTTCTGGCTGACGGCGTTGTTCGGCGGCGGGCAGTGGACACGGATTCTGCATCCGTTTGTGGGCCTGGTGATGTTTGTGTCGTTCTTCATACTTGCAGTGCGGTTTTGGCATCACAACTATCTGGATCGCGACGATGTGCAGTGGCTGCGGCAGATTGATGATGTGCTCGCTAATCGCGAGGAGGATTTGCCTGAGATTGGGCGGTATAACGCTGGGCAGAAGCTCTTGTTCTTTGCGATGGTTGTGTGTCTTTTTTTGCTGCTTTGCAGTGGGGTGGTGATCTGGCGGCGGTATTTTTCCTTTTATTTTCCCATTGAGATCGTGCGCCTTGCGGCTGTTGTTCATGCTGTTGCAGCGTTTGTGCTTATTGTTGGGATTGTTGTTCATGTTTATGCTGCTATCTGGATTAAAGGGTCCGTTGGGGCTATGGTGCGTGGGACCGTTAGTGTGGGGTGGGCTAGGAAGCATCATGCTAAGTGGTTTAGGGAGGGGGTTAAGTAGGGGTGGGTTTTTTTGCCTGACTGGCGGTTTGGTTGTTGTTCTTAGCGTGTTGGCCTTTCCTTGTTGTGTTATCGGTCTATTGGCGTTGCTCCTGTGCGGGGCGGCACCTACTTTTCTTTGCCGCCGCAAAGAAAAGTAGGCAAAAGAAAGCGGGCTGCAACCGCCAGCTTGTAGTGAGCCATCTAGGTCCGCCACCGGGAACGGCCCAAGACGAGACCCGCTCTCGCACCACTCCCGTTAGTGACACAGCAGTCATTCATCCCGCCTACGCACTTCGTGCGTGGCGGATGGGTATATTCCGGGGGGCACTTTCCGGGGGGCGAAGCGTGGTGGTTTGGCTTGACTGGATTTAGCGTTACGGGGAGTGGGGAAGTTATGCCCAACGGCGGGGCGCGAAGCGCGACGCTGGAGCGGATGAGTGCTGTGTCACGGATGTTTGTGGCGCGAAAGCAGGTCTCGTCTTAGGCCGTTCCCGGTGGCAGACAGAGACGGCTCACTACTCGCTAGCGGTTGCAGCCCGCTTTCTTTGCTTACTTTCTTTGCGGCGGCAAAGAAAGTAAGTGCCGCCCCGCACAGGGGCGACGCAAATAGACCGATAAGAAAGCAAGGAAAGGCCAACACACTAGGATAACTAACAAAAAAAGGCGCCGCAGGCAAACAGACCAACAAGACAGAAAAAGGAAAAAACCAACACGTCAGTAACACCAAAACACAGCAGCCAGAAAAAGCAAACCGAACCCACCCCCAAGCCCTGCGCAGCACAGAAACAACGAGCCCCGACAATGCCCCAAAAAATCCTGGACCCCTCGCAAATAGAATCCCTGGACCACTCAGCGATCCCACGAATCCGCCTGCCCGAACGGGCAACCATCTTCGAAACACGCGCAGCGCGCCTGGAACACCTGGCAGCCGCAAGCCCGATATCCGGCTACATCCGACTGATGTCAACAGTAGCCACAGCACAGCACCAACTGCTACAAAACTTCGCGGCCAAAGCACCACCGCACGAAGCGATCATCCAGGCTCAACACAACTCCATGCCGGTCATCCCCGCTCTCCCCCCGGATCGGGATCCGGCGTGGCGCGATATCCTCTACCGCCTGCTCGATAAAGTCGAAGCCGCCGGTGCCGTCACCCCCGCCCTCGGTAAAATCCTCGATACGCTCCGGCTAAAATCCCCGGATGAACTCGACGCACAAGCGGACGCGGTCCTCGCCCACCGCTACGGCGAAATCGACCCCGCCACCGCTCCGTTTATCATGGCGGCGCTCCAGGTCGTCTGGACCGATCTTGCAAGCCGGCTCGATTCGCGTGATATTCCCTATCTCGACACTCCGGGCGTCTGTCCCGTCTGCGGTGCGCTGCCCGTGGCCAGCATCGTGCGTGTTGGGGGACAATATCAGGGGTATCGTTATCTGCAATGCGGTCTGTGCGCCAACGAATGGCATGTGGTCCGCACCAAATGCTCGAATTGTGATTCGACCAAGGGCATCGCCTATCATGGTATCGAGGGCGGCAGTCAAGCACTCAAGGCCGAGTCCTGCGATGAATGTCATACGTATCGCAAGATCGGCTATCAGGAGAAAGATTTCGAGTTCGAACCGCTCGCCGATGACCTCGCGAGCCTGACGCTCGATCTATTAATGAACGAAGCCGGCTATCGGCGCAGCAGCCCCAATCCGCTGCTGTGGCCTGAATTGCCAGCGGACGCATGAGCGGGGGAAACACGGCGTGAGTGAAGTGCAGGGGAATCCGCTAAACACGCTGCTCGCGCGCCTACCCGCCGTCGAGCGCATTATGTCGTCCGCAGACGTGCAACCATTGCTCGCGCAATATGGCCGCACCCAGGTTCTGGCAGCCGTGCGCACGACTCTCGATTCGCTGCGTCGCGATCTGCAAGCAGACGCGCTCGCCATCGAGCGTGGCCGGACAGGGGATGCCGGCGCCGCTGCCACGCCTCAGGGCGAGCCTGACGCTGCGGATAGCGCGCTTGCAGCGTCGCAAGCTGGCTCAACGCTTGCCTCTGCGTGCGACGAAGCACACGTGTCCCGGCAAGCTGCCGTGCTATTGGCGCAGCGCTCGCAAAGCCGTCTGCGTACCGTGTTCAATCTCACGGGCACTGTCCTGCACACCAACCTCGGACGTGCACTGTTGCCCGACGAGGCCGTGCGGGCCGTCGTCGATGCGTTGACGAATCCGTTGAATCTCGAGTTCGATCTCGCAACCGGGGGGCGCGGCGACCGCGACGATCTGATCGAAGACATCATCTGCGAACTGACCGGCGCCGAAGCGGCGACTGTCGTCAATAACAACGCGGCCGCCGTGTTGCTGACGCTGTCGGCGCTTGCCTCGAAGAAGGAAGTGATCGTGTCGCGCGGCGAACTGGTCGAAATCGGCGGGGCGTTCCGCATTCCCGACATCATGTCGCGAGCGGGCGCCAGGCTTCACGAGGTCGGCACCACCAATCGGACACATCTAAAGGACTACGAAGAAGCGATCGGACCGCGAACCGCCATGTTGATGAAAGTCCACTGCAGCAATTATGCAATCAGCGGCTTCACGAAGACGGTCGAGCTCGACGAACTCGCTCCGCTTGCGCGGCGTCACGGCCTGCCGGCCGCGATCGACCTCGGCAGCGGTACGTTGGTCGATCTTGCGCAGTGGGGTTTGCCGGGGGAGCCGACGGTAAGCGAGAACGTCGCCGCGGGTGCCGATCTCGTAACCTTCAGTGGCGACAAACTGCTCGGCGGCCCGCAAGCGGGGCTGATCGTCGGTCGGGCGGAACTGATCCGCAAAATCAAGAAGCATCCGCTCAAACGTGCGCTACGTGTCGGCAAGCTTACGCTGGCGGCGCTCGAACCCGTTCTGCGCCTGTACCAGGCGCCCGAGTTCCTGCGCGAACGCTTGACGACGTTGCGTCTGCTCACACGGCCCGCGGCCGAAATGCGTGGTTTCGCCGAGCGAGCGTTGCCCATCTTGCAGCGCGCGCTCGGAGACGGTTTCACCGTGAGCGCTGAGCCGATGTTCAGCCAGATCGGCAGTGGCGCGTTGCCCGTCGAGCAACTGCCCAGCTATGGGTTGGCGGTGCGCCATGCAACGGGCAAGCGGAGCGGCCGTGCGTTGATGAAGCTCGAGAAAGCGCTGCGTGAACTGCCGCGTCCGGTGATTGGGCGCATCGCAGACGACGCCTTGCGGCTCGATCTGCGCTGCCTCGAAGCCGCCGACGAAGCGGCCTTCCTCGCGCAATGTGAGGCGTTGCACGCATGATTGTCGGTACCGCTGGGCATATCGATCACGGTAAGACGACGCTCGTGCGCGCGTTGACGGGTGTCGATACGGACAGGCTCAAGGAAGAGAAGGCGCGCGGCATTTCCATCGAGCTAGGCTATGCGTACACGCCACTGGAGAACGGCGACGTGCTCGGTGTGATCGATGTCCCGGGCCACGAAAAGCTGGTGCATACGATGGCTGCGGGCGCGTGCGGAATCGACTTCGCGCTGCTCGTGATCGCGGCGGACGACGGCGTGATGCCGCAAACGCGTGAGCATCTCGCGATCCTGCAACTGCTCGGGGTCAAACATGGCGCGGTGGCGTTGACCAAAGCCGACCGCGTCGACGCGCCGCGTCTCGTACAGGTGCGCGCTGAAATTGAGGTGTGGCTCGCAGTAACGCCATTCACACAGGCGCCGCTGTTCGAAACCAATGCGACGCAGCCGGATGATGCGGGCGTCGCGCAACTCAAGGCCTACTTGCACGAAGCCGCGATGACGTGGCATGCGCGCCGCGACGATGGCTTGTTCCGCCTCGCGATCGATCGTGTGTTTACGCTGGCCGGGCAAGGCACGATCGTAACCGGCACGGTGTTCGCTGGACGGGTGAGCGTTGGCGATACGCTGCAGCTTGCGCCGTCTGGGACACCGGTACGCGTGCGCAGCATCCACGCGCAGAATCGCGCCGCCGAGTCGGGCCACGCCGGACAGCGCTGCGCACTGAATCTCGCGGGCATCGACAAGGACGCGATCGCGCGTGGCGACTGGATCGTCGACGAGCGGCTTGCCGAGCCGTCGGAGCGGCTCGATGTCGAACTCGCGCTATTAGCCGATGCGGGCCTCACGTTGCAGCATTGGTCCCCGTTGCATGTGCATATCGGCACGACGCATCGGGTCGCGCACGTTGCGCTGCTCGACCGCGACATCCTGTCAGCGGGGGAGGCGGGGCGCGTGCAACTCGTGTTCGACGCGCCAGTTTGCGCCTTACCCGGTGATCGCTTCATCGTCCGCAACGCGCAGGCGAGCCGCACTGTCGGCGGTGGCCGTGTACTCGATCCGTTCGGTCCTGCGCGCAAGCGCCGCACACCGGAGCCGCTCGCGTGGCTCGAT